>JGI24159J19872_10007271_pt1 | contig 14510 bp, 7 predicted proteins | sample Ectturendosymbi4_FD_19872 | JGI IMG/M metagenome (IMG submission 19872) | reverse complement strand
CCGAAACCCCAGCAGGTCATCCAAAGTATCAAAAGACTCGGATTGTAGCCTAGTTTCCAGTAAAAGCTTCAGCGAAATACTGCCACCTAACGGTTGGCGCCCAGGGCCAGGCAAAATGGGCCAAGATAGCCTAAAATTCCTCCTCTTATGACGTCCCTCACAAAAAGCCCGAACCCCCTAAGCAGAACAATTTTTTGAATGCAGACTAGAAGACTTGCCGCGTCTTTTGAGACTTTTACCGGGTCTGTAGAGCATACCGGACCGTAGAAATTCTTGCACAAACCAGGTGCGTTTAGGCGTTTTTTTTGCCGAAAATCCCCGAAAGCAGCCGGACGCCAAAGAGTTAAATTTAACAAATAGTGAGAGTGGTAGCGACACTATTAACAAAGTAGCGGTTGCCCACCTTTGTGCGAAAGATAGTTGTGTTCAAGCAGGAACTGTGAAGGAAACCGTGAACAATACATATATTAAACAGGAAACTGAAAAAGAAACGTAGAGATCCACCTGCATGCAGCAGGTGCTCTGTAGAAATAAAATCATGCCCTGGCACCATGGTCAAAGGTGGCAGCTTTTAAAGCAGTGATACCAGCGAAACAACAGAACACATGGTCATTTCAGTACGCTGATAATTCTCCATACAGTCTATGCTGTGCTCCACAAAATCTGCAGACTCATTGGCAGAGTTATCAGAGATTAATAATCCCTTGTTATTGTCTTTCCAAATTTTAACTATGTCTGAACAGGTCTGTTTTGAACGAACACCCTCTGAACCACCATTTACCCAACTCACCAAAGTTAGTTGTGATGGAGATCTGTTTTTGTTGTTGACCTTCTGCCAAAATATCTTACTGGTTTTATCAGCCTGCAGTGCAGCAGCTAGTCCATTGGCTTTGTGTATCAAGATACTCGAGGCATTGCCGCAGTGAATATTATTGAAAGCTATTNTCCGNCTCTTGTAAAAACTGAAAAATCAAATCGTGCTCCGGCNCCGGACCTGTTTTTTTTAAATTCCGAGTTTGGATTTTGCTCGGGCAAAATTTGCGGACTCCGACCAGGGTCCACTTTTGCACTCCAGTTTCGTTGTCAAACGAAATTTCTGATCTCTGGAAAATTTCTGACTTATTATTGTTTGTCAGTGTTTTTGCTTCACAGAGTCAACGAATAAAGTTTGACGATAACTTTTTTGATGTGTGTTGTGTAAATTGAAACTTTTTGGTTAGATGTCAAATACCCACAACAAGCCATAGTACGGGCCTAAGTGTAACGATTCAAAAACATTGGACTTAGTCTTAGACCTCGTTTATTTTCTTTTTCTAACCTTTACCCAAGCCCCAACTCTACCAACTGAACCCAACACCAAACTCTAAGTTCTAATCATTAGATTTCTCAGCGTGTTTGATATGTAGAATATTGTTCTGTGCATGAGCAGTGCGCATTGCGCACATGGCTTGAAGTCAGAAATGTTGCAAGTCACAAATTTCGGTTGAAACCGGTGTCAAGCGAAATTTATGACTTGCGAAATTTCTGACCTCACACCCTGTACGCATGCACAGAGTAATATTCTTCATACCAAATGCGCTGACAAAACCGATTATTAGGGCTTAGGAATTCGTGTTTAGCTAAGTGTGTCGACTTTGGGTTTGTGTTAGTGTAAGAAAAATAAAAATAATTGAGGTCAACTACTAAGCCCGAAAGTTTTCTATAGTTGAAGTTATTCCCGTGCTATAGCTTGTTGTGGGTCCCTGACATCTAGCCAAAATGTTTTAATTTGCACAAAACACATCAAAAAAGTAATTTCCAGACTTTGTTTCTTTATTCTGAGAAGCAAAATAACTGAAAAACAATAACAGGTCAGCAATTTCGCAGAGGTCAGAAATTTCGCCTGACACCGGAACTGTGGCCACTGGCCATCTCTGGTTTACTTACTGTGACGAAAGAAATTTCGACGAACCTTGTCTCCGCTATCCAGCTCTGTCCAGTGTCCATGTTTCAGAAAGCTTCCTTTAGTTGACTTTGTGACGTTGTACAGTGCTTACGGCATTGTTGACTGTTTATTCCGACTTTTGTTGCTTCTGGAGTACTGCTCTTTCGGAATTTTGTGGGGTGTGTTTAAAAAGTGAATATGGTAAGTGTGAAGAAAAATGTGGAAAGAATATTTTGTTTGTTGTAATGTTTCTTCCTTTCATTTCTTGGTTTGCTGTAGCCTAGTTAAAATAACATTAGAGAACCACTCAGGACAAGCTACAGCAGACTAGTAGTAGTACATCAGTAGATTTCATCAGACATCAGGCTACTGTAGGCTGTCGTTGCCATTGTAGTATAACCACTGACCTGATAGTGTTATGTTCAGTTTATCATTATGTAACCTATCTTGGTCCAGCTTGGTGGTCCAACGGGGGTTTTTCGTGGAAATATAATCTTAGGGTTTAAAACTAAGTGATAGGCTAGTGATTTGGCAACAAGGCATGTTAACTCAATCCTCCCAGGTTTTAATATCACTAAAAATGTTGTAGTCTATTGTTGATGGTTAGTGAGACGTTTTGCCTGCATTGTATTGTTGGTAAGTTGTATGTATGTCACTGGTAATACAGCTGGTTTTCAGTGATGTTGGCATTTAAAGGTGCCCTGTAAAAGGTGGAGATCCGTAAAAAGCGGAGCTTGGTTTGCAGAGTTCAGGTTTGATGAAGTAACCGAAGTGGAGAAAAGTTGTGTTGCAAAAGGAATAAACGAATAAAAGCAAAGGAAAAATATTTTATTATTGGAAATTAATATGCGCTTCCCCAAACATCTAATGCATGGATCTTTGCGATGTTTAAAAATTTTATACATTCAAAACTGTTGAAACCTATTTTTTTGTCCCCGAACTGTTGTGAAACTCAAGCAGAAATTATCAAACTTTAGAATAGACTTCTTTTACTGTAGTGTAATATCACCTTTTGTAGTAAAATTATTTTTACTACCATTTAGTTCTCATTGCTTAATGCAAAATGTCGCTTTTAGCGACTCCGGTTACGTCATCAAACCTCCGCAACAAGGCTCTGTTGTTTACAGAGCTCCGCCTTTTGCAGGGCACCGCATTTGAGTTTGGTTTGTTTGTGTTNGGCTAATCCTTTTCTTATTGGTCCCTTATTCCTTGTATTAATTGTTTATACTAAGCTTATGTTATTGCNTGCAAATACGGCATGTAAGATTGTAAAATTTTCATGAGTGATCAAGTATTCTAAAGATTTACAAATCCTTGTGAAGTTATTATGGCACTGTTAATATTGCCTAGCTAAAGCATGAGATTAAACATTTTTAGGTGTACTGTCTAGTTTTCTGGGCCTTTGCCATTCTGACTTTGGGTGATACGCAGACAAATTTTTTTCTCAATACAGAAAGTATGTCAGGCTGACAAGTGAAATGGCAGCATCCATGGACTAAAAATCAACCAGACTATTTGCAGAAAAATGATAACCAAATTGGTTACACAATTTCAGCAATATATAATATCAATAGACTTTAATCACTAGCCAATTATGTAATTTCATTGCTTTCAGGGAAAAACAGTCTTGTGCACAATTGAAATTTAGTTAAATTTAATAATTGAAGTAAAAAAAGCAGTTTTATGTAGACTAAAAGTCTACTAGACTGCTCATAGCAGTGGCAATACATGCTGTTAATAGTAGCATAAAAACCACTGGTTATTTTAGGTGTGTGAGACTAACATAAACTAATTTTTGCTTCGTTTGAAGCAATTTTTTTTGTTTGATGCAATGTAATTATGCCATAAGTAGTGTCTGTTTTGCCTCGTGAGGCAAAAGCTGTGCTGGGGTTATTTAGCTTTTAGTCAAACACAGTTGGTTGAAGTCATCATGTGACATGTAGGATATGCCAAGAGACAGTGACTTACTTAGGGTATTGGATTCAAAGGGTTAAAGGTTTAGCCTACAATTAAAGCAGCGCAGACAAGAGAGCATAATAGCTTACTTGAATTGAAACCATAACAAAACTTGTCAATCAAACTGAGTCATTACAGACATCATAGTCTACTAAGCAGGTCATGTGTTCCAAACTTATCATGTGATCACTTCAAGCAATTGTGTTTGACTAAAGGCAAATAGCCCCAGCACTGCTTTTTCCTCAAGGGGCAAAATTAACACTGCTATGCCATACATTTTAAGCTTTGCATCCATGATTGTCTTCACACTGACACTGCATTGTACTGTGTGTGGTGTTGCAAGTTGTTAGAAAATATTAAATAAGCATGAATGAATAGCAGTAGCTTGGTAATTGGTTAAAAAACAAGTAAGCTTGAAAATGATGAAATTCTTGTGGTTAATGATAAATGAAATGAGTGATAATAGTTATAAGAAAGATAACAATAAAATTTGGACAATGTTTTTAGGAACACAATGTTAATTTAATGAATTTTGTAGTTATATGTTAAAGTAAAAATACTTTGTGGAGGTGAAAAAGTAACTGAAAAGTTATGTGATGTAATTTGTCACTGAATGCTGTTCCATGATTTTGTTAGCCTATAAAATAAGTGGGCATTTTGTTAGACTGTTTTGCTAAAAGGGATTTAAAAAATGCTTTGTAATTATTGATGAATAGAAGCATTCAATGTAAAATGTTCAGTGTAAAAAATGTTTCCATTGCTGAAACTAGTTTTAAAAGTTATACAGATTTTGAAACATATTTTTTACTTTTTTGTTGAAATCACTGAGCTGGTGGTCTAATAAACAGATAGATTAAAATCTATCAATTTGTAATGAAATCAACATGAGTTAATGGAAACTTTATTCAATTTTTTTGTGTGATAATTTCCATTACCTGTTTTAACTCATCCTTTTCCATGTTTATAACTTGTTTTCTTACCTTTCAGGCTCGAAGTGCAGAAAAAGCTGTGTAAGTAATGTGTTTTAAACGTACTGTTTGTTTTGTGTTGTTTTTTGTTTTCTTGCCTATTCTGTGCCTGATCTGTAAACAGTTTGTAAACCATTTTCGGTACCTTGAATATGTGCACTAATTTGAAGTGATAACGTTCATGGCTTTTAGTTCTGTGCATACTTACATGGTTGATAAGCTTTCTCGAAGTAAAAATCATTTTTAAAAATAACCCACACATGACTACAAATTACTAATTAACAAGTAGGTTTCAGTTCAGACCATGTGCTTTTTTAGTTATTTCAGTTAACAGAAATATTTATATTTTCTGCTGTTAGCACATAATGGTGTACCAGATTTATGTTGCAACTCTAATTATTGATTTGTTTCTGCTTCTGGTTCCAACCTGAAATGGGTTAATTTGGGTAAACTCGAGCTTGTTCTTACTTCACCACTTTTTCAGTGTTTTATTATGATCAGATCACCACTGTTAATGTAGCACATTGGTTTGCAGTGTATTTTTTGTAGGAAAGCAAGATAAATTAGGAAAAGCTGGTGAAACCTCGGAGTAGAAAACACTTCATGCGGAAATCAAACAACTTTGAACAAATTTCTGTGCATTACAAATGTTATATTCAAAAGTCAAAATATTGATGGTTGAAATCTATCACTATTAGATTGCAGTGATTCAGTACACAGTATTTGGAACAAAATCACAGCTGTACTACAAGGTTTTTAAATAATTCCACTTGGAAATGAAAATCTTGATGTGCTTCCCTAAAAAGCATGAACTTGTCAATGTTTCTACTCACATTCTGAAGTAAACACACCAAATGGTTGATTGAATGTTTGGTAGTATTAACCCTTAAATCCTGCAAAGCCAAAATTTTGGTAGCACACAACCAGCCATAACTTGTCAGCTAATAGAGGTAGAGAGCTGTTCAAACTCTCTGAAGGTGTAGAGAGCCTAGTAGTTTCAATGTAAAAATTGGTGTGTTTTGGGTTTGAACATTTTTGGTGTGACGTCGCGACTGGGGCAGGTCAAAAGATTTTTGCATGACATAACTGGGGCTGAGAAAAAAGTTCCAGTGACAATTTACTATATTTTCTTATAAAATAAACTACATGAAAATCTGCATCTTTAGAGCTTTTGTTAGGCCATCCAGCGATAGTGGTTGGCAAGTTATGGCCAAAAATATTGATGGTTAGGTAATTAATGAATCAATCTCCTTGGATTAATTTATTCAAATGTTGTTTTTTATCGTAAAATTAGCTTTTGAAGCCAATTTTCTGAATGCGTTCATGCACAGGCTGCGTGCTGTGCAGTACAACCTACATTCAGCTACAGCAGCAGTTCGCGCTTGAAACATCCAGGTTCAATGACAAATTTTGTTTTGAAGCTGTCACATACAATGACTAATTCTACATAGTCGCAAAATGCGTAACGCAGGTTACTAAACGTTAGTTTTGACTGAAAATACCATGTTACTTTTGACTGAAAATACCAATTCGTGTCATTGGCGTTTTTTTCGCAGGACCGCCCTGGCACGCTTTCGTAAAATGAAGCTTGAAGAAGGAAAAGTCATCGAGCGACGGCCGTACCTTGCGTCCGAGTGCAACAGTTTGCAAAAATGTGAAAAGTGGAGGAGACAGATCATTGGAGAGATTTCTCGAAAAGTCTCACAGATTCAGAATGCTGGCCTGCCGGACTTTCAGTAAGTTTGCAATGTTGTGACGCTGTTCGTTGCGCGGTGGTATTAATCCGACTCCAAGGCAAAACAAATGTGCTGAACAAATCCTAAGAAAACTGCAGCCCAGTCAACAAACTATTGCTTTTTTTGCTGACAAACTGATCTAAATTTTGCTCGAATTTATGTATCTATGTTTTATACCAGGGGTCGGGTGCAAAATTTTGTGTGAATATTAGTAGCGGGCAGAAATTTTTAGTAGTACACACATACAAGCGTTGCATTCATATGCATAAAGTATAAAAAAAGCCTTCGTGCCCTTCAAGTTTTGGGTCGCGCGACGCGAGTACGCGACCGCATTTTGCACCCCTGCTTTATACTTTTTTGTAAATTAATTGTAAAAGTCCGTAATTAATCGTTTGTTTCTGACCAACATGCTTGCGCCTTTCCCAAGGCAACTGTTGTTGATCGATCCCAACTGCAGTTTGTGCGTATGTGACGTAACAATTCCAACAATAGTCCTGAAAATTGCAAGCAAGGCTTACGAGTGAAATGGTGAATAAATGAAACAAGATTTAGACTTAGAGTAAGCACGCGCGAACTGTAGTCTCAAACACGTACCTGTGACCATAAAGCTGGCGTCACACACAAGATGATAAGCAAAACTGACGCAAATTGCTGAACGGCACTGCTTCAAGCAGCGTGGTTATGAGAGAACGACCACAGTTGGTCCTGCTGCACATAAGACAGCATTTTTTCATCGAAAATATTTCGTTTCTTTTGCTTGGTAAGCCAGATTTTAAGTTTTTCTCTCGCTTTACCACATGCCAAACATTTCAGGAAAGCGAAGTTTGCAAGCATTCTCTCTGTGCATCGTTAAGAATCGAAGGCTCCTGGTTTGCTGTGAACTTTTGAGGAATCTGCTTGGCATGCTCTGCTTTATAACTTTTCGATGATTCGGATCTGTCGATTGAATTTACTGCGTAACCTTTCTGGAGACTTACTGCTGGAATGTCGATATGTGCAAAGTGATGAAAGCAGAGCAATGGCTGGCAGATTATTCGAAAGCTTACAGCAAACCTGAAGCTTCCTTTCTCTGCCATAAACAATAAGGTGTTCTTTTCAACTTATCTAAATTTTCAGATATTCACCACTAACTGTCGGACATAGTAGAGGTGCAGTTTTAAAGTTGCTTCGTTTCTGATCGGTACCATAGACTAAACCGACTGTCCAGTGTGGCGAATGTCCCGTTTGTTTTAATCTCGCAGGCTTAAAAAATTGTACAGTGTCTGCACCGCAACCCTTCTCGGTGTTCGCTCATTGTCACTGCTATCAGAAAGCGTTGAGCTGCAGGCCGGCCCTGGTACTGGCGGATGTCTAAATCGAGCCAGCTTGGAATAACGCCGCGGAGGTTCAAGCTCTTGTTGCTTTTGCGCAGATTGCGAGATCTGAACGATGAGATCAACAAGTTGATAAGGGAGAAAAACCACTGGCAGGATCGAATCTTGGAGCTTGGCGGACCAGATTACAGGAAAGTGGGACCGAAAATGCTGGATCATGAGGGCAAGGAAGTTCCGGGCAACAGGGGATACAAGTGAGGACCGCCTCGTTTCAATCTAAGCAGTTTCGATTTTCTAACGGGCGGGCGAACCCCCAACATTGTTTCGGTGGCTTGGTCGGCAATTGTTTTTGTGAAGACCATGCTGCAGTTCTGCAAGGGCGCAGAAATAAAGCAAAACGTAATTGGGTTTCAAACAACGAAGTGGTGTGATTTCAAGACGCCGTTTTTTTGAGGATCATGTCTGGTAAATGTATTAATGAGAAGTTATCTGGTTCTTGATTTCCCACGCGACAGGCCTGCTTGGGTAGAATCCGGTCGCTAAACTTCACCATCGTTGTCTTGTTGCGAACTAAAACACCTGAAATGATTATATACTCTTACTTTAACATGCCTATTGTAAATTCAGAAGCACTGAAACGTTTGGCAAGATTGTTCTTATGATTGCCTGGCTGTTTGAGCGCGAGAAAAACTATGACTTTGTCTTGTTCTCTCAGCTAGCTATCAAGGTTTGAAACAAATGTTCAGCTTACAACAGCATCAACTTAGGTTGTGGTGGCGGTATGACGCGATGCCAAGTAAATGTGTCTGCGCATTTCCAATAGACTTTGGACTGAAGAGACCTGTGTTTGCCTGTCCCTAAGTGTAATCATGTACTCTGTATCGGACGCGAATAACCTGATTCGTTTTATTAAAGGAAACCCTAAAGAAGGTCCAGATCAGGGATTCCCAATATTGTTTACTGCTGCACCCTCTGGCATTTTTTTGTGACCTCGCACCCCGTACAATTCATAATCAAGAACAAGCTTTCAAACATTTATAAAGGAATTTGAATTTTTCAATAGGTAAGGAAAGCCAGACATATCGACAAGAAAGGATGATACAGACCAACATTTGGATATACTTTACAAAAAAATATTCACTTGCTTGAAATATGTAAATGCGCTCGGACTGTCCTGGAATTGTCCAGAAAAGTAATGATCGCCTCACAAAAAACAGTGCTAATATCTGTCGTAGTTCTTCCAAGCAAAAACTTCTGCAAGATCGTAAATAAGTGGAATGGATTGCAGTTGATGTTTACACCAATAAGCAATATCGTGACATGAAGCATTGAACGAACCTCGCATTTTTGTTTATAATCCATCGCGAAAGGACACAAAAAAAGGCATAGAAGTGTAATAAATAGACCAATTTCCTGTCATTAAGACGGACACTTCCAGCACCCCTGGAATGATGTCTCGCACCCCCTGGTTGGAACCAGTTTTCCAGATGGTTAAGATATATCTACTCATGTTTTGTTTGCAGGTACTTCGGAGCAGCGAAGGACCTTCCGGGCGTGAGGGAACTTTTTGTTCAAAATGGCAAGTCTGTTCGAAAGTGTTGTTTCTGTGTTTGATCAGCGTTTTCTTGTCGTTTTTTTTGGCGTGCAGGCCTCCTCTTACAGTCGTCACAAAACATGAAAACAATCCAAATGCTCGAAAATCTTATTTCAGGTGTATCGACGTAAATCAAAAGCATTTGTAATAATCAACTGACGAATCCGGCCTCGGTCGAATTGATAGATTAAAATATACGTTATGTTCATTTCGAGCGTCCTCCTCCGTTCACGAACAAAGTTAATTGTTGACATTAGCGCCATCCTCCCTGCGGCGTTACCGACTGGAAACAGCGGTCCGGTAATACCCCCCAATCCTGCAAAGCGTCTTTTCGACGCCATGTCTGTTGCGCTCAGGACCGGACAAGGTGCGAAAAACGCGCGGCCAGCTGATGAAGAACATCGACGCCGATTACTATGGTTACCGAGACGAGGACGACGGCGTCATAGTTCCTTTGGAACGGGATCTCGAAGAGAAACGTGAGCAGCGCCATTTACATATATACGCCGGTTTGAGTAGTTGCTGCTTGCGTTTGCCCATTCCAGAAACCTTTCCGTGTGTCTAAACACACGAGTAACTGTAAGCAAGCAAAAAAGTACTTATGTGTTTTGTTGGGCAACGCGTCACTGTTCAGTGCTAGACACAAAACCGTCCGCACAAAGAACGATCACGTGATCTGCAGCATGTGTCGTTTGCTGTAAATCAGTTTGCGGATGTCTTGTGTGCAATGCGGTAAGTGCAACTGCCGTGGACGTCGGAAATGGGTGTAGGGGGGCTTGGCCTTTTCTACATTTTGGAACTTGACGTTTTCCCATCAAATTTTTAGAAAAAGATGGTTGTTTTCTTATTTTAAAGTGGGTAAAATGAAATTCCAACAATTTTATCCCCCCTGAAAAAATCCTTTTGGTTGCCCTGGAAAAATTTTGTTCCCCTGGAAAATATCCCCCCGACGGCCATGGCTACTGCATAGGGTTATGCCGTAAATGCTAAGGAGATGTATTTGCTTGAAAACACTTCCGTTATTTTTTGGGAGGCATTAGAAGAAACTGAATGACTGAGAAAGTTGTAGTGTAGGTTTGGTGATAGGCTTCATGGCATTGCGCTATTGACAAACGAATTACGAAGAAATACTTTAGACCTGATCTCTACTTGGTTAGCGTATTATGCGATTGTCGACGTGTACGAAGTTGTTCCATATTTTCGGTGCATATCCTTGGGGCAGGATCTAACAGTTGGAGCTGGCTTCCTCGACCCCCCCCGTGAAGTTACAACTGTGTGCAAGATAGTTATGGATATTGATCGCTTTACGCTCCCTTTGTTCTCAGCGAACAGCTTGCTGGGTGTTCTAGCCGGGTCTGTGGGGCCGGAACTCATATTTCCGGCTCTGTCTCAAGCTCCAGACATCTAAAGTGTTTTGGCTCCAGCTCCGGCTCCAAAATGATTTGGTCCAGTGAAAACTGAAAGCCATTTTATTATTTGCAACATGTGTAATATTTACACCACCAGGTGTCGCGAAATGATATATTTGGTAGATCATGGCGCATGTGCAAAAGAGTTTGAGAAGCCCTGATCTGCACAGCCCAGGCCAGGGCTGTGGAACTGGAAACCAAATTTCAGGCCCCGGTTCCGGCCCCAATCGTCCAAAATTGCTTGGGCTCCGGTTCCGTAGTCCTGATTCCTGGCATGGTTCAAGTTCNGGCGGAAACGTAGAAAGCGNTTGTTACGANTGAGTTGTCGTTTATTGCCTGTCCCAGTGCTCGCCGAAGCCGCGGATGAATATATCGAGGGCGACGCGAACGCGAAGGACGACGCTGATGACGACATCTACAGCCAAGTCAAGTCTGAAGCGTTTGGCGATGACGAGGCATTCCAGGTAAGATACCAAGTCACGTGTGGCATAACTTGTCACGTGATTGTTGTCGTCTGCAACACTATCAACGACCGGTATGTGGGTCTTAGCTTCGATGTATCGTAGTTGGCGACAAGTATCACAGAAACACGCCTCACACATTCTTGTTCTTCTTGCAGACTCACATCTCACACGTTCTTGTAGACACTAATTTGTAGCTTTAATCTGCCTTTTTCGGTCACAGACCGAAACGTTTTTGAAATGAACGAAAAAATTAAGTCATTTCGGTCTGAATGTCTGAAAATATATGCTAATGAACACTGTTACGGCGAGTTTTAATACAACTGTGAGAAAAATGACCGAAATGTTTCGGTGACTAATGTCTCAGTAAAAAAATGTCCGAAATGCCGCAGCGAAAAAAAAAGCTTTTTTGTTCAGCAGCTTCCCGTCGTCGTATCGATTTTCCATTCGAAGAGAGGAGCACGTTTTGCTTTTCCGTTCCTCACGCGCGAAGCCCTTTTTGTCGTCATAATCGAAGCTTGTGTTTTTGCGTATCAACAGTTACCTGATGTTTCTTCAGTACAACCGTCAATCGTTTGTTTTTTCATAATGCGGTTCGCAACGGTCGACTTACGTCAAAACTAGGTACCTAACCTTTTTCAAAAATCTTAAATCTTATCTCAGCCTTTTTCTTTTGCTGTCCGCTCCGAGCGCGTTGCAGTGCCCTGACTAGTTTATCGAAAGTTTCACATTTTCATCTCTTTCGAACAGGGTTGCAGAGCCGGAGTCGGGAGTTTTTTGGGTGTAGTCGGAGTCGGATTCCTAACAACACTGGGAGTCGGATTTTTTGTCCGACTCCGGATGTCCAATTNGATCGTTTTTTACATTACACTCATAAAAATTGGGAATTCCTGTTNAAGTGGTACAATTTCTTCTGAAATATTCGTTGAAACAGATATTTTTTGCTGTGCACCACAATTTCCATTGTTTTTGTGACAGCCAAGTTTCATTCCCTTTATAATAAGGAGTCGGAAATTTTGGAAAGATCGGGAGTCGGAGTCGGAAATTTTGGGAAGTTCGGATATTTTACCTCCGACTCCGCAACCCTGGTTTCGGCCACACTGCAAATCGAACCCGAACAGCTGACCACATGACCAATCGCATGAACTGCAGCACCTGAAAACCTTGTTTTTTGTAAGTTTACATGTAAAATGCAGGTGTCACGTCAGCGAGTGGCATTTGTAAAACGTTTAAGAGACGTTTATCAATCTGTTGATCCTAAGCTCGGTGTAGACGTTCATGTTTTGGAACGTGTGTTCTACGAAAGGCCGTTTCTCCCAAGATTTTTTTACCGGCCGAAAACGTTGAAAGAGAGTCTTGCTCATCGGGATACGGCAAACGCGAAGTCAGTTCGTTGTTCGCAACTTCGCGTTCAATTTTTTCACTTCTTTTTGTTTGTTCCCCGTAATCGCAAAGACAACCGCATGTTTTAAAGCTTTGGCACACACTGAAACAGGAATCGGGTTGGGGTCGTTATCGCGTCTCAGATCTTGCTGCTGGCGCGTCAGTGATAATTTGGCTCGTAACGCCCTCTGGTGTCTTCGCAGTTCCGAGAAGTGGAAACGCAAGAGGGCGCGCGACCGTACGTAGCGCACGTGCCGGTCCCGACTCAGAAGGACGTCGAGGAGGCGCTCCTGCGCAGGAAGAAGCGCGAACTGTTGGAGCAGTACGCGAGCGAAGCACTTCAGGCTCAAAGCGCCGAGGCTAAGACTCTGCTTGGCTTGTGAAGCTCTTGTTACGGCTGCGAGATTTTCGCGAAGACATAGTCTTATGGATTGCGCCTTGCTGAGAAGGTGGGAGGAACGGAGGAGCACAAACGACGCTGTCGTCCTCAAACTGCGAACAAGAGCCTTGGTCTTGAAATCAAAGCACAGACGAACTGGTGTCTTTCACGCCAGGACAGGTTCCCAAGCGTAAAAATAAGCAAGCAATGTAAGTCGCCCTCGCAACATTGCTGACCAATAATCTGACATTGTTTTGGTGACAATTGCACTCTGTCGCCACAAAGCCGTCGTCTGTCGTGGCAATAGTCATCGAGGAGCAAACCTTTACATCCCAGGTGTCGAGTTACATTTTAGATGACCGCCATGTTCCTCCACCAATCCTATGGTACGCTGCGATAGTCGTGTTTGCATTGGTCAGTTATTTTGACGTTGTGTTTTCATTCATTCTGATCTCCACTGACAATTACTTTCCGTATTGCGAAATGGCTCTCAGTATTGTTCCCGTTCAATAGCTGAGTCATATGAAACAATAAAACTTGACTTGACTTTTGCAGCAACCAGTGGGGTAACTGACGGGGCGCGGGCAAGCTAAATGCGAGCCCCCACTTAGCTTATATTTCGATATACAGTATTCTTTTGGTTTTCAGTAGGTTGTTGTTTTCTTGCGTTTTTCGGAGTGTTTCCCGCAGATTTCAGGATTTGATTTAGAAATCTGCATTCAAATACTCCCTCAACTTTTTTCTGAGTGTTTTCAAGTGGCCCCCCTACGGCGGCCAGCGGGCCTCCTTCAGCTAAATTTCCACCCCTGGGTGAAACCTGCAATAACGCCACTGGCAGCAACTTGCAGCACGTCGCAATCGCCACTTTGCGCCAAGACGAAAAAAGACTGCGTCGACGCCCGACAATTTCGCCGTTCCGCGAACGCCCTGTTGTCGTGAACGCCGCGCTTTCTTCGCGAACGCCAGAGGCCGGGTACCTTGAAACGCAATCAGGTTTATCTTTGCTGCTGGAAGTCTTCGGACCGATCGAGAAATGAAGTAACGAGTAAACGAGACGATCGCTTTTTTCGTTGCGAGACTGTTTGTTTTTGTTCAAATCCCTACAGTCGCGACGGAGAGCGCGTCAGGCAGCGGTCGCGAGGCGATCTCCTCCATAATAGACGACAAACAAAGTTTGAACCAAGTTTTCAACAGTCTGTAGGTGAAAGGCTTCCTGAGGACGCCCGCGGTATGTTACTGCGTCGTAAAGTTAGACGCAAAAAGACTTCTTTCGGCCGCTTTAGCTTTTCAGTCGCTGTGCTTCGCGTTCGTCACTTCCTGCCCGCGTTTTCAGGTCAAAGTTCAGGCGAGCCGTGCGCTCAACGAAACATGCGGGCTAACGTTAAGG
>JGI24159J19872_10007270_pt1 | contig 14510 bp, 13 predicted proteins | sample Ectturendosymbi4_FD_19872 | JGI IMG/M metagenome (IMG submission 19872) | reverse complement strand
TTGAATTTCGTTTTCGATGTCAATTTCATTTCAAATTCATTTTCAAATTCAATTTCAATTGCATTTTCAATTGCATTTTCAATTGCATTTTCAATTGCATTTTCAATTGTATTTTCAATTGTATTTTCAATTGCATTTTCAATTGTATTTTCAATTGTATTTTCAACTTCAATTTTGTTTTCGATTTCGTTTTCAATTTCATATTAAACTTCGATTTCATTTTCAATTTCGTTTTCAATTTGTTTCTCAATCTCGTTTGCAATCTCGTTTTCAAACTCGTTTTCAATTTCATTTCAATTTTCGTCCTGTAGTGCAAGCGATTGCCAGTTCAGCTCTCAGCATTGTTGCTTTGGTTTTGCTAGCAGAGATGAAAACTTTTTGATGGGAACGCTTTGATGTTCTTTCTTCAAATAGTTCCCAAAACCTACCATACATGGGTTTACATTTTGTGTTAGAGTTTTTAATTAAGGTTTAGGGTTCTGGTTTAGGTTAGCAGGTAATGTGACAAGGATGATACGCTAATGAAAGTATATCATCTTTGTCACAGCAAAATTCAACCAGTCAGGTTGGGCTAATTGCAATTCTGTTGCAGCAGTGCTTTGCTGCCACTGGCAAAATAGGCACTGGATGAAAAAATCGAATAATTTTGGAAGTACAAATTGGTCCCAAAACTATTAACATTTCCAAAAAACATGAGCGTTCATGAAACAACTGGTGTTACTGTTTGCGACTCCAAAGCCATTCCTCCGTGATCCACTTTGGGTCGCGACCACCAGGGCTGTGGAAACAGAGCCCAAGATATTTTGGAGGCGTGATCGCCCAATCCCAAAATCTTTACATGGTTGGTGGACTGGAGCAGGCGCCTGAAATTTGAGTTCCACTCCACAGCCCTGATCACGGCCTAGTGGTTGGGAACCATTTCTCTATACAATTGACTTTTCACGATTTTTACATGAGGTTTCCAACTTAACCTATTTTTTCATTGTCAAAAGGAACAGCTAGGCTAGCAGTAGGTATATCAGTTGGCAAATACTACAGTTATTGGTATTACCTTTGAAAGACATGGGAGCTTGCTTTTGGGAATTTAATAAAAGACAATGAACGATTAGAATAAAGATAAAAAATTTAGTCAGTCACACCCTACTGGATCGTAAAAGCAGCATGGCAAAACCCCACGTAACCACCAGCAACCACGCAGCTGCATTCGCATGGCGGGGAATTCCCGAAATGTACAAAAGCACGGATATTCAACGATCCCACTTTCTATGACTATTTCATTTTTTATTGCCTAAAAATACACAAGTGTCACATTATGAAATATTTGCTTAATAACAAGTAATAAATGGCCCCGCGTGGGCCACGCGGGTGACCCAGCGCAATCACTTCACGTTTCGTTTGCATTTGTGTTTTACTTTCAAAACGAAATTAAAAGTGAAATTGAAACGAAATTGAAAACGAAAGTGAAAACGAAATTGAAAATGAAATTAAAAACGAAATTGAAAATGAAATCGAAAACGAATCTGAAATGAAAATAAAATCGGTATTGAAATGAAATTGAAAACGAAAGGGAAATGACTTTGAAAACGAATTTGAAAATGAAATTCAAAATGAAATTGAAATGAAATCGAAATTGAAAACGAAACCGAAATGATATTGCGAATGAAATTGAAAATCAAAATGAAATTGGAATGAAAATGAAATCGAAAACGAAATTGAAATGACATTGAAAACGAATTGAAAATGATTTTAAAAATTACTCTTAATATGAAATTGTACATGAAAATTGAAAACGCGCTTGACAGTCATGGGCCACCATACACCAGTTCCTATGTGCATGCTAATCAAGAACTATTCCAATGCCTATATTGCTTGACAGCAAACAAGTAAAACTCCAAGAATCGCCCGAAAACATTGTACAATAAAAGATAACGAAATATTAAAATATTCAGTCAAATATTGAATATTTGTATAGTTAAATATTAATATAATATAATAAAGTCAGTTCAAAATTAAAACTACCTTAAAACCGAGCTCAGGTTCCACAACAAAACGATAAAACCTCTTCACTGGCAATTCCGACAACTTCTCTTGACAATTCATGTAAACCTTGACACTAGCATCGAACACTTCATGCAAGACCTGTTAAAGAATCCACGTTTTGCAGCATCGAGCGGTGGGTCAAAACTGTATGAGCGTCACTTCATCGATTGCAATTTTGCTAGCGTCTTGAATAAACCATCGTTAAACAACAGTATATTTGTAGTAGCGATTCTTCATATACATATTAATCTGATCGATTCCATGATATCGTGCACCGGCTTCGAAAGGTACACAGGACACCGTTCCACATTAGTTTACTAGTCACTTCTTTCTGCCACACAGCTGCTGCTTTGGTAGCTATTATAACGCAAAGTTCACATTTGCAGCAAGATCTATTCTTATTGTCATTGTAAGGAGTTTTCGTTCACAACAGACAGAAAGACCGAATAAGAGTTCATCGCATAAAAAACGTTCGCTGGTCAACACGATTTCACTTGCAGCGAATATCAAGTAACTTCGTGGGGCTGAAGCAAATTTTACTTTATCACCAAGTGACGCATCCGTTTCGGAAAGAGACGACGTCAGACTTTCATTTCCGGTTATTCTCGGGCAAGAAAGCAAAAGTGTCGCAAATTTTGACATCTACGACATTCCTCATTGGCATTAACACGAAAAAGCAAAGTCACGTTTACTCCGTACAAATTTTGGGCAAGTGATGACCGCACGTTGTTGATTGGAAACGAACGGTCATTTGAGCAATGCAAACTTGTACAAAGTGTTTTGCCTTCAAATAAATGAACTGGTACAGGAATACTAAAAATCTGACGTAAACACATAATTGTAGTGCTGCTCATGCTGCCGAGAGAATTTACATGAAATTCGATTTTTCCTCTGCTCTTACTTTAGCCTTTCGACTTTTCAGCCGTAAGCATTGTTTGCAGACTGTAGGACTGAGGATGCTTAATTCTACGTGAAATCAATTTCCTATTAAAAGTTTACTAATCGATTCCTTGCTTACACCATCTGTGCAGAGTATTTTCCTCGAATTGCGCGATTCATTAATCAACCGCTCATCAACGAACGACATAAAATAAGTGAACACCCACCATTGCAATGGGAATCAGCTCTTGAGCTTTATCGCTGGCGGGATCCAAGACAACAGTGATGTCATAGGTGGAGAGGTCGGGATCGGAGCTGGGTACTTTTATCGCGCTGTGCTCGTCGCGCAACCCGGACAAGTCGCGACGCTCGTAATCGCTTTTCGGTTGCGATGCCAGGTGGGAGGTCAGCTTCATAACTACGTCACTCACTTGACAAAGAAAAATCAGCGCGTTACGTTTACTTCCCAACCCTTTCACTGTCAATAAAAACCGGCTGGCAATGTTAACTTAAAGCAGCTACGTTCACAGCTCTGTTTAGTTAAAAGCACAGTCTGTCAACGGACTCGTAACTAACATCGAACCTACACCCATTAAAACTTACAACGGAGAAACAAGATTACAAACATCACGAAAGAAGCAGACAAAGACAACTTACGGAAGGCAATGGGCTACAGCAAGAAACAACTTTTTGCACACGTGCTAGACAACAAACACTTCAACGTTATAGTTCCTTTTGGTCTTCTAGTTCAGAGGACGATGTAACCACTTAAATTTTGCAATTTTTTTGCAATTGTTCATTACAGTCCGTGACCGAACAACACACAGAAACAAAAAATGGACTGGTTTGAAGTTCTCATATATGTATGGCTTTGAATTTTGCGCACAAGAGTTCACCAAGCTTAAAAGCAATCCGTTGTTCCAAAAAATATGAGGAACTCTGGATTATGCCATGGCCAAGTTGAATGGTTGATGTGTCCATATGGCCGCGGAAGTGTTTGCTTTGATCAGATCAACAAGTCTTTTTTAATTAGCCCATCGGGGTCAAGCCAATGCTTTCACCATGAGGCAGTTTCTAAGTTCATTAATACCAAAAGAAAAAACGCTCGGTAGCAGTTACTTAATTCATCCCAGTGTATACTTCGAGGCCGTGTAGAAAGGTTAAAAACAGAAAGTAACCCCAAATCAACCAAAAAAAAACAGGTGCGAAAGGCCTCGTTATTAAAAAAAAGCAAGAGAAAGACGCAAACATGCGAATTCATTCAACAACGGTTTAACGCTGCACCACAGAAAATCAGACGCACATTCGGGCGCTGCCAAGTCAAGGCTGAATGACTTGACAACGTTGAAGATCTTTCCAGACGCGCTTGAGTGCAGCAAACTTTCGAGAAGATTAAAATCGTCCGATACGAACTCTTCCTCTTCACCCAGCGGCCCGATTACCTGAACACATGGACGGGTCAATCGGGCGCAACACTTTTCGCCAGTGGTGAACAACGACTACGGAAAACTGGCCGCACCTTTCCATTGGTAACTATCGCACTCTGACCAGGCATCAAGCCAAGCACGGAGGTCGACCAATCAGAATGGGCGAACACGTGAGGAGTCACCACTTCCGGTTGAGATGCTATGAGTTTGTTCAATGCGTCCTCATTCATTCCGCTAACGAAGAAGTTCGCTAATGTTTTCTCGCCAGCTGTTATTTTCTCGGCATTCTCCTCCTTCACCTGATACAGCGGAGAAAGATACTTTGTATTTCTCAAAACAGTTATGTCAGTTTGTAGTACTCCGAATGGGTTCCGAAACTTTGTTTTGAGCAAAAGTTGAACCGACACACCAACGCGACGACATTTCACAAATAACAAACATTTAAATTTACACAAATTTAAAGCAATTGCCTACCGTTGAAGAGACACGGTGAAATCAGTAAATACTTTATTTGCACAAAAATCGATTTAAAGCACAAAGACACGTCTACAAACGCACCATCAGTTGTAAAATATTATCCAAATAAAATACTTGAGCAATACTTCCTCACCAGCTTTGTTATGTAGTTTCTAGCTTGATTGGTCTGTTGCGTCGCCAAAGTGGCCTCAATCGCTTTGACGAACGTAGCTGAACCGGACTGATCCGGTTTAAGCGGGTTGTGAATTATTGCAAGGCGACTGTGGCTGCTTGATTTCTGAAGAACATGCACGTGTTTTATTTAAAAGTGGCATCGTTTGACAATGTCCTTCTTACAACGCTTACACAACAGCGTTTTTTGACCTAAAGCGTAAACGCCATAGGAGTGGGAGCACTGATGGAGCAACTGCTTATAAAAGCTATGGAAATTACACACAAGTTTTGGTTGAACAGCGTCAAGCTAGGAAATGCACACACGGTCTTTCGACCAACTTGTCATTCATCATCTTAGAGAGGAAAACTATTTTAAAAAGCTAAGCATACAATGTGCTTAAAATATTGGCGTTGACTTCTGTTTTTATAGCAGTCACGCGCTGGAAACGTAACTTGTATTTATTTGGTAAAACAAGATAATGTTATTAAAGCAGGGAAGTGTTTTCCTCAGAGCTGCTGAGCATCAAGAAAGCGCTGGTAATAAGGTCACTACGCGAAAAAGGACGACTGCTAGTTGAATGTTTGACACCAGCACCTCCTTGCTTTGAATTAGGTTGCAATAAGCAAAAACACTTGCCATGATCGGGTGAAACGCTTTGACTTGGAAATCGAAAGCAACGATTTCCAAGTCAAGTTAAACGGCGAGAGTGCTGCAACCGAAACTCCCACGATCGGCTGCTGAACTAAGGTGCACATTTTCACAAATCGCGGAAGCACAGAACCACCAAGCTTGGTGCAACCGTTGAAACGTTCGTGGAAAATACGCTTACAATATGTTTGAGGGCATCGTAGACCAAACGACGACCTTGGACACTTTCAACATCGGTGACAAGCCACATCGTAATCGGGCGCACGTACTTGCTGGCGTCACTCTTCGATATGTAACTGCAACAATCCAAAGGGCAGTTAAAAGCACTAGGCCAGGGTTTCTCGAACGGGGCGCTCGGCCTGCCTTGGGGGCCACGGAGCGGTTCTCTGGGGGCCACGAGCAGAGGCTTTCACTAGGTAGGCTCATGAAAGTTTGAGAACCACTGCACTAGGTTTTCTGTAAGCTTTCAAGGAATCAGCCGACTGGGTTCTGCTTTCATCTTTTTGCGATGATTCAAACTTGCACATATTTATATTCAAGTAAGTACTCTCCATAGTGGGGGTGAGCAAGGAATCGATCAGCAAATTTTTAATAGGAAATTATTTCACGTAAAATAACGCACCCTCAGTCCTTATTCAATTAGAATCCTATTCAAAATAGAAATTTTATTTCAATCAGGACTGAGGATGCGTAATTTTACGTGAGATCGATTTTCTAATAAAAATGGAGAGTGCATACGTCAATTCAAAGGCATTGCGGTATGGGACAATGAGCTAAATATAAACGACGGGAATTTCAGCGTTCGTCAGGAAACTCAGATTCCTCTCGTGGTGTTGACAACATTTCCATACAGAGTTGCAAGCATCCATGATCAACGCCAAATGTCAAGAAAGAACTCACGATTTGCGGATGTGCTTCGCCAACGTGGCGGTTTTATCCACCGATGAAAGTTTTTTGAAATCCTGTTTGTTCCAATAGACAGTTTCTGCAAAGCAGCAGTCAAACGTCACCAAAGATAAGTGGGTTACTATTCTTGCATGAAAAAGGTGAGAAACTCATTTTATTGCCTAGTTTAAAAATCTGTGTGTTTTAATTCAGTTACAAAAACAAACAAAAGCGTTTCAACGTAACGCCTGCGTCACGTAAGTATTGCCGAATTGATTGAAGTGCGACCCCTTTGTGAGTTACGTTATAGACCCAACGTCTTTTACGGTTTCACTGAAGCACGCAACACATTTGAACAACAACAACCCTCACCTTCGTGTTCGTTTCCGAGGAAGCTGATGAAATCGCCAGCGGCGCGTATCACGCGATCACTGAAGCGTGGCACAACGCCAGGACGGGTCATCAAGAAATCAAACAGGTTCATGTTGTTCCGCAGTTCGCCCATGTATGTCGCCCGCTGGAGGATAGGAGTGAAGTCCAGAATTTTTTCGAGAACGACCTGAAAATAAAGGCTTTTTGGTATATCTGCGCAACAGTGCAGACCACGAAAATTTGTAATAAGCAAAAAATGCGTGAAAGCAACACACGCAATGATTGAAAATCGGCCAAGTGGGAGGCAATACACTTCAACTCGTTGCATTGACTCTTAAAGTATGGTTGTAGAGTTTTCCGTTTTCTAATCGAAATCCGACTCAAAATCCGTCAGTGTTAATCAATTTTCCAGATGTGTTCACAGGACACAGCGACTACGACCGATCAATAAAAAAACGTGTTCTCAAACATTTCCTTTTACAGACAATAAACAAGTATCTGTCACCTGGTGCAGCACACGCATTGATATCGGTAGTTGGTATGTACAGCTTTGATCCTACAGCATTCGCTCGTGAAACACACAAGCGTCGAATGCAAATCATACTACCTGCCACCGACAATTTAAATGTGAGCAAAAGCTAACGGGCTGCACCTGCTCGAAGTTATCCGAGGATATGTCGTCGTCGGTGAGCAGCTCGCCGTTGAATAAGACATTGACGGGACCGGTCAGGCCTGAACGGCTGTGAAACTCTTTGCCGAGTTTTCTGGATTCATCAAACTCCGATCTGAACATGCGCCGAAAAAGTTAGAAGTGCTGCATCAGCAACACACGTTCCAGGATTTAAAAAAAACATTTTGGCTTGGATCACAACCGAAGTTGGTACTGACCATTCCCGGCCAACCCGGTGTCGAGCGAGAAGCTGTTTCTTTATCGACCGACCCATACGACTGTTACGCCACAGAGCCGGGTTTCTAGTGCTGGCTACCCCCTTTCACCCAAGAGGAAAATTTCGTCCGTGCCGTGTGAGTGCCGAAGACACGATCATTCAATTTTGAAAAATTATGTTTAAATATATCGACTTCAGTCACAGCTCCTTCACCAATACCATCAATGAACTGAAACTGGAAAAACAGACAGGCAGGTAACTCTAGAACGGGTACTGCACAATGCCTTAGCAAAGCAACTAAAAAAAATTCGAAAATAATTTTGCCACCCTGGAAATTCTGCCGCCCGAGGCTATAGCCTTGAAAGTGTATATGGGAAATCCGGGCCTGCCCAGACAGTATTACTATGTTGAACTAGACAGCGGCGAGAACTCTTGAAAAAAAAGTCTCGCACACGTAATACTCCATGGATGTTAAAATTTGGACTACGCATCAAGCAGTTACGGGTTCTATGGCCAGAAGCATGCGCCTCTTGTATGATCCTGTTGCCATCACTGGTGAACACATCGGCAACGTGTTAAAATACGATGAGCATACGCATTCATTCAAATGAATTTTGCCATAAATGTTTTCGCTTCCTTACTCAATAGCAGTGTTGCGATCGGTAATGAAGGCCCGAGCGGCATGTGCGCAAAGACTCACACTGTGGCAACAAGCAACAATAGAGATCACCCGACGAGATCACTCTGTCATCGCTTGTTCGCTCCACGTACATAAATGTGCTATTGTTCGCGCACATCCTGTTCGTGGTGAATCGCACATTCAACGCCACGCCGACCGAGAGGTTGCAACAGTAGCCTTACTCAGGACCAAGAATGGCAGCGACATCAGCACTGGGGAACTTCTTCTTCAGTCTCTCTTGGATGTGCTCGACAGTGATGACGTCATTCTCTCCAAGCGACTTATAAATCTAAACGAAAGATAATTTAATTGCGCCGCCGCAACACACCCAGTGCGGTTGTGAAACTTTAGAAAATGGAAAAAAAATCGAAGTTACATCAATCCTGTTCCGCAGCATTCTTCTACCATTAAGAAAAACTTCGCGCTTGAAAATATCCACGCTTCGGCAACAACGTGAACACGTCTTGCGTTTCAGGGCGAACGATCGCAACACTTCATTGAACAACAAGGTTTTCATCAAGCGAGATTGACAAAAAGCACGCGCCGTTCACCCCGGTTAAAAACGCAAAGGCCTTTTCCGCGTCGTCACTTTCTTCCTTTGCGTAGTTATACGCTCGTACTAACGCCACTCCTGCGTCGGTGAGGCCGTCTGCTTGAGGTGAGTCGTCGACCAGAAACGTGAAGCCTGAAGAAAATTTCAGTCAGGCTTTCGTTAGACGTCACCGGAACTTAAACAAAATATGGGAATTGTTACTTACAACTTACAAGCTTTACATACAATTTACAATAACACATTTACGGTTCAAAATCCTACGAGAGGGACAAAGAATGATCCACTTTCACCATCTTCATGATCTCAACCACAGTTTTCTTGCTTTGAAACATAAGCTTGAGTCCCTACATTTTCAGGTGAAATTTGAAAATTAAGACTGTTCAGCCAACTTTGACAGGTTCGTAACAATTAAAGACAAGTAACTAGTCTTCACAAAGGCGAAGGGTTTGAATCCATCAGCAACTTTTTAATAGGAAATCGATTTCACGCAGCACTACGCATCTTCAGTCCTACAATCTGCAAGCATTGCTTACAAACAAGCTCAAGACCTTTTTCAGACACTGACAAACCAGGATGTTGTTGCTTCAAGTGTTGTGCGAAGGTAACAAACTTTAAGACATGTTTGCAATCTCACGAAAGTAAAACCTGGTTGATCTTCCAGCATGTCTGTGGTTGATTATCATGTACAAAGAAAACAAGCACAGCGTTACCTGCATTTTACTACAGACCTGACATCGTTGGGATAAATTTTATGACGCGACGTTCGCACATTACTTGCCCGAACTTCACATGTCCTTCAATGCACGCAACAACGATGACATGGCCGTGCAAGCAAACGAAACGGTGATGCAGGGCGTTCTCATATAGTTGCGGTCCAAGCGCTCGAGAGTACATACTCACCGATCCTGAGAGGTACATCATTTCCCCAAAATATTTCGGCTGCTTCCACCAAATATTGAGCATCCTCGTGCGTGGGATCGCAAACAATCAACAAGTGAAACATATTTTTACGAATTCTTCTCAAAGTGCCCGGAAACGCAGGCCGCAGCAATTCGTGCATGTTCGACGGCCATCTTTCGTATTTCTCATCGTTTTCGATATCGTTCACCCACTTTAAACCAATAAAAAATCTCTAGCTAAGCAGGAAATGTATTATGGTAGAAACACCGGCACTTTTTGTGAGCAACAATCCGCCAGTCGTATTTAACTGTGAACTAAGAGTGGGTTAACCTGTTATTGATCGAATTCGCAGTCTTCCTTGATCCTATTCGAGGAACAGGACCGATATTTACCTGATACATTGCAATGCTTAATTTCAACAGCATTTACCACTTTGGCATTGACACTACCACACAAAAATTGTTTTTGTTATTATCAATCCCGGCTCTGGACCTGCGCGACAAAACAAGAGCCAAACACCTTGTGCACATGAAGAGTTTACTCCCTGTACCGGAAAATCCTATGTATACTGCGCTTTCACCCAATCAAACGCAATTAAGTTCGGCCTCTATCAGCGACAGATTAATGGATGATGGCCAACAAATTACAGAAGATCTTCTGTCATCCGGTACAGTTATAAAATCAACGCATGCACATAACACGACGTCCGACATACCAGAATGGACGGACTGCGGAGGTCGAGCATGTACGTTTCGGGCTGATCGGCGTTGACGTTCAACTTAACCAAAGTCTGTAAGTCGCTTCCTTTGAAATTCAACTTTCTCAATCCATTCACCAAACGACCTTCATTGCGTAGAAGATCAACTATCCTGAGAAGAGCCGGTCGTAAAATCGAACATCGCTCAGAAACGACGCAGTGCTTCGAATGGCAAGCCAGTTGCAAACGCAAAAAAAAACTTTATTTTGCGTCTTTCGCAGCTTAGCAACTGATAAAGGGCCTATTTATCAGCTGGCCGCCCGAAACGGTGCTACGTGCTGCGGTGCGACGGATGGGAACACGGTATACGTAGAACAATCCCACGAATAGAACCACCACCACCCAACTACCGGCATTACACGGAACGCAGCGAAAGGCTTAACATAATATAACAACCCATTGCAACTACGATGCACCTTGGTCGATGTATTACCACCAATCTACAACTCACATAAACAGGTTGGATCGTTCGACGTCAATTTTAAGTTCGTTTACAGCGATTGCATTTTTCCCAGGTCTGATGCGCATTTTCCTCCAGTGCTATCGCAAAGTAATAACAATGTAAACCGCAATACATGGCAAGCTTTGTCGAGGAAAAGGCTTGACGTGCACGAGCGAGATGGTGGTGCTACGCAAGGGCACGGCACATTACTGCCGATCTCAAGTCAAACCGCGATAACAGAAGTGTTTCCAGAGCCCAGGGGTGAACATTTCAATAAGCGCGCCCCGTTCGACAAGAAGAATTTTACGTAAGTTTTTCACAAGTCGTCCATGATCCCGACAGTAAAAAGCGTTGGTGGCCAAGAAAAGCAGGTTTGTGTGATGCATAGCACAGGCAACCAAACAAGTGCATTGTATTTCCGCAGCTTCGGTGGCTCGTGCTTTGCGTAACAGGGCGCTCGTGCTCGTCAAGCAAGCTCAGCAGCTGTCTTACTTAAATATGTCTGATTCTTCAGTCTCTATCTGCATGCCGTTTAACAAAAACAACGAATCGCCTCTTTCCAAGCCGTGGTTGTTAAGATTCTGAAAAGTTACAGTCATTGAAAACCACGAACAGCTCAACCGACAAACGCAATGCAGTTTCAGAAAAATAAGCTAGTATCACAAATTTGAATGCAGTTTTGAATATATTTTCAAAATATCGCACTAAGAGACAGTCATCAACTAAACTGCGCTGTTCATAGTTATTTGACAACACCACCTAGACAAGCTTTAAATGTAGATTTCATAGACGTTTGGACGGCAAATCAAACAGTTGTTCCGAACCAGGAAACTCGACCTTTACCTTCTCGCACTCTGGCAAATAAGGTAGTGTACAAACAAGCAACTGCTTTGCTTTATCAGAGCGCTCCTTCAAAAAACACAGATAACCTTTTTACGTTCTAATCAATGGTTTGAGAATAACCTTTTTACGAATCTAATCAATCTACAAGCACTTCGGCACATGTGCAAAGAACACCGGCACCAGTGCTTACTCGTGTTGGCCGCGTAACTCCTTCAGAAACAAACCGGCCTTCTTCATCTTCAGCGTTTAATTGCCCGACACAAGTTTAGCAAGTGGCATCTTACACTACATCGACGATATTATGTAACCAGAGCGAAACCCTACATCACATGGTACCAAACGCTCCTAGTTTATTACCTCTTGGTTTTCCTGAATTTCCCGCCTTAAAGCATCGGTTACTTGTTGCTTCACCAAGGATCTGAAGAAAAGCATGTTGCAGACCAAGCACAAGTTAGTATATTTGTCAAATAAACTTTAGCGGTAAAACCAGCACTTTCGTAAATTAAAAAAATGTAACAGACTCACGACAAAAATAACGTTTAAACGGGTCATACAGAATGAGTTAATTGCGAGCACATTTCAACAGTTCCTGCAGTCTCTGCATCATAAATTTGCATCAGTAATGGATATCCGAGAATTTTTCATGAAGCAAACAAGTGGAGGAGTTAATTAAACGTAATAAAAAGGCCTTGGATCTTTTGTTTCTGCTTTTTTTGCAAAGTTGCTAAGTTCTTAAGGCTTAAATTAAGGATGAGGAACCTTTCTTTTGTCCAGTGCCATCAATACCGTAGTAGCTTGTTTTTCCACATAACGTTATGATCAAACATGAAGTGTTTGATTTGGTCCATAGGACTTTTTAAGAAGTCCAGATGCACCTTGTCGATTAATTTTTGAATTGGGGAAGAAGCAATAAACAAAACTAGGTCATAATTTTAGGAAATGGAATAAAGAAGACAATGTCCAACGCTTAAAACTACCCTTGTTTTTCAACCTGAAGATGTTTTTCAAACCACAATTACGTCCATGTCCCTGCGCTGGCGTTTTAACGTTGTGATTTCGCATCTGCCCAGCGCAACTGATAGCGTTGTTACTTCACAAATTAAACGCGACGGTTTAACATCAACGCTAGCAACTGACCCGACAACCATCAATTGGAGGAGTGTTTGCAGGTTGTATTTAAACGAAGTCATATTTGCAGCACTGCGGCGTTCAACATTCCCTATGGATTTTGTAAACGCGACCACAGAAAGACAAGCGACGCGGACCGTAACAATTTATCTCGCGGGTCATGCGCAATGCGGTTGGAAGCCCTCTTCCCGGTCTGGCCCAAACGATCCAGTCAAGGGTGACGCGCTCTTAAACTAGCTGCGCGTTTTTGATCGAAAGCAACACCAGTGACAGTCACTGAAAAGTTTTTTGTCGGTTCCAAATGATGTACGGGTGTGAAAAGTCGCACGATCACTTTACCCTGATCTGCCGAAAAATAAGCTTTTTCGTTGCTCGTAATTATGTTAAACGAAGACGTGGGAAGGCATGTCTTGATTACATCAGCCCTCTCCCCCAAAACACTCATTCTGTGTCTTCAATAGTTTTAGTAACGCAGGAACGAAAAACAAGTACAACAGAAAAATCACTTGAAGTTTGTCAGCTGCTGTGCGGTGTTCACAGTCAGGCTTTCGCTGATTGATCTAATTTGAAAATCGAATAACTGCCAGAAGCAAAAAGTCAGCAGATGGCAAGCTGTTTAGTTTAATCAATTCTGAAAATGAATAAAATCAAATAATGCATCTAGTAAACCTAGACCAGCGTTTCTTAAACATTTGCGGGTCACGAACCCCTCGTACACCCCTGAAGAGGAGACGTTGAAATAAATATTCGAAATTAGGTTTTAATCATCTTAGTAATAATTGAATGTCTGCAAAACTTATTAACCCTTTAAATAACATTCGCCGGCCCCTTAAACCAAACTTAAGGACCCCAGGTTAACAACCCCTGCCCTATAGACTAAACGCTGTCTTATATTATGTGTAAAGTTGCTAGGCTCTGTAGCGATGTAAGTTGAACCTGACCAGTTCTGTAACTTCCAACAGCAGGTTTCACTTCAAAAGGGCTCCAGATCACAAGCATGAACCCGGATGGGAAGTAGACAGCCCTACATTTCAGGCTTAGAGGCTCGCGTTTCTGGGCAGTTGTAGGCTTGAGTCTGGCTCAAATGCTGTCGGCATGAAACTACATGTTTAGGTATGGGTGGAAGCAAAAATATTAACGGGAGCAAGTTATGGACCTTTTCAATGGGTTCCCCTTTGGAACCTTTGGAGTTTCAAGAAATCTATTTCATGATTAATAAACGCATCTACGATAAAACCTGTCAAACCTGGCCACCACAGTCCTGACGTAGGCCAACTGTGCGTAAGTTATTAGGAATTTTTAACCCAAAAACGCCAGAAAAGCAAATATTAATTAGCAAGATAAAATTTACTTTTGTTAGCTATCAAAGAAGAGTAGGTTACTTTTCTTTGCAATAAGTTGCTATGAATATTTTTTAAATGGTTTGTTCAGACGTGAAG
>JGI24159J19872_10007269_pt1 | contig 14511 bp, 10 predicted proteins | sample Ectturendosymbi4_FD_19872 | JGI IMG/M metagenome (IMG submission 19872) | reverse complement strand
TTTGCTCATGGGCAGTAAATTTGATTTGCGATCAAAGCTTAGGAAAGATTTTTTGGGGAAATGTCTAACAGCAAAAAAATTGCAGCACACAGTAAAAGAACGAGTTTTCAATCGCCCCAGTTTTCAAATGCGTCATCACTAAATCAAATGATTTGTTTTCGGACATTTTATCACATAATGGCTGAACATAATGGATTTATGATTTTACGAAAAAACGGGTGGTTTCAAACTATGGTTTGTACAAAATTTGTTCCAATAATTCAAGTCAGACATGCATTTTATAAGCAAAAAAACACAAAATATTAAAAATGAATTGTTAATCTTATTTTCAAATTTAACAAATTCCGTTGTATTTGAGATACGTCGCAGGATGGGTGACTAANTGATTTTNCTTCCAGCCCCGCAGATTAACGAAAATATCTGGATTTCTGCCACCTAAAAATTTTGCCACTACNAGCAACGGCAGCTAGTTTCCACCAAGGCGACAAGTTCAATCCCTTTGCAAAATTTTTAATAGGNTTCAATCTAACTAAATGCTACGCATTCTCAGTCATAAAAGTNTATTCAAATATAATATGGAGGAAGGTTGATTGGTTGATTTTCTGGATCTTAAATGTGCAATTAACTGTGTCGGAATTTCTATGTTGGCATTACGGGCATTTGCACATGGCTGTTGTAATGTATAGCTTCCTCAACAAGAATTCAAAATCTGGCAAGAATGCAATGTACGTTCCTAATGTTGCATCCACAGAAAAATGCAAGCGGTTCGTAAAATTAGCAAGAAAATACGATCTTCTCATTGTTTGCGATGACGTGTACAACGTGCTCAACTACGTCACTGACTCAGAAGATGAGGAAAAGTTTCTTTTCTCTCCACCTCGACTGTTCTCTTATGACGTCAAAAACGACGAAGATTACAAAGGTAGCTTGATTGCAGATTTGGTCCAATCGGTTGTCACGCAAAAAAATAAAATCCCAAAGCTTCGTTTCTGCCTTTTCCAACGAATTGTAAGGTTTAACGGAACAAGTTTATAACAAGCAGGTAGAATCGTTGGAATATGTAACATATCGTGATACAGTCGGTTCAGCTCACACCGCTAAAGCTGATTAGCCAGGTTCGGTTCCCGGTCGGGTCATAACGAAGATCTTTTTGGAAGTACGTGCGGCCTGTCCATCCACGTGCAAAGGTCAAATGGGAACAGTCACGCGCGGTGCTGCCATTGACTCGCCACCATTGCAGCATTCACTGCGAAAGCAGCCGCGTGGCCCTCGGCGCAAGCAAGAGGAGATGGGCGCTGCAGACCAATGGTAACATTGGAATGGGAGTGCAAAGCGAGTCTCAAACTGATAGCACACATATTGGTCACAAGTAAAAATGCTTCTTATTTTTCGAATGATATTTTAGGAAATTTTAAAGAAATGTTGCAGACGCCAAACTCTCAAAAACTACTTTTTAACTTTCCTAAACATTTTTTTTTTAATTTTAATATTTACTGTTAATTTTAACGCAGGCAACGTTGTCGCCAACGGCTCTTTTTCAAAAATAGCAGCTCCAGGACTTCGTCTCGGGTGGTACGAAGCGCCGAAGGCAGTCCTTGATTCTCTAGAGGATTCATACGTGATTGAAAGTGGAGCAGGACAGAGTTACTACCAATCCTTCATCTTTGCAGAGATCCTCAGATCTGGTCAGATGGATGAGCACGTGCAGATGGTTAGGAAGTTGCACAAGGTATTCATTCCAAGTTTGAAAATCGGGCAATTTAAAACAAAAAATATAATAGTTTTTATTCTGATAAAAAGTTATTTCAGATGAATTGTTTCGAAATGTTCATGACTCAATCAAGAAAATCTCACGCATGCGTTAAAATGGAAGTATGTTCCCGACGATGACAACTGCGGCTTGACTTTAGTCCTTGTCTTTGCAAAATTGCAAAGTTTAACCAAGTCATAAACACGATTTTGCATGCCTTTGCAAACGATCAAGCACAGGATAATAAAGACAATAGTTTTTGTAAACACATTTAACAATATGTTTATGATTCAATTTCGCTTTCCAATTGTTCAACGGCAGTGACTAAAATCAAGCGGTAGTTGTCATCTTCGAAAAATTACTTCCATTTTAATGCATGTTTGGTTCTTGCCTGCAATCTTTTAGACATAAATATCAGAACCTTAGCCATGTTGTTGTCTTGGCTGAATTTCCCCCATCAAGCATAAACACTGCTGAAAAATATCAAAGCAACGCTGTTGAATTCTTTTGCATTCTTTTTTTTCATCTGCATATTTGCTGCATTTAAAGTCTCACAAACACTTCAAATCTATGCAATATGCATTCATTTGGACTGTCAAGTTTTCATGCTATCTAATTCTTATGGAGAAAATAAAAGAAATTTGATAAATTTCCAAACTTCAGTGGTACAAATGATGTGTAATTTTCAAATGGTACAACTTCAGTTCCGCGGTTTCATTGACGGAACGCAGAGCTTAACCAAACCAGGGCTGTAGTCAGCTCTGTAATGTGTTGTTAAAATCATCAGCTTTTCAATAATTTAATTCAAACTGTTGTCATTGAATACATGCTGTTTGGCAAAAGTATCCTGTGCTTATTTGAATATTACATATGAATTAGTCCAGCAGTAATTTTCCTTCATTTCTTTTGTAATCTCAGAAAAGATTTGCTTCTATGATCTCAACCATCGAATCTGCCCTGAGTCAATACGGGGTATGTTGTACGCATCCATCTGGTGGTTGTTTCATGTGGATTGAACTTCCACAAGGGGTCGCTGCAAAGACAGTTCTAGAAGAATCACTGGCCAAAGAAAATGTGTCATTCGTCACTGGCAATCTGTAAGTTTATATCGGTGTTCACTGCTTCACTACGCGCTGCCCTTTCTGTTGTTTCTGGCCCAAACGAGTGATGCATTTTCACTAATCGTTTTGTTTCTATTTCAGTAGCAAGTCAGCGCAAGATTGGCTCACAACTAAAATGGCTAAACTGTACCACTGCTAAGTAACGCAATGAAAATTTTGATTGCAAAAAGAATGCGTGCCGCGTTTTGAAAATATAGGTAATTTGAAAATATCGGCAATTTACGAAAATGTTGGTAATTTTTGCATAGCAGCAATTTTCATCCGTGCGATTGCGTTTTTTTCAACAGATGTTCTGTGAACGACGATTTCCACAACTGCATACGTTTAAGTGTTGCATATTATGAACATGATGAGCTGGTTGAAGGCGTAAAAGGTCTATGCAGATCAGTAGAAACTGTTATCAAACGGCAAAACAATGGAATGTGAACTGGCTTGGGAACAAAATGCATAGGGTTAAAAGAAAGCTTCCAAAATCTGGCAAAGCTTTTAGACTTTTAGATGATTTTTGGTGATCATCATCAATTTGCAGCGGTACACAAACGGTTTAGTGGCCAGGTGGTGGTAGTGTTTTATCAATAACATCTAACACACCATATACATACTCTTGGAAGCTCAGGTCAAAAGCAAGAAAGAAATGTTATGAAATTAACTAAAAGATGTGTACATTGATGTTTTGATATTGCGAAATTTGACATTGTCATTTGTCGTCTTACTGGTTACGCATGATTTGAGTTTTGCAGTAATGTCAGTGAAAGCACTATCTGCAGTTAAAACTGCTCATTTGTTCGTATTCGCCTCTTGAACAAGGAAAAATTGTTTGTTCCGTGTGATTAATTAAGTAATGCTTCGAATAGGACCCAACACGTTCGTTTAATTAACTTTACTTCACTTTTAATTGCTGAACTACTACTAGGTAGTTGTTGTTATCTGTTTACTTCACGGTTTAGATAAATGCCGTAAACATCAGTCTAGTGAAGTTCTTTGACGATCTGCCGCCTGGGCATCTCCAAGTCTGAGCCGTAGATCGGATTCACGCACCGCTGTACGCTGCGTTGGATTGCGTTGGTCGGTGGCCAGTCGACCAGAAATCTGCGGTTATACGTTGGATTTTCAGCACAATAGTTTCAACTACATACGAGACGTGGTAGTTCAAGTCTGGCTGACGAAAAGCGAATTGTTTTTTGTTGTCGCTTTTCGTCTTTTACTTCTTCTGAAGATTTAATTGATTGCTGATAAATTTCCCGAGTCAGTCGTTGAATCGACAAAGCAGTGTCTCAAGAATCCGGGTAGAATCGGCATGAAACAAAGGACAGCCTTGCATAAGAGGCTGATGTGTATTCTGCTAAAGCTACGTGTGTCATCAGACATGGAAGAATTGCTTTGAAACCTGGTAAACACAAAAACGCTCCAAGGGTTCGGAAAGCGCTTAAGGCTTCGGCAAACTTTCCTTCTCCATGCAGAATCGCGGTACGCTCGTTCAACAACGTTTGTCCAACGTCAAGTCATTTTCAGGGAGAGGAAACAAAAACAAGGTTTCCACCGAGCACGTTTTTCGTGGCCATCCGAACATTCATGGTTGAAGAAACTGATGCCGATGTTGAAGGCTTCAGACCTGCAGCAACAGACTGAGATGGGGATGGTCTATTTCCTGTAATGAGAAGCTGGCAGCAAGTCAAAATTAAACCCAATGTATAGGAAGTTTTGTGAGAAACACTTTTTGGCAAAGGCAAACTTTATTCAAGTTCAAAAAACTAGTTTGTGCATTGTTTATTCAAAATTCCGCCATGCTGTAATGTAAACATTTCCAATTTTTGAAGACTAGTTTGAATTCTAACGTTGAGTAACAATGGCAAAAATAAAAACATTTTTATTCCTGGGTGACTGAGACAGCACTTCAATCCTTTGAGAACTTCATTCATGAATTCTTACTTTATTTTTTTCCCAAAAAAACTTTCTAACAGAATAAGAGTACTTCGTGACATAGGAGTTATCACTCCTCTTTCTTTTTCTTCTTTGAAGGGACATGCGGCTTTTGGCATAGAAAATGGAGGCATGCTAGTGAATTGCCAGGTTACGGGTCAAGTAATATGTTCGGTCACAGTGGATTACCAGCGGGAAGCCCTCGCTGTGTTCTTAGTCTGAGATTGGTTCAGTCCAGCTTCAAAACGTTTCAAGGGACCAAAGCGAAAGGTAATGAGTGTCAGACCATGTGAGGACGAGGCAGTGGCTCATGAAGGCTTCAATTTATTAAGAGTGATTTAACAACACAAGAGGTAGCTTGTTTNTTTGTTTGTCAACAGCGTCATAAAACAGANACGCTATTAATGAGTGAACATTGTCAACGCGACAATTGCTAACAGTTGTCATAAAAATAGTTCAAGTCACGGACATGTTATCAAACGTTGATTTCGGGAAACTTTGCCCTAAAAATAGTGATGAGCAACACTTCGTCACTGTGAAAGTGCAGTTTACCAAGAATAGGAAAACTACTTGGTAATTAAAAGGTAAGACATTCAAAATATTCAGATTTATATGTAAAAAGCATTCACATCTCCTTGTATTACACAATGAACAGAGTCATTAACACTTAATAAAGCAAAAAAGTATGAAGTCCTTGCAGTCAAAGCCATTTTTGGTTTGTAAATTAATGATATCATTACCTTGCATTTAAAGCTAAAAGTGCTTGTCATTTATCGCTTGTCAGTAATCAGTCCGCTTCCGACCATCTTCACCAATCAAACTGACGAACGAAAAAACAGGCATATCAGTTTTCAAGTTCGAGACAGCGTGGACCAAAAGGATAGCGTTGCAACGTACCGTGTCATTGCTCTTCCCAGTGATTTGCAGTGTGTATTTTAGTTTGATAATCTCTGGAAAGTTGCATCAATAAAACGTAGCAGATTAATATAGCTTTGTCTGCTGCAAGAGTTTTTTAACCTCCAATGGTAGTTAACGCTATGTCTGATCAAATTGCAGTGACGCACAAGTTGTCAAATGAAACATCAACTCAAATGGTTTGAAGAAACAGTCATAAACACATCTGAGTTAAAAAAATTCAGTTTTAAAGACTAATTCATGCTTTTCTAACACACTACGAACTATTAATCCCATGACTAAGATTTTATTTTTGCGACTACTGTGTCGCGAGCACTAAATCCACTTTTCAACATCTTCTTTTCCATAGATATCAGTAACCTCCAAAAGTTTTGTTTTCTTTGCAGAATTTTTAAGCAGGTCTTTAAAAAGTATGAGGTGGAATGTGAACAGCTACAAGGTTTTAAGTTGTTAGTGCAGCCGCAGCTGGCCAAATATTTTACATACAAACGTATTCAACAGCTTCGTTCCAGTTTGCTGAAGCTAAACCAGCTGATTGTGTTAGTCATGATTGCTGAAATGATGATTGTGCAGGATTTTCACTACAGGATTGCTTCAGTGAAGAAGTTTACGCATGCTGTAAAATAATTTAATATTATTGTGTTGGTCAAATAGGTTTATAAATGTCTACAGCACGGAACCATTTGTTATGACACGCTTGGGCAAGTTTTTAATTTAGCCAGAGCAAAGCGTAAAAAAATATTTTTCAGGAAAGCTTTGAGCAAATATTTTCTTCACTTTATAGGAAGCACGCTCTCATTGCGCTGGATTGAAGAAACCTATCTGTAGATTGGAAGGTGAGAAGCCAGGATTGTCACGTATTTCTGGACACTTATTTAGGGAATAGATGGATGCATTGAGTACATGGGACCCTATTCGGAAAGAAGCGAGTCAATCAATTTTCGATGACACTGACAAGAAAAGCTGCTCGGTGTAAAAAAACTGCATTCTTATATATCGTATTTATTCGATTGTAAGCGGTTTTTTTCATCATTTGGTGCGGCATATAGTCAAGGGCGGCTCACAATAAAGGACGGTTTACATTTTTTTATATCTTTACTTTATCGAAAGGTATAGATGAGTCTCAATCCTTCCTTGGCCACGTTTTGTCGACCAACCTCTCTTTACGTATTCTGGTCTCTTCAGCATCACGTGCACACTCCGTCACAGGAGGTATTATGACGAACAGAAGGCAGCTGTAGTGGTGAAACATCACTACCAGGGTTGCAAAACGCGAAACGTGCTATCACGCGGAAGTATCTCCGAGGCTGAGGCAACCTATGTTCAATGCGGCTCATAAAAGGCGGTTTACATTAATTTTTTTATCACCATTTCGTGCGGCTTACAATCGAGTAAATACGGTATGAAAGATTTATTTCAGTTTCTGTGCGCTTGTCAAAATGGCCGCTCGAGCTCTTGTTTCAGAGGCTAAATATTGCTTTTGAATTTGCTTACGTGCTGCAATGAGAATACGTAGAAAGATCACTTATGAAGTCTTGCCGTTTTAAGACATCAAAAATCCTCCCAATGAAGACATCAGATACAATGGAGAATATATGCAAATATTGCAAAATAATGGAAAATATCACTGAAGGGTGCTACACTTTCTCAAAACTTGGCTGTGTTAGCCTTTCGATAGTTTTTATTAAGCAACTAAACAGTATTTGGATAGTTAAAAAATTAATTACACATTTAAATCTCATCACAAAGGAGACCCTCAGTTTATCTTGAATCAATTGGATTTTCCTCTGCATGACTTCAAGCTGGATTTTTCCGTAAATATAGATTGTACTTAAAAGAAGCGTTAGTATGGAAAACTCAACATTTGATCTTTCTTGGAATGGTCAATAACTTTGCCTGACAGCATGAAAATGAGAACAACAGCCCAAGTAATCTACTTTTGAATTTTTCTACAGTAAAAGACAGATTTCGCGTTATCGTTTGAAAGTGTTTAAACCTGGAATGCTCGCATATCTGTTTTTTCTGCAAAGACGTTCAAATCACGCCGGACCCACAACGGCAGCTCACGTTGCACGGATGAGTGAACTGGAATATGTCAAAGATGCGCGAAGCGCCATAAGATTTGTTTTGTATCCATGATTGGTTTGTGGTGCGTGTGAATGTGGTCTGCACCACGTAATATGTTCGAGCTTCATTTCGTAAAAATGAATGCTGTTGCAAAAAAAGTCTTACTTTTTGTCATGACCATAATTCTTTCAAAATTTGTCCCGATGTTTCAAGTAACTTTTGCATTTTCTTAGGTGTAGTTAAAAAAAACAGGAGTTTTGGAATACCGTTCACAAAACAATGAACCTGCCGATGCTTTAAAATTTAGACACAAACTTTTCGGTTTTGTTTTTTATTTTGCAATGTTCTATTTTAACGCGTGAAGCTTATGTGTTAAAACAGCTGATAGCTTGTCTACAAAGGACATTGATTTTCATTTTAACTGCAAAAATTTAGTGTGGTAATTTGAGGCAAAGATATCCTAAGGTACTTCTCAACTTCGTCGCTTTGTCAAGAAATGAAATCCATTAGCTGGTTAACTTCATAGAAGCAATGAGGCGTGAGGAAGAACGGCCGGGTTGTGTTGACTTACCGCTGGTGCTGTGAACATAAGATGGGATGGATTGGCCGCTTAGAAACGCTAATCGCACGACCCGAGACGCTCAGAAGCTCTAGGCGCAGGAATACCATATTGAAAATGGTAGTTAGATTTAAAGTTGAAAACGGTATTTAAAGTTGAAAACGGTAGACAACATAAAAGGGTAGACAATATAAAACGCTAGACAACACACGCAAATAAATTCTCTTATATGATCTTTTCGACTTCGAACATTACGCACGATTTTATTTTCCTGCGCAGATTATTCTTTTTTTCATCGCTGCCAGAAAGCACTGAACGTGAACGGGCATTGGTCATGTCATGAGTTATGAAGGAATTGGTCACGTCATACTAATCACGACACTGAAATCGCATGCATACTCTTTGAACTATAGCTCGTGTACAGCACATTACGGCTTTAAGTTTTGATTTGCTTGACGTGCAGTCAGTGGTTTTGGCCACCGATGAAAAATACTTTTGTTTAACAAATCGTACGAAGTTTAATTTAAAAGATTCAACAACTGCCTGAGGCAGATTTATTTCTTCGAGAATCAATAGGTTACTTTGTGCGACTGTACAACTGTACAACAACAGAAACAGTTTTATAATCCTACTTTGAAAACTGTAAAACCATTGCGTATGTTGCTTGCTTATTTAAAGTGTTTGAGTTGAAAGTCAAGACCTGCAGAAGTATAAACTAGAAGCAGCACTTTTTGCAGCTATTTGTTGTCCATATCCAAAGAAATTACTTGGTATTACTGCAACTTCTAAAATAAGCATTTTGTTTGAAATTGTGGCATTTTCTGCCCAGACAAATTTTCTGACAAGACAAATCGTAAATCGTGGCGTGGAAAATTGATTGCTTTAATTTGCCTGTCATGACAGTTATAAGTATCTTGAATACTGTACAACTATAGAGCAAATAAAACATGGCCACATAAACGGTGCAGAAGATTTGCTGCTGACGGCTGATTAACAAGTTTTTTGGGATCGCAAAGCTGAAATGAATAGAGATTTTTTACTTAAATCTCAACTTTGAAAAATTTGTTGTTTTTGTGAGATGCGAACTTTCAGCGACATTTCTTTCATGTGTTGCCAACGCCTATTTACGTTGAATCAGCAGTGGTGGAAGATGAAACATTCTCAACACCTTGGCGTTTGTCACAGAGACTTGTCATACTCTATTTGCGAGACAGGAAAGCATTTCAAGCACCAGCTAACTGGCGTTAAAGAAAGGCTTGTTATGACACGGAGCCGGGCGTCAAAGCGCCCTAACTTTGTCCTTACTGCGTCACAATGGCCTTCTCGTGAGCGTCTCTTTTTTGGTAAAAGCTGCTGCAAATTGATGTGTCATTGAGATATGAACGAAGCACAATATCGCAAAATATTTCTCACGTGAGACCGAGCCCAGTCGTGGCAAAGGCGTGCCAAACTTTTGAAAACAATTCAGCCTCAAACGCATTTTCGAACTGCTGGGTAGAAGTAAGCAGAGATTTTGATCTTGTCGCTGTGATGCAGTGATTACGACGTTGTTAGCTTCTTTGATTTTTGTGACAAAAGAGCACGGGAGCTTGTAATACCCAACTTACAGGTTGTAAAATGTTGACAGGCGATGGTATTTGCTCATAGGTTTCGCGTTGTTCGAGAGCAACCGTATACGTGCCGCCGAAATCGCTTACTTGTGTGTATGGCCTTCTCTCGCTCAAGAACTAAAGGCGCAATAAACAGATTAAACGATTGTTGACCTACAAGTAAAGAGTTTTAAAGCATTCTTCTGTGACAATTATACCAAACAGACTACACGGAACAAAACTATTTTTCGTTTATACATCCTTCTTTCCTTGGTTACGCGGCAACCCTCTTGAACTCTTACTCTAGATTTAACGATACGATTTAGTTTCGAGAAGGAAAACCTATCTGGATAAACGTGGTACTTGTCAACTTTTGAAACATTTGTCAACTTTTGAAACATTTGTTGTCAGAATAAAAAGCACTAACCATGGCATTTGCAATTACTTTATGTTTGATAGCTGTTCGGGTACATATTTCTCACATGAGTTTTCATACAAGCTACCACCGGCTTGCTTGCAGACAAAAGCACAATAGGCACTGAGAAAACAGACTTACCTGTTCAATCCGATTCAGAATGTTCCTACCTGGCATTCGCGACTGTAAGTGCACAAAAGAAAGCTTACAAAAACTTTGTTAAACACCAGAGCCTTTTCGGTTCAAATTCGAGTCAAGGCTAGAACAGTAAGACAGTTCTGCACCGAATGGTTATCACTTGTTCGAAGCGGAATGGTGGGGTTTTTGCAAACAGAAAAATGCGGTTTTTTCTAACACTGTTTACTTCACAAGCAAAGCATTTGCATTTTAATTGCCAGGTTTGGCAGCGACTAGTCATCAAAAGCTGTTGCTGACTACGATCGTCAGAACAAACAGTTTGCTGCCAAGTAGTTAGATAGTGTATTTAGAATTATTTAGAAGCACTTTTGGAAGTTGACGAATTGCGATATTAGCGTCAAAACAAAATCCGATTCAAACACTCAAGAAAGGTTTGGTAGACATAGACACCGGCCTAATATTGTTTTTATTGGTTGATTTAGAAATCAGTAGGTGATCAAACTCTTCTTCAGCAGCACCCAAATATCAAGAAGCATTTTGGCTCATAGATTGTAAAGCTTATTTTGTGAAAACTATTTCTAAAATGTAATTTTGTTGCTTTTAATTATGTTCCCACACACTTGAAGTATCGTAAGAAATTGCAAAGTACGCAGTTCGAAGCTCAAGACCACGATCTGCAGCTTTCGGATAGAAAGAAGATAAATATTGATTTAAATTCGTTATGAACTCGATAAAAGCGGTAAGATTTACTGTAGTGAACTAAAGCCTGATGTTGACGCAACAGACATGAGGTCAAGCTAAACAGTAATTGAGCAATAAGCTGCGACGTTAGAAGTTACAGTTCTGGCATACGTCTAATCAAATCAAAAGAAAGGGCTCAGGTTATGCGAGGTGTCACCCTTGAAAATGAATGCCTTGTTTCCTCAGCTGTTAAAAACAGCAGAATATTTGTTGCAATAAACATTGATGCGACTGAAATTGTGATCACATATTTTCAACTGGTGAGAAACCAAATGGGCTGGTGAGGAATTTGCTGCGAGGTGTTGTGAAAAACGACGATAACACGCTATGCTGGTGTTGTCTGCTGACGACATTAACATGACAGTTTCTTTTGCGTCGCCCACAACTTCGTCAAAAATCGAAGCATGCAAAATATGCACTATGCGAAATCGGCTCTCATTTGAGCTCACAGTTAGTCAAATGTCTTGGGTATATTATTCTGTAAACGTTCAATTGTTTACAACAGCAAAAACAAGATTTTTTTTCCAGATAAATCACATGCTTGCAATGTCCGCAGTTTAGAATATAAAAATATGGGGCTTAAAAACAAAGGATTGCGACAATTCCTAGTGTTTGCATGTGGGTTGAGACGTCAGGTTTATTTACGTTTCTTAGTTTCTTTCGATTAATATGGACCTGACGTTTAGTTTGAACTTTTGTTGCACGAACTGAAAAGACTAGAATATACTGACAAGTTCTATACTTTCCTGTGGTAATGCATTATTCAAGTTTTCATATAGTACCTTAGAAAACGTTGCTGAAAATTTTTGCAGCAAGTCGCTAACATCGGATAGCCTTGATGGTTTCTGGGCAATTACTGTGTGTTGCAACACTTTCAGCGAAAATTCTTTACGATTCGGCAAAGCCATTTGACAAATAAAATCTAAATATGGACAAAAAATCCATTAGTTTCACTTCCTGCAGACAAAAAATTTCCGAAGTTCTTTTTTACTGTACTGTTACTGGAATCACTTGATTTGCGGTCCTGACTTAATGTTGCGGTCAAGGTAGTTGCGAGCAACAACAGACCACAGAGAAGCACAGGATCCTTGCCAACCAATCGTTTAAAGTTATGCTGTTTGAACGAAGGTTATCACTAAGTNGAAGTGATTGAGGAACCGAGAGAGATTAAGTCTGAAAGCAAAAGCTCATGCGGCCGTCTCACCTTTTNGCAGAGAAGTGTTTTCGCAGGAAACCCAAGCCTTAGGCATGCTTAACACCAATTACGAGCAAGGGCCTGGGCGTAAAATGCACACCTCGTGAAATGAAATTTTCGAGTAGTTGAGAGGAAAACAACGCGCAATTTTCTGCTCAATTGGACCGTAATCATTGCAACATCAATCCGAGAATAGATGTTGGTTTCAAACAACCAAATTGGGAAAAAGTCCTCTTGCTTTAAATCGGTCTTCATTTGTCAAGACTGCACTGCTTCATGACAAGGTGCTAGTAGCTTGTCAACTGCACAGCTATGATAAAAATCATATCCAGTAAGTTTTAAAAACTTATTCAGAAACTCTTCCAAGCAAGACTTTACAGATTAACCATTTCAGTCAGACGTCTTAAACATTACACAAGGGCTGAAGAGAGAAATAAGTGACCTGTGCTGTGCATGACGAGAAGACGTGATTAGATACAATTCTTAATGAAACTAGTTCATGCTGGACGATTGTGATTAGAAACACGCACGTATCAACATCAGGGCCTACTGAGCGAAATGTCTGTCAGCCGATAAAAAACCTGTTAGGTTGAAAAAACTTCCGTCGACTCATAAGAGAAGAGCAGGCGGGAAAACTGAAGAAATGCAAAAGTTAAAAAATATTATTTTGGTTGAAATGTGAGTCGCAAAAAATGAGAAAACAACATTGGTATGGATATATTTGAAAACAACGGTGGTATTTTCTGTACAAAGGGCACGTTTGTACAATCTCTCTCATGTGAAAACCTTTCATGTGAAAAACGTTCATGATTTTGCTCAACATCACTCACAGAATTATCACACACTCAACATTTTAACCAATAGAACCTGTTTTCATTTTGAATTTTAAGACTAATTGGGAAAAAGTGCAGTTAAAAATGATAACGAAAATGTCACGGAATAGCTGATTCGCTCGGTCATGCGACAATTAAAGTTAGGGAACAGGTTTTACAGTATGTTCTTAGTAAAATGTAGTTGGAGTGTTCTTCCATATAGTTTCTTATCTGAAAACACTTCGGTGAGAAGGAGGTCGTACAAGATCACACAGCGGAACAAAGGCTTGTGGAAATAACAGATTTATAAAATGTTTGTCAGCAAACTTGCTTCGACAAATGCAACTTATTTCTTCTCATGAACAAAACACATCTCCGGGACACCTGAAGTGTATTTCGACTTTAATTTATTTTGAAAAGCGAAATTTAATTTCAAGAACTAAAATACTTTCAATATGAACGAACTTTTTAATAGGCCGTGATACTTTGTATTCGATGTGCTTTTATGATACGTCCTTTGCACTTTCAATTTTCCTACTGAAATTAAGTCTAATTATACAAAAAACACAGCCTTGACTAAAAAATATGCTAACGTTATGACAAAACAACAACTACAGTATTTTTTCCGCTTTCAGAAATTTTTGAAAATTTTCTTTTAGTTTGTCTGCGAAACTCCTCTACAATGGGAAATTGTATCACAACTCATCTTTCGGTAACCCAGCAGAACCTGTTGCAGACAGTTGATGTTTTATGAATCGTACTTGACGAAACAAACGTCCGTACGATCCACAGAAAGAAAATTTTTTTAAACTGTAGTGAACGCCCAAGCCAAGAAACATGGCATGGCATCTTGTGGAAAAGATGATCGAAGAATCTGCCACCCACTCAACGCTGTTGGGGAAATGGTGGATTGGGGTCATGTTCATATTTCGGATTATTGTTGTGGCCAGTATCGGAGATAATGTGTACACTGACGAACAGGAAGAGTTTATTTGCAACACTATGCAGCCAGGTAAGGAATGTACAGATACCTGCATTCTAGTTGAAATGTTCACTCTTGTTCATTATCATTCTTTAAGCTAAACTTTTCAATTTCATTATTGGCACAATTAAAATTCAATCTGCGAATATATTGTTATGTGTATGGATCAAGGAAGCCTTGTAAAACATATGACACTTGCAAATGTATTCAAATTATTAATTATATAACATTAAATTTTACTAAAATGTTGCGCCGTTATGTAAAGAGAAGGCAAAGGTCAATGATGTGTTGTAATAAAAACTGCCGT
>JGI24159J19872_10007266_pt1 | contig 14512 bp, 8 predicted proteins | sample Ectturendosymbi4_FD_19872 | JGI IMG/M metagenome (IMG submission 19872) | reverse complement strand
GGGGAGGATGACTCGAAGACCTTGCGGTCATTCTCCTCCCCCTGATATCTGATTTTTTTCAGATGTTAAATAAACTTGTCTGTCTGTCTGTCTGTCTCTGGAGCCACTTTCAGAAGGCTGCGCATAGTGGAGTGTCGTACTTTCTAATGAAAATTGAAGCGAGTCTCGGTTCAAATTAGCTCGGCACTAACGTTTACTGTGATGAGTTGAAGGATATTTAAGATTTGAAGATTTTCCTGAATGTTTCCGCAGAACACTAAAAACGTTGTGGCAGGCCACATGTGGCCCGCAAGCCCCTATTCGCCCAAACCTGCTCTAGGACATAATATTGTCTCTACTCTATGGATTCTGACAATCAGTTTGACTCATTTTGCGAATTGATCAAAACAGAAAAATCTGTTCGATGCTTGAATTTCGAGTGAATACTTGGCCTTGCGTTGATCGCGTTAACAATTAGTGGCTGATTTACTGCAGCGCAATTACGATTCTTTGATTCATACAACAAACAACGAAGCACAACGCGAAGAATATTTTCACTGGACAAGTTGCCAATATATGTTGATGTACAAGGGTTATTAAAATAAATTTGCAATTAGAACAACTCAACAGAAGCAATTAGCAACATCTCATGAATACCACGATCCCAGCTCGAAGGATCTGCTTACTGTAACTGTGGTGATGGCGCCAGCCTTTATCGCGAACTATGCAAAGCAGCTCACACAAAGTTTTTTCTGTTTTTTATCGAGCAGCGTTCTGCAGAGGGTATGTGCTTATACTATGGATTTCGTGTCTGCTCACAAACAGATAACTTAAATTAAATTTCAACTTGTTTCCAACAATCTTTCCCTTATTCTGACACCTCACAAATTTCAAGCATCAAAAAACTCGTATTCCTCGCAGAAATTGCGTACGCAAAAGGAGACGATCAGTGCAAAACTTGTTATTGCAATTTTAAGCAGCAAACTTCAGCAGCGATTGATCGTTGAATACGGTTTCTGAAACACAACAGAAACAAAACTAAGCATCATACCTAGCGCGGCTAAACATAGTGAACAGACTTCACTATCAGTTAGCCGAGCCTGAGGTAGTGCGTTTATTTACAGTGAAATAAACACGGAGCTTAAAAGGTAGAACTGCAGGCTAATGCAACTACTTCAGCACCGATGGCGAATTGCGACTGCGATTATTCTACAACAAAATATAAAGAGAAAATACCAAAAAAGGTGTGGGTTCTACAGCTCAGATATTCGGTCTGTACGTTTATCAGAAGGCTCGCTGTTTCTAATGGCGGAATTGGGGCTATTCACTAAAGCGCCGAAAACATCACTAACAGGGAAAAGACGAAGTGGCAAATTTATGGAGCGTTTTGCACGAGGAGAAACAGAGTAACAAATCATGCTGTCATCGCTGTCACAAACTATGCTGATGAACGCAAGGGAGTGACGAAATCGTTGGACTTGGAACCAGGGTTACGGATTCGGAAGTAAAATGTCCGACTCCGACCTTTTTAAAATTTCCGACTCCGACCCTTAACATAAAGAGAATGAAAATTGGCTGCAATGGAAATCGTGGTGCACAGCAAGAAATCTCTGTTTCAACAAAAGTTTCATCAGAAATTTTACCATTTCAACAGGAATTGCCATTTTAGGAGTGTGATGTAAAAAATGATCCAATTGGGGATCCGGAGTCCGAGAAAAAAATCCGACTCCGAGTCCGGGTCCGACTCCCATTGTTGTCAGAAATCCGACTCCGCCCAAAAACCTCCGACTCCTTACGACTCCGAGTCCGTAACCCTTCTTGGAACCGCGGCAATATTTGCCAAGGCCCTCGAACGAGGTCCGAGTATGGCTTAAAACGGCACTAAATTTAAAAAAACGTTTTGCTCTTGGAAAAAGCCCACAATAATTTGGGTGGCTGGGTTAAGCACAGCGTTTAACAGAACCATAGGATCAGTTGTGCCATGCAAATTTGATTGATAGTCGCTGCGCAACGTTAACAATTGGTAACAAGCACGTTGGTATCTTAGGTAAAGCTTCATGAGGTATCTTTGAAAAAGCGTCACGTTAGAAAAATTAAACTAACAGTGAGCTGAAAAAAGATACTGTTCACACTGTTGGACGTAAAGAAAGTATTCGTCGAGCTTTTCATTCAGCAACCAGGGATGTTCTGAATGATAGTGGGGCTGATGGCAAAAGGCAAGCGTTGAAAAGTCTTATAAACTGCAGAATCAGCTTTTTGTGAAACTTCCTTGAAGTTCCCGTGACGCAACGACGCATCAACTCCAGTTGTGCGACTGAAGTGGTTTTCGAAAACGGAGAACGAAGCGTCATCAAAATTGGGAATCCGGCGTTTGAATTTTTTGAACTCCGGCGGGAAATCTGTCTTCTGCCGACGATGTAACACAGGTTGAGCGTTTTACGCTTAGTTAAAGACACAAAGTTCAGTCCCTTTTTTGCAAATTTGCAAATATAGACATTTTCCCTAATCACCCTAAATCAGGTGTAGAAACTGTGGAGGATGAATCAGCAAAACACATGTTATTAGGCCATGATTGACAAGAACACAAGGAACTGCACAATAAGAGAAAAACATTGTTGAACAGATGCGTTTCAGTAACCCCATTAACAAACATTTTTGCAAGGCTGTTCAACGAATGTTACCCCATTCGTTGGAGGGTATATGCCAAGCAAACATTTCCCTGTTTGACAGTAACGTCCGCCCGCCAATTAGTATGTCCGCTAGGCGCCAGTCGGTACATTTCTGCATTGAAATTTTTTCGATTTCTGTTGAAACAGTGAACCTGACACTGAGCTAGATATAACACGTAGAACATTTGCTTTATCCATATTTTTTACGTTCGGATTTTTGCAGATCTTACAAGAGTTTACATAATGTACAACACCAAAAATGAAAAGTACACAAGATATTCTACCAAACAAAACCTCAGTAATCCTTGGAGCAGCACGAAAGGAAAAAGTGATCCGTGGTTTGTTGATCTTTACAAAGAGTAAGTCGGGTTTTCGAAAGCTTTATGAAATATCCATAAGATGCCAAATAATTTGTATACTGCAAAGCGCAAAAGAAAAAAAATATATTTCTTGCATTCTGAAATTTTAACATGAGTGGGTTAAGTCACAGATAAAATTTGTTTGCCACAACGTTGTACCCCACGAAAACCGAGTGAAATCATTAAGGAATATTGTGAAATTAATGATCAGTATGGGAATTGGCGCATCAGTTATTGACTTCAAAAGTCAGATTTCATGAAATGACGTTAAGCATAATCTGCACGTTGTATAAGAATTAGACTAAAATACTTTTAATGGACTTAAGCGTAACGTAGAAATTATGAAAACAGGAAAAGGCATTATCTGCTCTCCTCAAAAAAATATCTTTTATACAAAACATTTCACAATTCAATTTCACGGTACTACTGGAATAAGAACTGAAGATGCGTAAAATACACGAGATCGATTCCCTGGCTAATCAATTTGCTGATTGATTCAACTGCGTAACTTCCGTCGATACAATCACTATTGCAATGTGGATATGTGGAAGTCTGAATCATCGAAAAGTTTTCAAAATAGAGCATTACAGGTACATTCGTCATTAGCTCAAAGCAAACCTATTGCTTCCAATAACTTTGAAAACAGATGTCATTCAAATAATGCTTGAATATGTATTCGTTTGAATAAGATATTCATTCTTCAGCATCAGGCATTTAATTTATGTACACTAGTCATTCCATCTCACGCAGTTAAAGATCATTACGGCTTAGTCTCAAGTCATTCATGCTGCGATCATCACGTTCGCAGTTATGGTAGTGTTTTCTCATTTTTGTTTTCTATTCTTCTCTTAGAAATGCCAAACATTTTCGTTCTCTCCCCATTATAAGGCACAAAAAAAGATAAGTTCCGAGGTGAGAATTACACAATAAGCGAAGAAAACGATGTCTATTAGAAGATACCATACTTATGGAATAAATCAACCACATCTAAATACAAAACACTTTGATTCAATTTTAATAAAAACCTAGCCAGTCACGTTTGCAAAACGACAGAGAAATTCGTGGATAAAAACGTGTCAACCTTCCTCGAAAGTATCCGCGCTCACAAATGGTGAGCGCTCCTCCTTTTGTCACAATATTTGCAGCGGCACTAAAAGTACGTTTAACTAAGTATGTAGCCGGAAATACTGCCAACGAAGTGCTTGCTGCACATCATGGCTAAGTGGTCATTGCTAGCTCCGACTGTGGGATCCAACCACTCAGTTCATTTTTATTGCATGGATCGGTCCCAGAATGCCAAAATAGGACACTTGCGGTTGTGAGGAACTTCATTTCACGCACAGACGTGTTTTACCAGTAAACGTACCGCTCAGGGCCCTGCAACACTCATGGCAGGTGTCCATTGTGCGATTCTTTTTCCATTCGCTCTTCACTTGGCAGAACGTCCTCATTTTACCATGCCTTTCATCAAATGTTTCTTTTTACACCCGCGTGTCTCAGTGTTTTCCCGTTCATCTATATGAGGTCCAGATAGCTCGTCAACCAATTGCCGAAGAAAAATATTCTGGGTATGTTGTTCTCTGTGACCTCCTTGCAAATGATCCATGCTTTCATAGCCGCAGTGTATTATAAAACGAATGCATAGGTCATCTGGTGAAAGGTCTAACCGCGTATTACTATGCCATTTGACTGACAATATCAACACCATATTTTGTGTCATTATAAGATTTGACCCTTTCTGGTATATTCTTGGTATTATTGGCAATGGTGAGGCTTGGGTGAAGGGTGCTGAGAATAACATTTTTTACTTTACCTTCAAGCAATCAATTTTGTTATTTTTTTGCATTTTTTGCGACTTCACAATTGTCGGTTGTAATTTTCCTCCCTTTCTTGAGGTACGACTTCAACAACAGCATGACGACCTGGTCGGAGATGCATTCATCCCTACAACGAGTCTCGTCTCTGTCAGCGTACGGAGACCATTTACCACATACGTGCACTTTTTGTCAACAGCTAGCCAATATTTCTGCCTGTGTGTGTCAGGCTTTGACGCCCTAAACTGCGTAAATGAACGTCAACACACAGTGTCCTGGGAAGCTTTCTATAGCTTTCTATACAATCCGACATAGAGGATGTGGACCTCAGGAAGAAAGTATCATCACTGCAACAAATGTCGCCCGAGCTTTCAAGTCATTGAAAGCCGGAAATTATGTAATCTGTGATTAAATTCGACGGAAGTTACGTTTTTGAAGCGAAGAAAACATCATTTGTGACGAGCCTTGTGGTGTCATCACAGGAATTTTGTCACAACTGCATGCAGCATAAATGGGATTTACGAAAAACTGACCACTTAAAGCAACGCGAAAAAGTGCCCAATTGCGAAATTCGTAATTCCTTGTATGTCACATTGCTTCTCATCCATGCAACAAGGCCAGCTGCGATGGTTCAACCACGCAGCATGGATGCTCGAAAGTAATGTTGTCGGGGCCGGTTCTGCACCACAAACGAAAAAACAACCAAGAGACCAGCTGAGAACCAGATGGGACATATAAACTCTCTGACATGGTCTCGTTACAACTTGCTATGAACTACAATTAGCTAAGGTTACTAAGAATGAGGTGTTCCAAAAAATCTAAGGCGGCTGCTCTGCCCCTCTACCCTTCCTTAGAGAAACGTGGGTTTCGAAATAAATCAATTGGAACAAAAGCTGAGATATCTGTCATTTCAACATGAGATTGAAACTAACTTGTTTTCTTGTCTTTTATAATGTAGATTTCCACATTTATCCTGACTTAAGCATCTTTTTATCAATATGCTTTATTTTCAGCTCATCCATTCACAAACAGCCAATCATGTTCTGCAAACATGTATCTGGAAAATGGACGGTGCAAGCAACAAACAAATGTGTTGGAGGTATGCTTTTTAATTTGGGTTTTATAACTACTGAGTTCAAAAACGGTATTTTTTCTCAGCAAGAGCATATTTTGTGTTGAATCAAACATCGAAGGCCGTGTTTATTTTTCAAATTCTTATCCAACATATTTAAGTGGTCGTTTTGACCAGGCAGTTTTCAATCAATTAAAAAGACACTTCAGCCATCAAATGTTGTTCTATAATACAACCAAGCAATCACATTACATTGTCAGTTTAAAGTTTGAAATCAAATGAGGTAGCTGATATTTGCTCATGCGCAATCAGGCATTTTCAGAAAAAAACTACAATTTCACAGAGATTTTAGTGGGTTACAAATTCTTCAGGTAACTCTGGGCAACCCAGACTATATCAATTTTCAAATGAGTTGTTACACGACTTATTAATTCCATTCCCTCAGTGGCTGATTGTTTCGAAGAGGTATTTAAAGCACTTCAATAAAATCTGCACAAGTTTTGTAGTTTTCGATTAAGGGAGGGGGTAATTGCAGTGCCATAGCAGCCCAGCTCTGCCCCCAAAATGCTTATTGGGGCCACCTAATGGTAATTTATAAAAAAAGGGCTCGACGTTATGGCACATCCCGAGGCCGAATGGCCTTCACACCAAAATATCCTAATTTTTTACTGTTTCTTTTTTCACTATTTCTTTAGTTCCACTTGCTGACACAATTTCGGCAGAACCGTCACCAGAAAGTCTTCAATTGGGGGACTTCGTATTTGTGCAGGGGGCTAGGCATTCTGAAAATTTACTGTACGTTTAATCCATAACACAGTGTTGAGTTCTTGATGGTTGCGAAATCTAATGTATTCGGTCGAATACGATTCCACAGAGATCCCTACTAGTTAAGGCGTCAACCTAGTTTTGCAGGAGCACAGGTCAGTCCCCCAATTACGCAAGCTCACGTCTTGAAGTTGCCAAGCCAATGCAAGGCGGATTAAAGGTTCTCACCGCTTTGTCTGTTAATAACTCTTCGGTAGCAATGTAAATTCACTGCTTCTTTCGGTCATAATCAGATATACAAGAAAACCTCCAATACACTTGAATATGAAGTCAGAACATCGTAACGTTAAACGATTCGGGTGTAGACCAGGGGTCTCGAACACGCGGCCTGCATGTGGCCCGCGAGTGCGTTTTGTGAGCGAGTGCGTTTTTTGACCCCAATGCTTTTTCAGAATTTTCAAAAACTTAACATATATGTTATATCGTTAATTCAGCGCTGTTTGTAAGTGCTCGGCTAGAAAGTGAACGAGTTTCCTTAAAACGAACGTAGAGACGGCTAGAAATGATTTGCCTGTAACCCACAATACCCTTGGCAGGAAATAGGATGTAAAAGCTGTTTCTGGTAGGGTTCAGCTAGGTACCGCCATTGTTGCGTCAGCGTCATAACGCGACCCTCGGGTTACTTCGTAAGTCCCCATTTAGCCCACGAAACAATTTGAGTTTGAGGCTCTTGGTGTAGACCAGTGGTTCCTGGGGCAAATTTCATCTTGATAGGGAGTAAATTTACTGAATAAGAAATTGTAGCAAACGTACGTATTATGAATGTTTACAAAATGAAATATGCTGGATTATTAGGCTAGTTACTTACAGGATAAAATTTGTTCGTAGATTGATGAGAGGCTAAATGTTAGGCGTCATAAAGCATTGTTACGAAGTAGGTTTGCGGATATATCACACAAGCTCGAGATGTTGCACTGACCTTTGATTATGATTCAGAGTTACGATTAGTGAAAAGTTTTATCTTTTTAATTCATCTTTACACACGTAGGCTACCAGGTTCATTAGAGCACCACATGCACGCAACACTGTTTCTGTTCACGACTTCATTTGGAGTTTATACGTACAAGGAGATTGCAGCTCTTTCAGAATTTAAAAATCCTCTATTGTGCAATAAATTTCACTGTTATCACAATAGTCAGACTCTAGCGCCACTTTTCTCTTTCACAGCAAGCTTTAGAGTGGACAGTGAACAGCTTTTTTGGTCTTTTTAGTGAATGAGTTACTCATGAATTATTTGTTATGTCGGAGAACTTCTCTAGAATCATACATGAACTTCGGGTCGTCTTCATCATAACGGATGATGTTCAAAAACCTCAATGAGCCTTTTTCTCCAAAGTGCCTGGTAATGGTTCGATGAAGACGTCAATTTGTAAGCTCGCTTCACTCCATCCCACACACGTTCATGACAACCACATGTCTTTGCAGACCAATTGCACTCAATGTCGTACTGTGGGAACTCTGCCTATATTAGGATTCGTTTCTGAAGAAACGTCTGGATTGGAAGTGTTGCGATCGGAAATCCCGAGCGGCATGTGCGCAAAGCTTCGCACCGTGGCAGTAAGCAACAACAGAGATCATGCGCCGCAATCTCTCTTACTATTGCTTGCTCGCGCATGGTGTTATTCTTGGTGTGTTAGTCTTCACGCACATCTCGTTCGCGGCGAATCACACAATCAACGCAACGCCACCGGAGCGGTTGCAACAGAAGCATCCTGTTGCGTTGCTTTTGCAATAACAAAATAAGAGACTGCATACTGTTGGGGAGTGACTTATCAAACCTTACACATGGACATAATCGAAAATACAACAAAGGAAGGAATTTAAAGAAAATTTATTTTTAAAAACATACAGTACATTGTTGTGTTATGTCTTGTCATATTTCAGATCACATAGCAGATGAAATTGGAAGTAATAAGGCAAGAGTCACCCATCACCTAGATGAGTCAACCAGAGACGTCGGGACAACAATAGGGCAGGGGGGGCAGTAAAAAGGTGAGAGCAATGGAAACTTATAAAAAAAAACGAACAAATCGTTACCAATGTTTTTTTCTGTTCAGCAACAATATTAACAATAATAGCAGAAATTATAGAAAACCATTCTGAATTATCTTGCAGCGCGAATAGCTGCAATAATTTTTTTTCAAATCGATCTTGATAAACCATGAAATTACCCAAGAAGGCACCTCCGCTCACGTTGCCCCTCATTTCAAAAGACAAGGGGCAATGCCCCCGTCATCTTCCTGCTCTTCAGCATCCCTGGAGCCAACTGACGTGTCGAACTGCACGTATTTGGTGGTTTACTGTCGATATATACTGTACATGCAGGCGAGTTGAAGGATTGAGTTCCTCATGTGCAAAAGTCTAGAGACGGCTAGCGAAGTGACTGATGATCAAGAAAAAAATGAGTAATTTTTTTCACAATAAACTCGTGAAATCACGTTGGCTCGATATGCACAGACAGCACCCTGTCTATGCACAGTGAAATAAGGTTTAACAACTCTGGTGAACAAACGGGTACCGCACATCATTTCTTCTCTCTTTCATCGGCATGCACTGGCGAGTAATGCCGTTCCGAAATATTTGAAAATAGTTTTGAAACATGTAACTGAACGTATCAATTTTATCAGGGCACGGGCTCGTGTTTTCAAAGTGTTTTAAATTGATTGAAAAGAGGAATAGATTGATCTTCAACGTTAAATAATGCTTTATTCATATGTTGCAAATGTGACTTTCCCAAATTTTGGTCTGGATTGGGAGAATAGTTTCGAACGCTGTCGAAGCGCACATTTTAAGTTATTATACCTTTTCAAAATACTTGTCTGTGTGAGGCAAGGTTCTCTTCAATGATAACCATAAAACAAAACATCGATCAGTTGATTCCCAAAAATGACATGAGAGTCTCTTTCAATTACTCTTCCCAGAATCTCAGATATTGTGGGTAAAAAACAAGCACAAAGGTCTCACGGAGTGACTGACTGGTTGAAACTCTTTGCCATTATTCAAAAATATAAAAAAAATTAAAAAATAAAAGTAAATATGATTCTGTTTCCTTCTTCCAAACGTTTTACCCCTTGATTCAGTGATATGTCGATTTGTATGAAGTTGTGTTGAGAATTCAATGACCTCAGCAAACCAGTTCTTAACAGAAAGCTATTCAGTAAGCTATTCATGCTTGTAAAAGCATTTTGTTAAGGTTTTATATCAGAGACTGATAAGTTTCGTACAAGCATTACCCTAAAACTGGTTCCAGTAAGCACAAAGATTCATGTATCTGAGTGTAAGTTTACAACGTTTATCCAGGAGAATCTGCCCCAGACTCTTTCCAGAAATGTCATGCCTTGACACAATAAACATTGTCGGGGATAAAATCAGTTTTTTATTTTGCTAAAGGGTAAATGAGACAAAAAGATAAGAACCGCTGGTGTAGTAGACTATAGACTAACGGTGAACAAGGGCGTCGTGCGTTCACATGCACATAGAAAACAGCGACAACTGCGGTTCTGTAAGTTTGCAGGCTATCGTGCCTACTTTGACTGTTCGCAAACAAGCACAACGGGTTGAATCACGAATGGAATATTACTGGAAATTACGCAGTAAGAATGCACAAAACATCAGAACACAATGTGTCCGCTATAACAGCATTTGCAAATTTGCGATTTATAAAACAATCAAATATTTTCCCTCAAATACCCATAATAGGCTCGTAGTTTGCATTGAACAATCTTAACAAAAGAAATTGGGTTTTAATAATTGTCATTACATTAACAAAGATTATCTGGATATCTTGTAATGAAATGCAAAAGTTGCCATAATTTGCGATAAATCAAGCCTATCGTTCAGTTATGAAAACACTGTTACCGAAGGAACAAACCTGAGTCTGGTGAAAGCAGTGCGCCGCGATGAACGTTTTCTTTCATTAGCGCAAATTTATAAACTTTACCACTTAGTGGATTTTGCTTAAAACCCTGCTCAGGAATCGTGCTGAGTGGTCCCCGACCCAGAGGCATTTTCTTTTGTTAATTTCGCATAGTTAGAAAAATGTTAGAAACCTGTGCTTCCATGACTTTTCTTGATTTTCACAAACAAATGGAATGGTGCCAGAATTATATTACGAAAATGTCCCTGAAAGCCTATATACAAGGATGTATGGGTACTATACTACCCAGGGATACCTGATGTGCAGACAATTTGACACTTTTCTAAGTCAACATTTCAATGTAATTTTAAGTGCAAAATTTGTTTGGCCAGATATGACCACCGATACCTCATGTGTGAAGAGTCTTCCAATACCATGACTTGATCTGAAAAAAAAACGGATCTAACGCGTGCATGACGTTTTCTACGCACAAACTAAAAATCCCCTCTAAAAAGCCCCTGTACATTTCGCTGGGCAGATACAAGATTTTCATGTGTCCCAGGAAGATGTATGCAAATTATGGGCAGCGTTATGCCCTATATTTGCTGACCCGTATAGAAAAATAAGGTTTCCTGAGGAGGGTACATGCGAATCGTGCTTTCAACTGGGCAAAATACGCATGCATAAACATTTTCTTATATTAAGACTTGTTGATCTCCTGGTGCATGGCACATGTTTAGGTTGTATATCCCAATGAAATATAAATCTTAACAAATATAGACTAAGGCCTACGTGGACGCAACATGGCTAACATCCATAATCCACTTAGACATCGCATGTTCGATGTGGCTAGCACTTGTATTAAAGTATTATATTACTATAAAGATGATGATGGCACTTTCTGACAAGGTCTTGCACTGCCAAGGCAGGATAATAGGAAGCTAAGTACGTTTGCATTATTCGCGGACAAACGCTTCCACATTATTTGCAGCAGTTGTGCTTCGAAGGATGTGCGGGATGTGGACACCAACACCGGTTCGTCGAACGCGTGATGCTTGTATTGAATGAAAACACACACGAACAAGGATTCAGATAAAGGCACAAATGAACGAATTATATGCACCATTTTTACGTAACACAGATTTAAGGCTATTCACACAGACAGTGTCGTGCAAAGGTCTGGTGATGCCCGGGGCGACTGCTTGATTGGATGCCCCCTGCCGAATTCTAGTATTGAGCAGTGGCGTTTGGTGGTCATTGTTACTGGATATACGATGTTTGTGACGTCACAATATGACGTCGTATTCACATTTCCAAACCAACGTTTTGGCGAAATTTGTTGACACAACATGTATATTCAGGGACGCCGGAGGAGCGGTAGAGCATCGCACGATGTGGAACAAGTCACGCCACTATCAGTTTGATTGGGTGTGCTCCGCACATCCAGAGTACAGGTCCCTGATATTGAGAAGTTCAGAATTACTGACATTTCAACACGTAAAAGGTGTTGACAAAAGTTTCGAAAAATTAAATCCATGTAGCATGTGTTAGTAGCCTTACAATAGGAAAAATGAAGTTACAGCATTTAAATTTTTGTAATTTCAGTCTTTGTATGCCCCCCTGCCTTGGATGCCCGGGGTCGGCGCCCCGTTTGCCCCGCAACACCCTCTGCACGCCAATTTAGCTGCATTCGGAAAGTTATTTCTAAGAAGTCACAAGCAATATCCTTAAACAAATTCAGAATCATTTGCTTGATCTTTCACAGAGTAGGAACCGGAATTTAACCTCACAGGGAGCTTTTTCAAAAATCAATTAAGCTTTTTCTGAAACGATCTGCACTTGCGTCGAAATCAACGTGATGTTTTAAACTGGCCAAGTTATTGATATTGCATTTTAGTTACAAAATACTACGTTTTTTGATGAAACTAAAATCTGTATGTTCAGCATGCTGTTCAACCTCAAAATATAATCACAACCACAGCAGCTAGAATACAACAAAATGCAAATATCCATTTGCGCATCGGCGAACAAAACGGGCAAAGCTATTTCATTCATTGCTTCTTGATAGGTTGGGAAAACGATTTCTTGCTGTACGCAAGATCAAGTGATGGACCTGGATTCAAACCTATATACTTGTACCAAGAGACAACAAAATGGTCCGGAAGGCTTTTAAGCACCGATGCACCACACAAGCCGTACATCAATAAAGCTTGGACGAAATATTTTCCAGGTATAAGGGTTTTAAAAAAGCTTTTCGTGTCAAGGATTAACGCAAAACTGATGCAAACCTCAGAATATGTCTCATAGAACAACCAAGCAACTTGAACCATTGGAAACCATTTGCAAGAACCATATAAATAAGTGCATTATCCTGAAAATTCTATGATAAATGAAAGCAAACCAGAAGTTCATTGACAAAACAAAAACATAGGATTTCAAGAAAACAGAGCATACGGTTTCAGTTGGACAATGTTCAAAAGTTTTATCACCAAATCCATTCTGCGTTCTGACACGATTCGACCTGCGACGCGACACTAGTACGCTAGGCTTTAATTAACATAAAATCGCAGTTACCATCTGCAGAAACAAAGAGCATTGTCAAGAACACGTAATAGAGACAACAAGAAGGGTCGCTCAACACTCGCCGTGAAGTACGAACGCTAACTGCCCCGAGCTGTCGTGGCAGCAATCAACGTTCCGCGAATAAACAAATTAAAGCGGCGAGGCAACAACACACGAATCTCCACACGTTCCAGCATCAGTTGCTATGTTGGGCTTTGCTGTATTTGTCACTTTAGCTGTATTTAAACCAAAGGAATTGACGAATATTTGTAATAAAGGAAATGCTACTTTAGTACAGTACTTGTAGTACAAGAGCTTTTGTGGTAATGCAAACTCCGAATGCCTTCGAAAATTTCTGTCGAATAATTGCCATCTACATTTTCAGGAAATTCGCGTGAAAATCGAAAATCTGCGTCTTGACACAAAAAATGTTTCAAATTTAATTATAGCGAAATGGGAATAGGCCGATAAAGCTGTTTAGCCGTTCTCGGTTTTCTATTCAAGAATAGAAGATTGATGTCTTTCCAATGCCCAGCACTATCTTTCTAATACGTTTATTCCGAAAAACGCCACTAATCATGCGACACGACTTTTTCTTATTTCAAGTTTGTGTTTTGGTTGAATTTCGTTTTTATCAAAATATATCTAGTCACTGAAAGCAATACCTTGGAAGGGTGAATAACAAACGTAAACTGTAAATCCATATCACGTATCCTCGACAAAACTATACAGGTGCAACTGAGCCAAGACACAATCAGGTTTCAATAAACATGCCAAAAAATTCAATAACTACCTCTTTCACCAACACCAAGCATTTAGCTTCCACCAGTCAAATCAACCGACAATATTTTTTCTAGGAAACGTATTTCACGTAACACTAGGCATCCTCAGTCCATAAAACTGCTACCATTGCTTACAGGTGAAACGCAGAAAGACTAAGGAGCAGATAAAGCAAACAAACTAACAACCAAAATTAATAAATCAAAACTTAACCCGCAGCACGTAAAACTTGAAAATAAGTCGTTCTCCATAACTGCTTTCCCTAAAACTTGAAAACTTTCTGACGCCAATCACAGATGAACAATATCATAGCTGCGAAATCAATCAAATCACAGCAATTAACAATGCTTCGATGACTCGAGGCAGCAATGGAATGCATCTGCAAAAAGCTCGTGAGGTCGTACACTTTATATCGTGAGGTCGTACAGTTTATATCGTGAGGTCGTACAGTTTATATCGTGAGGTCGTACAGTTTATATCGTGAGGTCGTACAGTATATAGACATACTTTATAAAGGTGCTTCAAATGGTAAGCCTTGGGCAGTTACCAAGAACGGAAAATAAACAACTATATGTGTGGTAAGAAATGTGATCAAA
>JGI24159J19872_10007264_pt1 | contig 14513 bp, 10 predicted proteins | sample Ectturendosymbi4_FD_19872 | JGI IMG/M metagenome (IMG submission 19872) | reverse complement strand
CTTGGACTGAAGATGCCGTATGGCGAAATCGATTTCCATTAAATAACATCAATGCGTGCTGATTTTTGTTACTTGTGCAGTGTGCACAGACAGTGCTATTGCTGAAACAGTCATATTTTTTCCATCAACCTCTTGTTGTACCTTAGCCCGTTGAGTAAAACCTGCAAGCTGCATGGAGTGAAGTTACACACTGTTTTGCTTGTTTATCTATCCGTCGTGGGGGCTATGTATACCAGACTACCCGTTCATCTTAGTTGCAAATTGTCAGCTGTTTTACTGAAAACCTATGAATAGTCTCTTCAAATTCGAAAATGTGGTACACTCGCTTCCTAAGCGAAAATGTCGGAGAATTCTGTGATAAGCAAAAAAACTTTACTCATCTTCAGATCGGTGAAATTCCTAAACCGATTTTTTCATTCTAAACTGCAATAAATATTTTTTTTCACTAGGAATAATATACTTTCCACCACTTGCATAATTTTTCGCTCACTGACTTTTTCCCGTGCAGAGACAGTGGCAACGGTCTTCTTGGTGAGTACTGGACAAAAGATCAGCTGTTGAACAATGTGATGATCTACTGGTGGAACAACAACATTACGCCTAGCATGAGATTTTACAAAGAAAACTTTGGTGGATCTGTGATGCAGACTATGCAGAGGTATGCCCGGCAGGATACCTCGTGCGCCAGTTAATGAAACTGCCTCGTTTTTGTCCTCACACACGTGTGTATGAACTATAGATGGCAGGGGCCGCTAATGGCCCGGTTTTTGGGTGGGCGGCTGAGGTTGAACCAGCGGGTTGTTAAGAATATTTTTAGCGGTTAGATTTCACGGCGCAGCTACCGCCCGCAAATGATGAAAAAACTTTCAGAAAAAAATTTCTGAGTCAGGATAACCACTTGGTGGTGTGAAAAGTGAGTGTAGCCACCAGGCTTTGTGTTGACTCGTTACTTGAACTAATAGATGTTTTTTATATGTATCAAATCACTATCGCTTTCAGATTGAAATTATTATTTTTTTTATATTTGTAAGTGAACTGTATAATCGTTTAGCGGGCCATGGCCGGGCAGGATTGGTAAAAAATGCCTTCGGTCCACGGGCCGTTTTTCCGCTGGACTTTTCGAGCTATGGGCGGTCCGGGCTCAAAAAATCTTGGACCGTGCCATCTCCAGTATGAATGTCCGACTGTAAGTTGCATCGAGTAAATTTCACTGAAAGACAAGTCAATCGATATAGAGCACTGAGTTTCGTGTCTGAAAAAAAGGCGAAAAACATAGGAAATCAGGTGGATTGAAGACGTACGACCGCTGCTGGGAGAACACAGATTTTTACGCAATACAATTCCGATGCGCGGGCTTCATTCGAAGTTGAGTCATGTTCGGTTCTTCATCCATTTCGTTTATGTCTGTCTGATGTCGTGATGGTTGACTCTTGTGCTTTTTCGGCAGCATGACGATCAAAGTACCGGCAGGCTTCGCTTGGTTTCCGAACGAGTTCTTCTGCACCACCCGCTCCTGGCAGGAGAGCAGGTTCACCAACTTATTGCACTTCACTTACATGAATAGGGGAGGACACTTCGCCGCTTACGAGGTCCCTGCTGATCTTGCGGCCGATTTGAGATTGTTCGTTCGCAGAACAGAGGTAAGTTTCAATCACCCTGGAAAACATATCGCTTGAGGGAAACTCCCCACGGTTTTGTGTGATGCAGCGTCTGGCCAGGAGAGACATACTGTGCCTAATGCAGTCCCGTCGCTAATGGGGGGCTTTTAGGGTCTAAACCCTCCCAAAAAAGCTCCAAGCCTCCCTAAATTGAAGCATGAAACACTACAAATCAGTTGAGATTTTGTCAATTTTTAGAATGTCAATCCCCCCCGCGTAAACCCATGCCCCCCCACAGAAACGCAAAACCCCCTATTGAAAACTTTCTGGCGACGGTTCTGGCCTAACGAAGAATTATTTTTTTCGCTTGATTCGTTCATAAATGGTTGAAATCCACTAAGCACAACATTTTTATCGCCTCAGAGCATTTGCACCTCAACAGCAGATCTTAATTCCAATCCCCTCACATCTAGAAACCGTTTCCAAGAAAACAATTTGAAAGCAGCTAATTAAAAGTATTTTATTTTTCTGATAATTGGTGGCAAAGGAACTTGTTATAGCAGTAATTTATTGAGCATGGTTGCTATTCTTAGCGTACATCCCGTTCGTGGTGCATCGCGAACACACTCCTACGGAGTGTTTTCCTTCATTTACCGAACACTGCATGCAGTTGCTGTGGATTAGATATTGACTAGTTAAAAAAAATACGCATCGAAAATCGACCTGCCTGAAACTATGTACATTACCTTTTCGCACATAGGAATGGTACTGACAAAAGAAAAGCATTTTTCCACTTAATTTGATGCAACTTTCGTAAAAATAGTTATTTTGCCAAGAAACTGAAATAAGTTGAGAAATTTGTGTTAGACGCCATGGCGCGTTGTCTCGTGAGAATGATATTATAGAACAGGGCTTCCCAACCTGGGGTACATTTACTGTACAGCCGCAACAAATCAACTTTTAGACTTGAAACCGGAGTCTACCTTTCTTGTGCTAAAAATATAAAAGTTCTATAAAAACTTCAGTGAATTTTTCTTATTTCATTTAGCCTTTTTATCATAAGAAATTTTAGGGGTACATGCTCATCTGTCGAAATGCTAAAGGGGTGCGTGGTCAGAGAAAGGTTGGGAACCCCTGTTATAGAACTAACTGCAATAACACACTGATCTGTAAATTGGTTTAACAGTCAGTTGTTAGTGTTTTTGTTTTTTTGCAACATTGGGTGTGAAGGCATTGGTACTTCCTTTTCAAAATTTTCTGCTTTCCATCCAAAATTATTTTGGTAGCAACTGAAGTATCTAGTGGCGATTGCTGCCAGCGTTTTTGTTTGAGGTGCGATGGCAAAAGTTAGCCATCCGTGTTGTCAGTGTATACATTTAAAACATTTTTTGGTCGCAGTGAGTCATAACTTGCTCTTTCCTGGCCTTAACGTTGTGATTAAACTAATACCTGGCAATTGTAACGTGCGGCTGAAGCAAGTTTTTTTCGATTTGTCAAATAAAATATGCTTATCCGATTTCCGAAATGATTTACAGCGAGTTGGCGCGATTACAACTGGTTTAGCGCACGTTGCAATTAAAACGCCGTACGTTTCATAACTGCCGAGTGTCGACGGATTGTGGTGCGGCCTTTGTGCGAAATTGCTCTTTTCCCCTTCGCTTACTCAAGGACTTACGCACATTCCTTCCATTATTGTTTTTCACCGTCACAGAAATACAAGCGGTTGATCAAAGCGGCTGAGTACGCTGAGATCAGTGTCAAGGCGTCTCAGCTCGACAGATTCCAGCAAGACTGACTTTGACAACTGCCGTCAATCGCACCAAGCACTACCGTGTTTGACGTTTTGTCCTAGCTTGCGTTTGAAGTATGTGAAATGGTTTTGTGTGTTGTTTGCCATGCAATCGAAATGACAAGTTACTTTGAAGCAGGAACGGGTCGATTTTGTTTCATTGACTGTGAAATATGTTCCTTGAGCGCAATTGAAACCTGTTCTTTTCTGCACACTGGGCTGCAACAATTTTATCAAGAAAAATAATTGTATCGTTGGTGATTACCTCAAATTTCTTAGCAATGTCACGCCTTCTACAGTTGTCGAGATATTTCTAAGCGAAACAACTGCACATTAGCATGCATCTTCTATTGCACAAGTCATGTGAAACAATCTAAGCGATTTCAGATGTTTGTAAGAAGTCTCACATTTGGTAACAACAGGTTAGGTCCTTCATGGCTGCTGCAGTTAGTCAGACCGATCTATTCAGAAGTATTGTCTATCCATTGGAGCAATTGAATTAAGAGAAGAATTCGACGTGTGCCTCCTGTTGGTAAGAATGGGTTTTGTTTTGAAACAACACCACCAAAAAGACATAAAAAGTGGACTGGGAAAAGCTCAAACTTGCCTTGAGCGTACTTGATACCTCCTCAAAAATATGTAAAGCGTTAGCTAACATTTTGTTTTACTGTAATTGTTAGCATCTCATGTTGCCCTTTTTCATGAGCAAATGCTGAATCAAAACCATCTTGGTTTTACGCCTACACTACTTCATCAAGGACATATGCAAATAAGTGGTACATGGTGGGGAAAACTAGAAATAAGGACGACTTCCGATGCTAAGTGTTTAAAGTTGTTCTGTGATGAGCGGTATGTTCGGCAATTTCATTTCGCACTGAAGTGGAAATCTCTTAAATTTTTATGCATGCTCCCGTTGTTTAATTTATTTTTATTTCAGCAGCATGATGCCAGATGTTAAACGCGGTAACGCTGCTCATTTGCATCAGTGTGTTGTATACGACTTCAGTGCGCTGGTGTCTTACCTCGTGAAATCCACCACATTCCATGTGGTGCATTGCGTCCGTCACTGTTCAAAATCGCTTGCTTTCGGCTTGATCAGTCTGGCAACTTTCTAAGGAGAAACCAGACAGATGATTCTCATCCGAAAGTTTCAGCGACAAATGCCCGGTTTGTTGCTAAAAACAACTGATGGCCACAAGCTGAGCCGTTGTAAAATCGACCGCGGCAACATGTGTTTGCTATTGCGGTAGTCAAAGTCATTGTTGCTATAATCTGGCGACTTGGTTCGACTTACAGTTGGTTTTTCTGTCCGTTCCAACTACTGGCAGACGCGTCACTTCGTTGGTCAACATGCAGTGCTCAGCTCCTGTCTTTTTTTATGAATTAGCAAAGAGCCGTTAGTTGATGTGTAAAAACCTGATGCACTCGGCGAAAACAGCGACAATAGTAGTGGGATTTTCAATCGTGGTCGTGCAATCGAAGATGTAAACTTGAAAGATCAGCGGTTCCCAACCTTTTTGATCTCGCGACCCCATTCGAAAGTATTACATAAGCGATTGGCCACAGCCATTGCCGACGACACTAAAGGTGTTCAAATAACAACCGACAAGATGAAAAAAAACACTAATATTGCACATGTTAGATTCACTGTATCAACATCCTTATGCAAATCAATGGGACGAAGAGTTATTCGCAGCAGAACAAATGTTCACGGGGCTGACGTAATCTCGGCATCAATGGGTACCGCTTACTTTTTCTAGTGACGGGGTATTTCTACGATAAGGTCAACAAAAACTGTATAGGACAAACTGGATAAAAAATATAACGGAAATAATCTGAAATGCACAAAAATCTATGCGTGTTTTTGTTTTGCGGATGTTACAAAATGTTAATTTGCGCTGTTCTAAAAATTCCAGCCTTAACGAACGATTGGGGCCGTTTGCGACCCCACAGCCACTCCTCTGCAACCCAATGTGGGTCGCGACCCAACGGTTGGAAACCACTGTGTAAAACTGTTGCGATATGCTGCTGGTAGATAGCGTTGAGAATGTGCTGTGCCAAACTTCATGGCTGTAGCCCGAAGTGTTTTTATCCTTCTGCTTAATAAAGTTGCAGTGTAACATAGAACGTGTGTGAGTACGGATATTGTTCCTTGCAGCTGAGTTGTGGCAAATGGCGGTATTAGACCTGTTGCATTTGCAAATTAATATACTGTACACGCGTAGGCAAAAAAAGTAATTGAAACTTGTGTTCCTATCCGAAGTTAACGGCATTATGGTCTAGTTAAAAGATACCAAATTGAATGACTTGCAGCTACAGGAAACCAAATAAAACGACTAAGTCAGTTGCGTTGAGAGCAAAAATGCTATTTTTCTTTGATTTTCACAAATTCTGGCAAACTGTTCTTCCTGATTACGATATAAATTTCTCAAAATTAGGCAATAAGGGACTTGGTCACATAACGTGAAGTTTCGGAGGTCGTGGAGTTGCTGTTTGTACCGGATGTTATTGAGTTCCTTCTTTGCCGTAACTCGAAAGATATCAATAAAACTGAAAATCAGACCTGTTACAAATCTGATCAATGTACTGCGGTGATCTTAAATGATTTGCGTTTGCAACAGGGGATCGACGTACAATACAATGTCAAGTCGTTGAGATCATTGATAACACGTGTATTTTTGGCACAGTTGACATTCACGGTTGTGATCAGGTTAATTAATGTGGTAGAGGTGGCAGTGCAACAAACGAAGCCGATTGAGGCGACTCAAGCACGCTAAGCTTTAAATCAGCGAAAATCGCAACCACCATCTGCAGAGCAAAACACGAGGTCGGCGACGAGAATAACACGCTTCACCGTAATCACAGACTGCGAACGGCAAGTTCAACCCTAGCCGCAATATGCGAGCGCCAAGCAGTCACGGCAGCAATCTGCGTCGCAAAATTAAGGTGGCGTGGCGCCAGCACGATCACACACAAAACCTAGACATGTAGCGAGATGCTTTCGGAAATGTACGCAACGTTTCCGTTGCTTATGTTATGATGATACCTCAACATTCGTAATCACTGGTAAAAAAAGCGACAACCTTCCTCAACTGAGCGTAGAAGCAGGGTCGTGCAGACGGGAGCGAACGGGGCGACGATCCTGGGCAATGGGTATCCAAGGCATAGGTGGCGGAACCGGGGGGGCCGCATGCGCCTAGGCCCCCCCACTTTTTTCTGGGGGGCTGATCTCAGAACTGTGGCCAGGAAATCTTCACTAGGGGAGCTTTGCGTTTGTGCCGGGGGGCTTGACATTGAAAAGTTGATAAAACCTCCAAAGATTTATAGTGTTTTATATTTCGATTTGGGGGGCTAAGCCCCCCACTTCTGAATTTCGAATTTCGCCTAAATAACCTTATAGTAATACAGTTAGTATTGGGTCCATTGTTAAAGTAAATCATTTAATGAACAAATTTTGCCAGTATTTAGGCACTAGTATTTCTGATATATTATTTGTAATTTGGTAGGATTTCGTAAATGTTTGGCAGAGCACACCGCGCGCAATCTGGTCACTCTTTTCGGGATCGCTTAGGCAGATGATGAAATGGATGCCGATTTCGCGCATTTAACCTAAACCTCGCGCGATGAAAATGCTGGAAACACTGCTCGTTTCTGCGTCAAGGTAGTAGTTACGGATCCGCCTGGCATGACGAGGTTCGAAACCTGGGTTTATCAGTCAGACAGCAACGACCTCGTAGCCTAACAGATATGTTTATGGGCTCGCATGCCAATGCTCTTCGGTTCGGCTCTCAGCTTTAGGACTTTCGTTTTGGAAGTAGTTGTTGCACAAGTATCCACACTTTTCTCTTCATATTTTCCGTTTTGCTTTACCTTTGGGTTTAGGTTTAGGGGTTAGGTTTAAGGTTTAAAACTTTAGGTTTGTGGCGGAATATGTCGAGTACAGCATAAACTTACCTCCGGCCCGCTACCTTGTCGCAGAAACGAGCAGTCTTTCCAGCTTTTTCATCGCGTGGTGTTACCTTAGAGGTCAAATGCGCAAAATCGGCATCCATTTCATCATCTACCGATTGCTTACCACATTTGTGTTATCGAACAGTGTTGCCAGGTAGTGTAATTTTGTATGCTTGTGTGTAAGAAAAATTCGTGCCACACCATCGAAAAATTGTTGTAATTCGGTGTAATTTCAAGCGTTTTAATAACGTTCTAAATAGTGAAATTTTGTTGAATCTTATACGCAAAATGAAATATTTGACAGATGAATTTCTATTGTGTTTTCTTTTTGCATTGGCAACACTAAATAGCAGTGACGTAGTCGAGACAGTAACCTTCAAGACCGAGACCTTGTTAAAACTTAGAGACCAAGGCTTAATCAAAAATTCCGAGACCGACACTCGAGACTTGAAATTCGAGAATGAGACTTCATCACAAATTCCCAGACCGAGACTTCAAAATTTGTGGATTGTGCCGAAATTTTTGAAAATAAATCGCCACCACTTCCCAAGTTGAACTTTTTTGAATTTCTCACATTATTCAGACCTGTTTTCATTGTTTCTTACATGCAAATACAAGAGAAAAAACTCGTTGAATTGCAGTTTTACCAAGCTATATCCTTGCAATTTTCTGTCTCAAAACAATAGGCTTGTGACCGAGATTCGAGTAGCCTTCGAGACCGAGACTCGCAATATTGGGCCTCGAGACGATTCTTGAGGCCGAGACCAAGTCTCGAGACTCCATCACTGCCAAATAGCTATGTTATATTTTTGCATTGGTAACACAATTGTCATCCTTACAGACAACTGGCTACATTACATATGCTTTATCTTATCTTTGCATTCCGGTATCTAATGCAGTTGTAGAATCAAGCCCGTTGCCAGGGTTTCGCAGCAGGGGGGCAAAAACCACGAGGTGGCACATATTTTATATACAATATTGGATGTATGCAGCAACAGGGGAGACAAACATGAAACGGAGGCGGCACAGATTTTAAATGGGCTGACGGGCACCACTGGCCCCCCTCTGGCGACCGCCTTGTGTAGAATGAGTATTCTGTCATGTTACTTCTGTGTTCTAGATGTAAAAATGGTGTTATTTTTAATGTGTTAAGACAGGTATCAAGTCGAGTTGAAAGATTGAGTTATTGATGAGCGAAAGTCTAGAGACGACTAGCGAAGTGACTGATGATCAGGAAAAAATGAATAATTTCAAGCAGATAAGTTGTTGTTCTAATTACTTTTTATTATTTAGCCGACGTTTCGCCCACCTATTCAAGTAGGCTTCCTCAGGGCAATGTTTTTAACTACATGACATGCAACTTACCGATAACAAAAAGCAATAAGCAGCGTGACGTACGAAGGCAAAATCGCAAAACAGACCACCACATCATGATGGAAATGAGTGACAGTGTGCGACAGTGAAAGTGGAAGTTAAGAAGTGTAAATTGAAAACGCCGGGAGGTGACAATGCATAACATTTAAAGTAGCGTAATAACTGCGCAGAACAATGCACAAAACGTTACTGTGTAACGTAAAGTAATAAATCGTATGAAAGTATGCGGTAAATAGCGATCAATAATGCGATAAACTGAGTGGTGAGCTAACAGACCAACCGTAACCAAAGCGGGCAATAAGACGACAAACTCAAGGCAATCAAGTGAAGGATAAATTTCACTCATGTTATAAGACATTATGATATCATGTTATGTNGTTAAAAACATTGCCCTCGGGCAGTGGCGTATCTAGGCAGAATNGCGCCCATGGCAAAGTTTAAATGAGCGACCTTTTTAATAATTTAAATATTAGACACAGGCACAATATTTTCGAAACATAAACCATGAAGAAAACAAATGTTTTAAAAGAGAAAATATATGCTTATTATTTCTTTAAGCAAATAAAATTATAAATTATCCATAAGGACGGTAATGTACTTCTATGCTCATCAGTGGCGTGCAGAGGCCTGGTGATGCCTGGGGCGACTGCTTGATTAGATGCCCCCCTGCCAAATTCTAGTATTGAGCAGTGGCGCATGGTGGTCATTGTTACTGGATATACGCTGTTTGTGACGTCACAATATGACGTCATCCACATTTGCAAACCAACGTTTTGGCGAAGTTTGTTGACACAACACGCATATTCAGGGAAGCCGGAGCAGTGGTGGGGCAGGGGGAGCAGTAAAAGAGTTGAGGGCAATGGAAACTTATGAAAAACAAAAAAATAGTTATCAATTATGTTTGTTTCTGTTCATCAACAATGTTGATCTCAAAAATGATAACAGAAATTATAGAAAATCATTCTGAATTTTCTGGGTGCCCGAATAGCTGCAATAAATTTTTTCAAAGTCGATCTTGATAAACCATGAATTGCCTATGACACTGTTATGAAAAGGCACCTCCACCCCCGTTGCCCACCTTTTGAAAGGGCAGATGGGAAAATGCCCCCGTCATGCCTCCATTCTCCCGCGTCACTGTGCATATCATTCTACACACACTCTCTTTACTCGTTGTTGTAGGCTACAATGTGTTACTGTAATGAACATAAATTTTATCAGCGGTCTCCTGAGATACAACAGTTCGTGACTGCAAAAATATCGTGCAACGCGTTAAAACAGGGGAGTAGAACTCACTCAGTGCGACGTCAGCTCGATTCACAACTGCAAAAATACAACGCTGCGCGAATATCTTGTTGAATAGCAGGCGATCAGAAGGTATGCAGCGGGGATGTCGGACACCCAGGGTTGACAGTTCGAAACTTGTAAACCACACAAGAGTTGAGAATGCGCACAAAGTACGCAAGAAAATTTTCGTTTCTTGTTGTGACTGCTAAATGTAAAATTGCTAAAGGGAAAGAACAGACACGGGCTTGTGTGAGCCGATATGATCAATCCGCCTGAACTGCCAATTAATGACGAACCTCGAAATGAAGCTCTTAGTGCAAGCACAGGTGTGCGACTGTATTAGCACAAAAACGAAACGGGAAACTTTGTGATGATGCATTATAAAATCAGCTAAATCATGCACGTTGAAATAGAACAGTTTTGAAATTTGGATCAGAAAATCAGTTAATCGCCCATAATTGTCTTCAGGGTTGATGTAATTGGACCCAACCATAAAACACCTGTTTTTTATTTTTTTAAAGCCAACCTAAAAAAACAACTAAACCCACCAATAATCCCACTCTTCTTTTCCTTTGAAAAATGTGCTATGAAGTAAAAAGTAAAATAAGCCGCACACTTGTACAGTTAACTGTAATTTTTCTTAATGAAACAAAACAAACAGCAAAGAAATTGGAACGACTCGCATGAGAAGACATTCAAGCAGTTTGAGTAAATGCTACTGGTTATCTTCTTCAGCTCTGTAAAATTGGTATATTTTAAGCAATTTTTCTGCCTTCTCTGCATCCAATAGCTTGTTCATGTGAGAGTGGCTTTTCTCTTTTTGCTGTGCTTGCTTACCAAGCCTTACCACTTTGGAGTGAATTGACCACCAACACTTTGCGAAAACAAAGATTGGGTGCATTTCTTTACCCTCAAATTTGAATGCCATAAGAAGTATAACAAGTTATTATTGTGTAATTCTGAAAATGGTATTATTGTATGATGCAAGAAAACAATGCAGAATGGGGTTTACGTGTTGTTTTTTTCAAGAATAAAAACCTGCTTCTTATCAAAAAACCCAAAAAACGGATATAAAAAAACAAAAAAAACGGGTAGGTTGGGTTTTATTAAAAAAACGGGTTTTTCTCAACCCTTATCACCTTTCAATCCTTTTTTGTGATTTTCCCTTGATCGCACAATCCGGAACAAGTCACGTCACTATCAGTTTGGTTGGGTGTGCGCCGCACACCCAGAGTATAGCTCCCTGGTATTGAAGAAGTTGAGAATTACTGACATTTGAATACGTAAAAGGTGTTGAAAAACAAGTTTCGAAATACTAAATCCATGTAGTATGTGTTAGTAGCCTTACAAAAGGAAAAATCATCAAGTTACAGCATTTATTTTTTTTTAATTTCACTCTTTGGATGCCCCCCTGCCTTGGATGCCCGGGGCCGGCGCCCCGTTCGCCCCCCCTCTGCACGCCACTGATGCTCATAAGAATTTTCAAAACATTCAAGCAATAACGTTATCATAGTTCATACATAGTGTTAGCTGACCAAATTGCAAATCTTACAAAAAATCACACAACGTATTGCGACTGCAAACGACAATTTCTTTTAAAAATGAAACACATTTTCTTATAGCATGAGAAGGACGAGGTCATCTAAATACGGCAATTGAGCGTTTAGTTCGTCACAATGTCCGGCTGTCGTTTTGCGTCACAATACCATAGTTTTGTCATAATGCTTGTTGGTGCTAGCGCAACATGCCAGACTTACATTAGATAATGGTGCTGTGTTGATGCAACTGTGCAGTTAATGGTTGTATGGAGCGCAAAATAGAGGTTGAAGAAGCAGTAAGTCACAGATTTTAACTTTTGGCGATATTTGCGCCCCGTCGAAGTGGCGCCCATGGCACGAGCCATGCCTGCCATACCCTAGACACGCCACGGCCCTCAGGAAGCGTACTTGAATAGGTGGGCCAAGCGTCGGCCAAATAATAAAAAGTAATCGCCGGAACAACAACATATCTGCTTGATTTTAAACCTGGTGGGAAACAACATGAGTAGCAAAAAGAACAGTCTAATTTCTTTCCACAAAATAAACTCGTGGAATCTCGTGGAATCAAAATTAAGGTGTCGAATCGACAGCACACATCATTGGGACGAAGAAATGGTCAGTGAAGTCAGGTTTTGCAACTCTGATGAATAAACGGGCATTGTACATCATTTTTACCCCTTGTGTTCTTCATCCGCATGCAATGGCGAGTAAAGCTCTTCCAGACTTTTTTGAATAGTTTTGAAACATGTAACTCAACGTGTAAATTTTATCACGACACGGGCTCGTCTTATGAAAGCGCTTTATAAAAATGGATTAATTGATCTTGAATGTTAAACAATGCTTTATTCCAAATTTATGTGTTGCAACTGTGACTTTTCTCAATTTTGGTTTGGATTGGGCGAAGTTTCCAACGCTGTTGAAGCGCGCATTTGACGTTATTATGCCTTTTCAAAATACTTATCTGTGTGAGGCAGGGTTCTCCTCAATTATGACCTTAAAACAAAACATCGATCTCGATTGATTCCCAAGGATGACATGAGATTATTAATTTCAACCACTTTTCCTAGAATCGCAGACATTGCGCTTAGAAAACAGGCACAAAAGTCTCGCTGAGTGACGGACTGGTTGAAATTGTTTGTCATTTTTCAACAAAAGAAAAAGTTAATCATGGCTGCGTATTCCTTCTTCCAAAGGTTTTGCTCCTTGATTCAGTGATATGTCGGTATAAAACTGATTTTAGAATTTAAACAATCTCAGCGAACCATTCTGTTTGAAGAAGAGCTGATTATGCCTATTTCGTAGGCGAAATATAGGCCTATACTCTGTAAGATCTTAGTGTCTGGTTCTTTGCTGCGAAAGGATTCTTTTCGATAGACAGTCCTCAGCGAACCACTTCTTAAAAGTTTTCATGATAGCTTGTAAGAGCATTTTATTAAAGTTCCATCTCAAAGACTGACAAGTTTCGTACAAGCATTACCCTAAAATTGGTTCAAGTAGTAAGCACAAAATTTCGCGTATCTGAGTGTAAGTCTACAGCGTTTATCTAGGAGAACCTGCCCCGGACCCTTTCCAGAAAAGTCATGCCTTGACTGACACACTAAACATTGTTGGGGGAAAATCAATTTTTTCATTTTGTTAGGGTAAATGAGACAAAAGAAAGATTAAAAACCACTGCTCTAGGAAACTCTTTATCGATTTTTTGGCCATACAAACGCTAGAAGGCCAATCAAGGACTCTAAAGATGCACATTTTCGCCTAGTTCTTTAAATGAAAAGAAAAAAATTGCCACCTAATTTTGAGGCCTAAGGCCTGACAACGTCGTCCCAAAAACTCTAAACCTACCCCGATTTGACGTCACCCATGAAAAAGATCAAATCCATAACTTCTCAATTTTTTAAAATCGAAATTACAAGACTTTCCCCATCTTCAGAGCGTTTGAACAACTCTCCTGCTCAATCGGCTGGTGGGTTATGGCCGAACATTGTGGCACCAGTTGGCGCAGAAATAGTGGCGCACTCGGGGCTGTAGGGTTTTTGCCACAGAAATGCATGCATAAATCTGCCTACCTTCACGTAGTAAGTAAATTTTTTTTTTCAAATTATTACCCCTTGATACGCCGGCGATTCATTGCACTCAGAAATTATGTAAAATACACTCAAACGACGATAATTTTTTAGGGTGGCTGATCACGTCATCATTTAATGTTGATTTTCCTGTTTTTAGTAGCATCCAGGTTTGTTGTTTGGTTGTCCCGGAATATTGGACTTGCTGCAAAAGAAAAGAACGGAAAGGCTCCTGAAAAATTTAAAACAATGACCTGTTTGCTCTTCGTTTTATTTTTGGCGAAGTTTTGGCAGGAATCAGAAAACTTTACACGTCTCTCTTATTCTAAAGTGCTACATACTCAAATTGCCACCACAGTTATCCGAAAGCTTCACCATCCACACTGCGTAACTTCCCAGTTTTGAAAAACAATTATTGTGATAATTAAAACGGGTTTCAGTTTTCTACGTACGGTTCTTTTCCATTATTTGCGAAGTTGGTTGTCGAATGAGCACTTGCGCTAAACCGCTGACCAGGTCCGTAACCATAGGGCATTCGGGGGCAGTGACCCCCAAATTTTTTTGTTCCGCCTCCCAAATTTTGTTGTTCTCAGAAAAATTTGTTTTGAACATATAATAAAAACAAATATCATTCCCCCCTAAAAATGTATTTTTCCCCTCCAAACCTTAAATCCTGGCTACGGGCCTGCCCCTAACAATCAAGATTTCGTTGTTAGTAAAAGTTCTGTTTATGCTAATTTAAGAATAGCGATAAGCGCTACACGGGGAAAGCGTCCGAATCGACAGCAATAGAGATCACATGCCATGATCACTCTATGCTGTACTGGGATGCGCGGGATTTTATACTTCTCAGCTAGCTCAGGTATTTACCTGTGGTGACTACCGCGCCGAACCTTGTAATGGCCCTATTGCCATT
>JGI24159J19872_10007263_pt1 | contig 14519 bp, 9 predicted proteins | sample Ectturendosymbi4_FD_19872 | JGI IMG/M metagenome (IMG submission 19872) | reverse complement strand
GGGGGGGGCAATGGGGCAATTTCCCCCCCCCCCCAATTCGAAAAGTAGCACTAAGAATTTTCAGGTTACTCAAGCTTTTGATGTGTAAGCCAAAGAAATGCGTTAGTGCAAAGCAACGAAACTGCTTAAAAAAGCGATTCTACAGTAGGACTACTTCAAATATAAGTCGAACCTGATCAAAGCAGTATGGTTTACCAATTGCCCATCATTAAGCAAACATTGTGGACAGTGCAAATGCTGGAGAGTTCATGCCATGGCTAACCTTTACCTGAGGTTTAAGCTCCGTGTGAAAGTTGGTGATAATGAAATACAATCATATATATGTTCTTGTAATCACTAACCCAAAGTAAAACCAGGGGTAACGCTTTTCTGGTGCACCAGCTTGCTGTATCCCACATAATGGTGATGTAACTTCATTTCAAGACCATCGCAAAATTCTTGTCTGAAAACTCTGGAATGCTACAAATACTGTATGTGCTTTAAACGAACATTGTAGATTTGTATGTACTGTTTTGCAACTAAATGCGTGAATATGGCGGTGATACACATTTTGCATGCCTTGAAGCTCAAGCCTTGGCTAAGAAGCAATACATTTTCAATGTCTTTTTATTACGCGATCAGGCCAAAAAAAGCTGTTATTTATTCTAGATATTTAGTTGTGATGGCATGCAGGCCTACTGTGACGGTTCAATCACAAATGTGTGGAGCCTTAAAGGTTTCATCAATGATCTCCCATTACCTTGTCGGCGAATAAAAAAAACTTCTGTTCAAGTAGTCAGAATCCGACCTGTGCATAGTCTGATAACGTTCCAATATTCACCTAATGTTAATTTCCACCCTATCCTACAGTAAATTGGAAAGCAGCATTCAAGTGCAACCCAAAGAGTCAGAAAAATCTAACGAAAGTAAAAAGATGTTTTTTATTTTGTGAGTGTTGAGGCTATTGACACTGCCATTTACTTAATGAGAGCTGGCAATCTGTTTTCTCGATAAAGTGCATGTGACGAAAATGAAACTAAATTGAATTTTTTCCTAGACGATTTGATTTTTTTTATTTTAACCAGGTTTTTTTAGGAAAATGTTAGGTACCCAGTATGGACTTGATTTCGCTGATTCTAGGGACCCAATTTTCTCTGATTCCAGGGACCCCGATGATAATTTCCCCTGATTCTAGGGACCCGATTTTCAATTCTAGGGACCCGAATCGGGTCCCTAAAACGCATTAAAAAAACCTGTTTAAACGCTAATGGATTTATAAAGACTCCGCTTAGTTCCCAAACTTTTTGATCAAGACCCAAATCTAAGTGTTGCGATCGGAAAGCCCGAGCGGCGAGTGTGCAAAGCTTCGCACTGTGGCAGCAAGCAACAATAGAGTTCACCCCTTGAGATCACTCTATTATTGCTTGTTCAAGCCACATATATATAGTGTTTTTGTTCGCTCACATTCCGTTCGTGGTGAACCGCGCATTCCAGCGCAACGCCAGCGGAGTGGTTGCAACATAAGTTTGGTGAACGCGTCGTGACCCAAGCGTCAAACAACGTATTAAAAAATACTGATTGTGTGGATGATTTTTGGCAGCAAGTTGCTAAGTTCGTTTTTAATGTCAGCAGTATACTCTTTTCTCAAGTATCTACGCTACAAACAGACGCAGACAAGCAGTGGTAACGTTGAAAATCTACAACTCCGGTTAGATCGCCTCTTCGCGACCCATTTTTTGACCCTTCTCTAGGTATATGGGTTTTGATCCATACTTTGGGAGCCACTGGGCTAGATCAACCTACCAACCGATATGTTAAGCCGCGGTGACAAGTAGGCCTATTTCATTGCAGAGCCATGGTAATAATCGATTGTGACTTCGTTTGGCAAATACACAACCGTTTTAACACTTTGCACAGACTGAGTGGATCAAACATATTCAGGTTTGTTTAGGGGACATGTATTACTTTCCACAATTTAAAAATTTGTCTTTATAATATTTGTGAATTATTCTTAACACTGAAAAGCTAGATAGATAAATACCTGATCGTTTATAGGAAGCAGGTTTAGTGCAAGTAGCGTATAAAAATGCTACGGCACTCGCATTTCATCGCGCTTAATGATATAAGATCCAAAAAGTTTTCAAACGCGTTGAGGAACTCTAGCATTTACATTATGAGTTGCATACGTCAACCTATCGCTCAGGAATTAGACATGATCTTGGTCTTAGTCCATATGCGCGCAAGTTTTGTAGACCTACTTCGGGAGTTGGTGTCTTAGAGCAAATTAGTCGCTGCTCGGCTTCCATTAAACGTGTGTTGGTGTTCATCAAAAGCGTATAACTATGAAAAGCGCAATCACAACGACGGCCACGATGACTCCTTGCTCAACTGTAAAATTGGTTGAAACAAGCATAATGCAGATCTTGCACTTATAGCATCAAGATTTTCACACACGCTTTCGTAGGAAAGTTTTACGAGACAATGGTGACTTTCATTCAAAGTAGAAACTTGGAAATTTACTATAAACAAACTTTTAAAACCTGCCAATTCAATGAAAGCAGCAGACTTTATATTTGCCGGCTTAAATCGGAACAGAATTATTTAGGAAAGAAAGTGTCAGAGAAAAGCACATTTTATGGATGATGCTTCAAAACCAAGGAGCATTATATAATTAAATGTTGAGACTTTATTTTTGTTTTCCCCCCCTATCGAAATTTCTGGCTACGTGTCTGTCTCAGAGGAAAAATCAAAATCTTCATCCTCTGCAAGAAACGGGTGTACCAACCACTGGATTTTGGTGTGCAAATTTCTCAACATGACTGATTTTCAAAAATATCAAGTCAGTAGCAAATGCGTGAACTATGTTCGGTATTTGAATACTACCACAGTTGCCTGTGAGTCAATTTTCACAGGATAATAAAAGCAGGTAGGGAATGTCTTAATATACATTTTTTCGAACCTGTTTTTAAGGAAACCCTATGTAAATTAAACGAGGGTAATGCTTGCGTATATTACCACTGAAATCTTTATGATTAATCTATCTACGTAACGCAAGTACGGTGAAAATATTACGAACGACGTAATTCTCATTTTTGTATGAATATCGTGTATTTGTAGTCATTAACGCTGCTTCGCACAGCGTGTTCTTAAATTGATACAAAACTCGTTAGTATTGTAGGCAAATGGCAAACCTAAATTCTCCGTGTAAGTTGAGGGCCAGGAACTACTATACATATATTAATGTTGTATTGACTAAGAAATAAAGCATTCCGTTTCGAACATTAGGAAAGACATACAACCTGCGTACAATGGGTTAATTTTCTCTAGGCAAATCTTGTCGTCGAAAAAATTGCATGAACCTTGGTAAACATCGTGAGTCTACCCCACACTGGGATAAACCTAGCAATATGTTTCACCGTGCCTTGCTTAATGAGACAAACTGCCAATGTTTGAACCGACAAACAGTAAATAATATCCAATACGACGAAGTGAGCAGTTTTATTTGTATCGCGCGACTCGCAGTGTTACGCAAATATGACGTAATAAAAAACGCGGATGCAGGATTGAAAAGTCAAGCAATTTTAGACATCAAAACTACGTTATTTAAAACGCTTCAAAAGTTCCATGAAAAATTTTAGCATAATGTGTTTTCGAACGAATGGATTTGGTAGACACGTTCCACAGGTCATTCTTCTTGAGGTAAAGAGCTTATCTGAAAATTGGGCTTGAATATCACTTCACAGCGCAGGGGATGCAAGAACGAATATCACGTAGGTTCCTAACATTTATTCAATCAAGCAATGACCGCACATTGGTCATACGCAAAACTTCAAAGCGTCTTTTCTTCGAATTTTTAGAATTTCGGCAACTTTAAGAATCTTAAAGTATCTTATCGGTTTTATGTTCGGTATCTGGTCGGTTTTATGTGACTCTCCTAAAATTTATTCAGACTTTTGCAGAACAAAACAGTGTACACGTACAGTTAAGGACAGCAGAATCGAAATCTAACATGAACGTTCGTAATATTAAAAGTCAAAGATGCATTTTTGATTTTGAACATTGAGACGATCAAAGCCGTTGTCCAAACTGCAACAATTTCCTGTATTTCTCTTTTTCATATTGTTCAGCAAATTGGATTTTCTGCGCAGTTTTTCTACATATCCTGAATGTAAAAACTCCATGAACCTCGCATAAAGTCTTCTGTAAGATTTCGAAGAAACCAATTAGTTGTGTCGCTTTTCTGCTTTGGAAAGAATCAACCAAGGATTCCTCACTACTTATTTGACCAAATTGTGCAAAATTTGACAATCGCCGCAGCATTACATAGTAAACACTCGAAGTGTGTTTGAATATTAGGTTCCTTATGCAGCAACATAATTTACAAGTGCTCACCTAAGCAAATGTCTAACGGTACAACAAAGGATTTTTCTGTTGCTGGACAAAAATGAAACTATGAGAACAAGGACGAAAATAATTTCAAATCAGAGGAATAAAAGATGTATTTTAGAAAAGTTCGACGGTTAGTCCATCCATGCGTATGGATTGCTTGATTTTCGACGCAGCTATTCGCAGTACCTTGCACGAAGTGCGATCGCAGCGCCACGCATGTTCGCATGTTCCAATTGAGACAGAGCTCACAACCACAGGCTGCCACACACGAGTACACCTTACCTTCGTAATTTGTGAAATACGCCAGCACAAGCTCATCCGTTCCTTGTGAAATTCGATGTACCTTTGTAACTTTGCCAGTAAAACCAGACTTTTTGTTCATTAAAGTCAATTTGACTGCATCAGTTCTTGTGTTGCTATTGACGTTTTCTACCTTGACGCAGTCGGTGTGACATAGCTGGAAAGCCTACGTGGAAATATGAAGGTTTCATTTAATAATGAACAAATAAACGTGAATTTTAGATGAACATTTAGATATGCAAGAACCATACGAAAAACTACAAACGGCTCATATTTCCACGTGGAGTGCAAGAACGAAAAACGTAATCTGTCTGATCTGTTAAATGCGTCACGTCGTGTGTAAGCATGGAAATCACGAAATATGATATTTGCTTCAAACAGAAACTTTCAAGTTGTGCACATATCTCACATGCCAGTAGCACAATAGCCGAGAAACTACTGTAGGGAGATACCAAACCTGTCGAATCAGAACACCTACCTTCGGGTTCATGTCAAGATCGTTGTTTTCAACAGCTGCGATAATCTTTTTTACGTCTGTGAAATAAAGTTCGCCTGATCAAACGTTGTTGAAATAACTTGTATCCAAGCTGAAAGCGAAAATATTCCAAACATTGCTCTTAACCGCAGCCCGCGAAGTTGGTTTTTCTGGCTCGCCGACTGTGCCGCAAATGAGCTAAATTACCGTTCGGCGCAAATGGCCGTTTTCGTGAACTCCTGAAAACTGACAGGGGTTCCGTAAAAANAACTTCATACTGTGGTGTTGAACAAAGTGGATACACGGTTCGTGGTCGTCAGTTCTCACACTTACCTGGGCGTTGTGTAAAACGTTTAGTGATGTTGTGTAAAACGTTTAGTGATGTCTGCTCTAAACACACAACTGAAAACCTTCTTTCGAACCGCTTGTAAAAAGTATTACATTGTATAAATGGTATACAANCAAGCAAAACTTCGGTANTGACAAACACCAGAAAGGGCTAAAGGAAGCGTTCTGTACGTTGTCATATCTTACAAACAGCGTTTATACGAATGAAATCAGGCCATTTTTTAGGGCAACCGAGAAGAGAGGTATGATGGATGATAAATCACACTGTTAACAAACTTACAATCCCTGTTGGTAAAAACGCAAAAAGTTGAAAATTGTCGCAATTGTTCAAAATAGTTTGGTTCGTTCAACTCAAGTACTAACCCACATTCCTGTCGTAATTTACAAGGTAAGTGTCTGTAAGATCACTGGGGATGACTTCACGTCCAGAATCAGCGTAAACCGTATCATCTTCTTCACAACAATCTAAAATCATTTTGACGTCTTCGCTGCTAGGAAACGAACCCTGTATAACATTGCAGAACATCATTTTGCAAGGGTTGCAAAAACTGAAAATAAAAAAACGAATTGCTGGACACCTTTACGAGATCTGGAGGCGCAAAACAGTTCGTCACTCTAAACATGGATTTATTTGGCTTTACCGGTAAGGGACAACCTGTAGAAAAAATGTTCAAAAACGGTTTTAGCTCTTTCAAATTCGAAGAATGCAATTTTTCACCACTTCTGTCGAAGAATATGCGTAGAAGCACTTGCATGCTTCCAACAGAGAATCGGGTATCGCTTGAGCCCTGACTTCGTTTATCTAGCTATGCAGACTACAAATTCGCGCATCGCAGCGCTTCCAAGAAAAACGAACTTGGATCTTTGGGTTCCTCGTTAAAGCCGACACTTATTACGTGGAGGAACATGCCGCAATCCCATCGATGCCTCTAAGTCTAGTCATTTTAACCTGTAGCACAGCTTCGTGCATCATCAGTGACGTCACACGCCAACACCACCGACACGTACCAAGGCCTCCTAGAGCAGTGGTCCTTAAAGTTTTAACGCCTCAATATCCCTAAGTCAAATTTTCGTCAATGTGGATACCGCTTTTCAACAGAGTTTGATAAAAAAAAATTGCAAGAAATAAAACAATCGAGGTGTTGCTACAGAGTCAACGGATATAAAGTCAAAGTCGATCTGAATGGAAGGAAGTCCAAGTTCCTAGAGAATGAGGACTTGAGTCCGGATTTGAACTTTACTTCCCAACACTGTTGAATACCCCCAACATCTAATCTCAATACCCGCTGGGGTATTATTAGGGCAAATTTTAGATCCCCTGTCCTAGAGAGAGGCTCTCTTTTTCTAGGAGACCTTACACGTACCCTATCAGTCATGTGATTGCTAACGCTTCGTGCCACTCCGTCGCAGTTGTTCTCGTTTCACTTTTATTTTTGAAGCGCTATAGGCTCAGTGCAGTTCATATTTACTTGTACTGATGATGGTAGCAGTGGTTACAGAAACGTCTGCGATATGATTTTGACTTCATTTGCTTTGGCCGTAATTTTATCAACCTAAGGCAACAACCAATGGCACTCCCCAAACGGAAGGCAAGTTCGATGGGATGATGACAGTTGAGAAACAAGTAAACAACACACAGCCTAGGCCAGATTCAATACAAAAGAGAAAAAGGCAGTTTGATTGGTCCTCACATCAGCACACGTTTCTCTCGATCCCTTTGTCACCCCTACGTGAAACCCGATATCGACTGGTGTGACTACGCCAATAAATGCTATATTTAGTTTCTTGCCACCTTCTCGGCCGTCCTTGCAAGCCTACTCCAATTTAAAAGAAAAGGTAGCGACGGCTGCGCCTGTGGATACGGTATAGAAAAATGTTCTTAATAATTTGATTTCTTTTCTTAGTTTCAGGATTGTTAAGGAAGGTGATTCTTTGTACTATGTACAGAGTATTCAACTCACGACGTAAAACATGACGTACAAGTGAAAACCTGCGACAGGTGTTACTTGGTTATGAAGCAACACAAGCCTTGCTAATATGCACTAGATGTAATTATGTAACAGTGCATGGAATGCAATTATTTAACAGTGCATGGATAAAACTCTATTGCGACCGAATACAAGGAGAGAAATAAACTTTGTGGTAAAGCACCTTACGACTTAGTACAATTAATTTAAGCCATCATATCCAAAGAAATTTTTCACTACTCACCATCATGATGAAACGATCTTCGTAAACAGATGGAACAGTTTTTTCAAACACCTTCAACTTTTGTCCCTCTACTTCGTAATTGGCTTCTTGGAGTACTTTTCTGGCAGCTACACAAAATACACCAAACAATTCACAAAAGACGCACCAATTGTTGTTTGTAGATAAAGATGTGACAATCAAACATTTATTTAAAAAAAGATTCTGGAATTGCAGCTACAATAAAATACCTGATGTTCAATGCATATAAAACACAACGACTGAGAAAAAAATAATAAGCGCCACTCAAAAAATCAAGAATTTTGCAAAAGTACTATAATTCGCAAAAAAAGACTTCGAAACCTAATTGCTGTTTTCATCGCTTTGGTGTCGTTTGAACTAAAACTTTTGACAGAGTTAATGCGGATTTGATAGTGTTTCTGCGTTTGTGTTGCTTTAATTTCCTGTTGCAATTTGGCGTTCTTCTGGCGAAAGCAGGCTAAAATACTGTACGTGTGATGTAGCATCTTAAACAACGTCTAGCCCAGTGGTTCTCAATAGTGTTGAACGGATCGGAAATTTTTGCAATCTTAATCCAGACTAATATTTTCACTGCGCACTCCAGTCTGATCGTAATCCGGTAATAATGTCCGAATAATTCATCCAATCCCATTTATATCAGAAAAAACTCTGATTAAAATTTTTTTCTTTCGAAATCCGATCCGAATCCGGTTCTGATTTGCAGAATCCGGTTGGATTGCGATCCGGAAACCGGATCATGTTCAACACTGGTTCTCAACCGCGGCTACGAAGGCACAAGCTGCCTCTGTGCGACTATCATCACACTTTCAATAACACCTCTAATATTTTGTGTAACAGAATTCATTCTGCAATGAAACAAGTGTCAATTGACTTGTGTTAAAATTTCTTCAATGCGGCTCTCTAACAAAATCGTAGGTCTAGATTTGGCTCCGTTCAGCGAAAAGGTTGAGAACCACTGGTCTAGCCTAACATGGGAGCTGTTTATTTAAGACCACACTTTATTTACTACGCAATTTAAAGCAAAGTCATAGTTTGTGGCCTCATACAAGCGAGGCGCACAAGCAGCCTCGCACGAATTAACCTAATCAGTATTTGTGCAGCATGCTAAAACGATGTTTATTTCTCGTATGTCTTCTATAAATTCATACAATCAAAAAATTTGTGAGTAGAAAAAAGATCATAAAACGTTCATGGCTTTTTTGTACGAAGTATTTTTACATACAAATGCACAGAAACTAAAATATGCGCATTTGCAAAATATGACTGATTTTCAGTTGAGTCCAGCAAGAAGTAGCTTGGAAACTTACTTTCGAAAATGAATACACAGCAGACGTATCCACAACTTTACGTATTTTGCCTCTAGACAAACAAACATGAAAGTAAAGTAAAAAATGTTTTTCTGTGCAACGCGCAATATACTATCGTCATTTCATCAAGCGGAATTTTTTTCTAACTATTACACTTTTTTTCATGCACAGGTGCACAAGGTCGTCTACTCACAAATTATAAAATCAAGAAAAATGTGAACACAAACAAAGGGTCGTGAATGTTTTTAGGACTTCTTTGCGCTAGGTACTTTCATGTGAAAATTTGCAGAAAGTGACAACTTGCATATTTTTCCCTTCTGCTGAAGCTCAGATGAATACAGAGTGAAACACATGCGGAATTGAAGCTCAAAGATGGGAACACAGAAAAAATGGTCCTAACCAAATGACGTTTNACGATGTTTTCTTCTAGACCAGCAAACATGAAAGGAATGCCAAACAATNTTGTCTGATCGGAGTACAGCGTATGTTTTTCATTTCGTCAACAGAAAAATATATTTCTTGCGACTGTTTTGCGGCTTTCGTCGCAACCCGGATCTGTGCGGCTTACTGAACGTGTACGTTGCGACATATAAATTCAACACCGCGGCGTTTCACATTGTAAACAGAACGACTTGGCCTTGCGCAAAAGGCTTGGCCTTGCACTATTTGCGTTATGAAGTTCTTTGGCTCATTTGTTGCAGAAAAAGTACAGCTCTAGGAATCATAATAAGAACAATAAACCACGATGCAAGAATTTTTTCTAAGTCCTCATTTTTCTAAGTCATCAATATGTGTAAATAGGAAGTTCCTTGGGACAAAGTCGACGTAGAGCAAATGAAAACAATTCAACTTTTGAAAAAATGCTATTATTTAATATTAAAATCCCTAACCAGGGGTCTGCTACAGTGACATCGAAATGACCTGATTCTGAATAAATGGAAATGAATGCATTGTTGTGGTGTTCTGCAGGGGCGCATTCAGGGGAAGTGCTCCCAATTTTTTTGCTCCTATCTAAAGACTGTTGTCCCCAGAAAATTTATAATAACGTGCAATAAAAACAAACATCTTGCTCCCCTAAAAATGTATTTCCCCCCCAAACCCTAAAACCTGGCTATGGGCCTGGGGCGCTGTATAGCAAAAATAAGACCCGCACTTACACTATACAGCTTTTGATTGATTCAACAAAAAATCTATTAGAAACTTCTATTAGAAATATTCTTTTGAAAGAACAGGTGTTCACATTATATCAACTAAATAGACTCAGTCAAGCTGCATGGAAGCAGATGCGGTTATTTGGCCACGCTGAACTATAACGCCCTTCCATCTTGCAATTATACGACGCAGTTTGTGACTTTCTTTCAACAACTCTGGCGTATTTGTAACGACTCGTGTTTCTTGCGCTGGGGGCTCAACATTCTTTGTCAATGGTGTAATATCATTGTTTTTCTTTTTTTGCGTCTTTATTTCTTACTGTTTTATCAATGCATCTTTTTTCGCCTCTGTATATTGCCTTTTTACTATCATGTTGTCGCAACTGGTCCCGGCAGATGGCATTCCAGGCTCTGGCCTAGCGTCGTTTGCCGTTTAATAAACTAAATAAAAATTAAAAAAAAACAAAAAATCACATGCAGCATATTCTTGTGCATGTTTGTTAAGCGACAACCTAGTGATATCTGCTTGATGTCATGTTGTTTTGAGAACGAACCTGCTTACAAAAACGGTCATCTGCACCACCTGCAGCATCCTTCTCTACATGGCATCAGGCACTAAGCAAAACAGCACTTTGGTGCTCTTGCTGTAGACTCTGTGTCAACATTCTAGTCAAAAATTAATTTCTAATACGAACATCAGGCTATTTGTTGCAAGTTACGTTCTGACCTGGCATATTGTAACAAAATAATTACCTTCGGCAGAGGTAAACACAACCAACATGCCGTCCATCATTTTGTACGATGACTCAATTGCATCAGAATTGATGAGTTGCAACTGAGTGAAGTGTGCACTGAGAATGTCTTTCGATACATCTTCGGCACTTTGAACCAATATCGTTCTGAAAATTCCATTGGTATACGTAAACGTACCATGTTGAGATTACGACAGAAATAAGAATATAGTCAATAATATGCTACAAGCAAACTTTTTATGCAAAGTTTTGCATGCGTCAGTGCAAGATAATTAATAAACTATCGCAAATTCTGTTAACAAAGTTTTATTCAAAACACAATAATATGGTTCAATATCAAGCACATTAGTGAAAACCACAAGCTTGTCCATGAGGCACTTTTCTCTACTGTAGTATTAAAGAACCTCATTGTGTTATGTGTACGTCTTATGTCTAGCGTCTAGAAAACCGTGGTTAAATCACCTCAAATACGAAGACAATGAAAATTTGTTTATTGCCAACGAATAACAGTGTTTTTGTTGAGAAGGAGAAAAGTAGATACAAAGTTTCACGATTTTCAAAAACAATGGGTGTTTTTCATTTTTTTCAGTTTTCTCTGTAATGAGCATCAGTAAAACAAAGCTGCGCTAAAGGTAAATTTCAAGGCCGCTGTACCATCCAATTACATTCCTATGAACAACCCTGGAAAGTCAGCTTCGAGTAAATCATGTAGCTCTTTTTTCAATATTAGCTTGTGTTTGGGTACATTTTTAGGGGTGCGAGTTCAGATGAGCAACGCTTAGCTATTTGTCACTTTAAATAAACGGATGACGGATGAAGTGCCTCAAATTGACGCACAATGCGAATGCCACCCAACTGACTCTCCAGCGTGGGTGACTTTTCCAGCAGGGGCGTAACGAGGTTAGATGGCGCCCGGGGCAAGAAGCAAGCCTGGCGCCCCAATGTTCGAACCTGAGTTCTTTCGGAAGAAAATGTACTGTATTGAAAGAAGTATTTGTGACATTGTTGGGACTTTTCGGCGCCCCCCGCAGTAATTTGGCGCCCCCATAGTGGCTTGGCGCCAGGGGAATCGCGCCCCCCTTGCTCCCCCTCGTACGCCCCAGTTTCCTAGGAAGATGACAAACAACCCAGTTTATCGACTTCGAGCATCAAAAGCGATTATCACAATGAAAGTGAAGCAGTAGTGGGCAAACGTTTCTGAGATCGAGGATCACAGCAGCGGGCCTATTAAAAATCAAAGGCCACCACCCTTTTGAACCACTCGGCGCGCTCCATGGTAGTACAACTTATACCCAACATGATTACTAAAGGCAAAGAAGTAATTAACTTTCTTCTAGTTTGCTACAGGTTTCCGCGGGCCGCAACTTTCCCATACTTTGGCTGTAAGAAGGATTGCTACTGGTTCGCTCCGCATAAATGCATGGGAAAAACGGTACCTGTTTTGTTCGCCATTGAACAGCTTCTCGTCTTCTTGCAAAAGGTCTTGCCAGGTTTTCAAAGGAACTTTGTCCCTTTCAGACAGCAAAGGGCTTGAAGCACGTCTGTGACCAGTTGGTGAACAAGCGTGTTCCTCATGAGACAGTGACTTTGCAACAGACGTAGTCCTTCGCGCCCGTGGTAGTGGTGACGGTGAATTGCTAGAGGAAGTGGTAGGTACAGAAGCTAAAAAAGATTGAAACCAATTAACAATATCAAACCCATTGAGTCTAGTCACGAGACAAAACTTTTCAACAGAAAGTGCAACAAATTGCGTCACCAGGTTTTCCCTTCGTAATCATAGCGGTGAAGACGAGTTGTACAACGTATGAGAAAAGCAATGGCGACTGAACAAATTTTTCACAAAGGCAATACCAGCTGAGGTGCCTCTTAATTCTCTCTAAAAAGTCAATAAAATTTAATAGATTTGCGTTTTGTCCGGGAAAAAACAACACATATTGTAGCATAAAATATTTGCAGTTTCCAGGATTTTGCAAATGTATATTTTCATACGGTAGCAAACCCTGGTCCGCGTAGGTAGCCACAACGCAATTGCAGAGGGTTGCGCGTATCGCATTGTCACAAATTTCTGAAAGTGTTTTCGATACTTAAGTTGATAAGCACAGTATAGTGGATGAATTTTAGTGCTTTTTAATGTTTTGTGCATTCTTACTCCGTGATTCCAAGCAACATTCTATTCGTGATTCAATGCATTGTTTGCAAACAGTCTAACAGCTAACACGATAACCTGCAAACCTACATCACGGCTATTGGTCGATGTTTACGGTTGCGCATGTGAACCAAGGCCTTCTGAAGAAACAGTTGTCTGTAGAGNGCCTTGTATGACCGTTCAACGCTCTCGACTACAGTCTACGCCGAACTGNAACGTTTGTAGCAGCCACGCAAGCGGCAGCTAGCCACAAGGCAGCCGTCGCGCAAAGCNAANGAGAAAATAAAGTCGCGAGGCAACAGCAGAAAGTCGAAGGTAATAACATCCCCAATGGCGCCAAAGCCATTGGAGTAGTCCTTCAGCCCATGCGGTTTGCGCGATGGTTTCATTCAATCCAAAGATCAGGGCTTCGAAAGTGACGTTCTTACTTCACATTGAAGTGTATCAAAGAGTTTGTTGCATATCTGAATATAATCAAAGGAGGCAATCCAACTTAGAATGCTACTGGCGAGTTATTAAACGGGCATAGTGGTGAGAGCTTTTATTTCGCCTTGTATTGGCTTGGCAACTTCAAGACATCAGGTCGTTTATTTGGGAGACTGACCTGTGCTCCTGCAAGAACTAGGTTGACCCCTCAACTTCTAGAATCTCTGTGGAATCGTAAACGACCCACGATCCCTACAATCGGTTCCTCAACATACGGTACCCTACAACAGCAAAGCAAACTTTTTGTAAACACGTTAACCCTTTGGAGACGAAAGCGTGCACGGCGTGAATGGCAAACGTACAGCTCTATCACTGAAGATGTGAAATCACACATTGATGTTAGAATCACTGTGAAGCATTTTCACGTGTTTTCAATTCAAAGACTGCTTCCTTCAAAAAATATTTTTCAAAATAGCAACAAGTTTCAAGTTCAGCATTGCAAGAGCTTTCGAAAATTTTTTAACCTGGCAAGAAAAAGATTCTCAAAACAATATATTCCTCAGTTACTTTGTTTGAACTGTGCTTCGAGAGAAAATATTATTAACGCCGTTATACAGAGAATTCACTGCGTCTTGGACACTGCTTCGTTTGAGAGGTTTTTCGTGCCTTCCATCATAACCACAAGTACGCACAGCAAGGGGAAACCATGCCAAGCGCAATGTTATTAATAACCCTCACAACTCTAGTGTTGCTATAATCACTTACGGAAAAACTGTCACCAATATGGATGAAATCGCCCACTTGACAAACAACGTCAATACCATTTAACGTTATAAATGTCACCAAATCCGTTAACAACGTTCACATATTTAATATTACTACCAAGGTTTTTTTAAGGCGTTTTAGGGTCCCGATTCGGATCCCTAGAATTTCAAATCGGGTCCCTAGAATCAGAGAAAATTATCATTGGGTCCCTAAAATCAGAGAAAATCGGGTCCCTAGAATCAGAGAAATCGG
>JGI24159J19872_10007262_pt1 | contig 14519 bp, 5 predicted proteins | sample Ectturendosymbi4_FD_19872 | JGI IMG/M metagenome (IMG submission 19872) | reverse complement strand
GTGATGGTAGCAATAAACACGAAACCGCGAAACAGTCTGGACGTGAGGGCCACATTGCGGGTGCCACTGAGTTCCATAATTTCTAGATGGGAGCGTCCCGTTGCGGCAAAACAAGCTCAAGGTTCTCATTGAATTAAAGTTCTAACAACTTATACGAGTCGTAATAAATATTCATCGCTGAACATTTGTGGTTTTTGAAGGCCGGCCCGCGAAAAAATTTCCTGTTTAAACCGGTCCACAGTGCAAAAAAGGTTGCCGACCCCTGATGTAGCCAATGGGGTCAGCGTTTGCGCTGCTCAACCATAGCAGACAAAATAAATGCAATTGTTTCGGATAAAGTGAACTATCGCGGAACACAATCTTAAACATGCGTAGTGGACAACAGGTCTGCAAAAAGTGGTGAGATGGTTTCTGGACGCAGACGATAACGCAGATGCCCTCCGAAATCTAATTATTACTTTTTCGGCCATTTACAATGTTCCTTGAAATTTGCATGCTAATTCATTCCGTGGTATTTGCATTACCGTAAGTCGACGAATTAAGAAGCAAAAAGTATGCGAAAACAATTAATCTCCTTTGCATCGGTAATAAAGTTCTTGTGAAACATCAAGCTCAAGGGGGGGTTGACCCCAAAAACCCCCCTTGCGTAGTACCACCAAAGCATTTGCGCAGTGAAGTCTGGTTCTCGTGCACTTGCAACATTCCAAAACGTTGGAAAAGCAGGAAAACAAAAAGCTGTTGAAAACAAATGTGTAAGATCTACTTTGATCGTATTTTTGTAAGACTTTATGCTTATTCTAACTTCTAATAATTTACCAAATTTGAAATTAATTTAGAATTTTGATGCTCACTGAAACCAGCATTTGCTTAAGTTTTTTTAGAAAGAACCCTGGCTAAGACTTTATATTATGACATTACCATAGCCCGCCTCATAATGCCATGGCGTTGTTCGCTCTAACAGAGAGACTTCGCAAACGGTTGCGAAAGACGGTCTTCAGTGACTGTGACGTCACATATCGAAATTGTTACCATGGACCTTCCTTCTTACAGTTTATTTTGCAACGATGAGGTTAGCTTCGTATGCAACGTGCGGTGGTGTTGCGAGTCGACGTAACGATTAAACAGATTAAAAACGAGCTTTTGCAAAATTTGTCAATATTTCGAATTTGTATCATTTGGTAGGGCACAACAAAATTGGGGGGCATTGCCTTCCCGTGGCTACGGGCCTGTTTCTGACCTGACCTGATAAAGGATTTCGCGTGACATGTCAAGCGAAATCTCTGACCTCTGCGAATTTTCTAACCTATTTTGTCAGTTATTTTGCTTCTCAGAGTAAAGGAATAAACTTTGGCGATTTCTCTTTTGATGTATGTTGCGTAACTGCCAACTTCTGGTTAGACGCCAGAAAGTCCACAACAAGCGATAGTTAAGGAATAACTAACCATTGAAAATTTTTGACTTCTTTTTGTAACCTAAACACGAAGCCCTAACCGCTAATCATCAGTTCTCAGCAACTGTGATATCTCAGTGAAGAGCCACCGCTTGCGAAACGCATGACCTAGAGTCAGAGGTGGCCGGAGTCACTTTTTCAAACTTCGATTCCGCTCCTCCAAAATTTTTAAATCTGGAAATTTTTCAAATTTGAGAATCCGACTCCGGCTACCATCAATCCAATCGAAATTATTACTTAAGAAATGATTGCGCAGACTCCTGCTACTGCCGGAATTGAAAAGTGACTCCGGATCCGGGTCAGGTTTTTCCCAAATTTTTGACTCCGGATCCGAAAGAAAAACGCATAATCCTGCCAGAGTATGCTCCGGATCCATGGCCACCTCTGTTTGGAGCATCAATATGTGCAAATGGCGAAGTCAGAAATTTCACTTGACACCAGACCGACAGCACTATACCCAGATAGCGGATAGCAAAACATAACTTTCGGTTAACCGTTACCGGTAATTCTCCTCTAGTTGGTAGACTAGTTGACCCCATGGTCTTTCACCAACCCTCTGTGATAAAGGAACTAATAAATGTTCTTCCTTATGTGGAACTTTGCTCTTAAATATCGTATAGCTTCTGGATTGTATTCTCCGCAATGCTGTTTGACCTATTGTGCTATTCCGTCACAAAAACCAATACATTTTCACACTTGCAAATAGCAAGGAAAACGCTTGTGAAATTTTAAGACGCGCAGATACACTTAAGTGTGAGGCAGCGGGAATAAAAACGTTAACCAGCAACGGGTTTGTATAGCTGTCTATCTTTCATGAAACTTCAGGTGTGGCAAACACCATTCATACCGGAGCAGCAGTGCATGGATGGGAGTCGCTGAACTACGCGTTAGCGGCAAGGCCCACGTTCATGCATCAGACAGTAGCGACGAAATGACACATTTGAAGTCACGCCCCTGAAGTATTTTCGATGCATGCGCTCTCAACTTTTTTAAAGTTTCTGCTTTTCAAATTGTTTACAAGTGACGTTTTCTGAAGCTTCTTTGGAGCGCACACGGCAGTTGTTGACCTGCATGGATGATACAGATATTAGGTCACTGTGCTCGTCTCGGCATAAAATTTATTGTACAATTTTCCAACACGACATACAATAACAAACACCTGTCTGCACCGAACACGTCGACAGAAGTAAAATGTGAGTTGTTAAACCAACAAGTTCTGTCGAAGAACACTGAGTGTGGATCGCGCTGCGCAACTAGGAAGTGCGTGGAGCCTTGACAATGACTTAAAGCTCCGAACAACGTGCACAATTTATTTTGCCTTATACTTGATTTGTTGGCGTAGTCTTTTACATATCGTGCTAACAAATCAAACTATGGACTTTTGTCGTTGAGTATCAACGCGAAAATTGGAAACAACCATTCAGAGTATTCGCACCAAGTTAAACAAATGATCAAGAAAAATGAAATGACAAGCTTTGTCAACATCCAGGTTCGCCCGGGAACCGGCTGCCTTTTGAAAAGGCAGTACAGAATTTATTTTCGATTGTTTTCTATGCAGTTTGCGAAAATGGTTATTCAGTCCTGGAAGGTATCTCAAGATCCATGCCATAACAGGGGCAGGCCCGTAGCTACGGGTGCAGTGGCGCAGCCAGGGATTTCATTCGGGACGGGCCAGCCACCTGACGTACGTCCGACTGTTCCTTCCGTTTATTTTCGAACAGTTGAAATTGACATAAAGCACCAGCGAAAAACCCCAGCAAGTTTGTTTCGGGGGAGGCGCGCCCCTTCAGCCACATTCTGGCTGCGCTACTGCACGGGTGGGGAAATTTGGGGGAAATGACCCCACCGAATTTTGTGCTTCGTAAAAATATTTGCTTCGAACATATAATAGAAACATTTTTGCCCCCTAAATGTATTTTCCCCCAAACCTTGAAACCTGGTTACGGGCCTGAATAGGGGTCATTTAAAGTGCTAGGTACCAAACGAAACACGGAATTTACTTCAGGTCGAGACAGGTGTACAAAAAAAGCGAACTAAAAATAGAAAACTGACTTCAGCACGTGGATGCTCACATAGTTACTCATAACCCAGCGCTCTAATCTGGATCCTGACATAAACTTCCTGCTTTGAACGTTAAAAGTTATGCAGCAGATGTCGTTGTCGGCGGCAAAGGACGCGTTTACAACCATTTCAACTACCCGGTTTCATACAATGAATAACATGTAGCAGGGCTTCCTAACTCCTGAGAATTCAACCAAAACAAAGACGAACCATCAACACATTGGGCAACAAAAATGAATTCGGCAAAAAGCGTATTTCACCAAAAACAAAGAAGAGAGGGTAGTAGATGGACTCAAAACATGAAGTTGATCTCTCCATTCCATCAGGTATGCCAGTGAAATGTGTATTGCTGTTTCAATACGTACTGTCAGTTTAATCGTTAAGCAAAACCAAAGTTTACCCGTTTATTGCTTTGGAAAAAGGCATATAACGTTGATGAACAAGACTGTGAGTGACGTTCTGTTAAAACAACAATATAGATTATATGAAGCCCAACCCGAGTATGTACAAGATATCAGCAATCGCTTATTTCTTCGTTGAATATAAAAAAACGAAAAAAACGGATCGCCACAAATGAAATCGATCCATTGATAATAATATTAAACAATTCGGTTGTTTCCTGCGTGTATGAACCTGATTGGTAAAAGTGAATTCGAGTGATCAGCCATTGCCAAAATACACGGGAGTTATTTTTCGCCAAACCTTGAATTGACAGCTACAAGCCTAGATACGAATAACGTTAGACTTTACCTTATAAATCGAGTCGAATATGGAGCGCAAATTTTGGTGTTACCTTAGATTCCTAAATACTTCGCGTCTTCAGTAAATGATAGCGAATGTAACAAAGCTGAAAAATCAGAAAATGGCGTTATGTTTCATTGACAGGCAGCAAAACATACTCTTCCTCGTGTTCAGCATTATCGACTAGTTCGGCATCGAGAAAATTGCCACCCTGGTTTTCAAAAAAATACAAGGATGCTGCTTCGCGCACAGTCTCTTGGCACTCGTCCGGGTTGGGAAAATGCCAATCTACGTTTGTTTTTAAAACAACATCTTGAGGAGAGTCGTTCAATGCTGATGCGTGTGCTTTCAAAACTGAGCAGTACGACTCGACTTCGGCAGGCGCACCACACATTGCCAGTGCAACATCAAGCGCGATGCAGAACTCTTGCCCAGCTTCAGTATATACAGCAACGTTAGTATAAAAAGATGCGAACGCAGATGACTCGGTAAGTCTGGCACAACAAACGTGCGAGCCAAAGGTGAATTTATACATAGATCGTAAATCAGCTCCTTCATCAACCATTTCGAATTTCGTTAATTCTGCATCGATGAAACTGCCTTCTACTACAGTGAACCATTCTTTTCGACATCCTCCCAAATCATTCCATATCACTTTGAACACAGCCGACTTGAATGATTTGAGGACGTCATGGCAACAGTCGGAGGATAGATTCAAATTAGGTTTAGCCTCAGCCAATTTGACAACTTGTGGAAGTGAACAGACGTAAGTATAAAACAAGAGAAAAGAGTCAATCCCGTACAAGTCTGCAGATGTTTTCTGCAAGCTTTCGTCAGCGGCCCCAGTCATCAAACGCAATAGGTCGGGCAAGTGGAAGCAGTTCCCCAAGATGTTTGCAGCAATAGGTACGCTGCACTGAAATCGTTTTTGCAAGCGTTCCAATACGAAGCTAGTCACATCTTTCAGTTCGGCCAAACAGTCCGCAAAACAACGTTTTTTCCAATTAACTACTGTTTTCCTTGTTCTGATTTGTCGTACGCGAGGAGCAGCTTTAGCAACAGGAAAATCTTCTACCTTCTCCACTTCATAGCTTTCAACTAAGGGCACATTTTGAAATTTGCAGGATGAGACATTCTCAGCGGACAAATCTTGGAAGTGGGCACTGAGTTTGGGAAACAGGTCTGGTTTCAATACCAATCTCGTCCCCGCGTTTAGCTGCTCGCCAAGGTTTTTTTTCATTTCTGACAGCGTGCGGTGGAGTTTCGGCCACCACTTCGTGACTGACCACAAAAAGCAATCAGCACTTTGAACTTTGTTGATCATACCAGCAAGCGGGGCAAGGCAGTCAAACACTCCACACAAATCAAGGCAAAAATCTCTCTCCAAAACTAAGTTTTTCTTTCGGTCACCATCACCAACTTCATTTAATTTATCAAGCCTTGAGCGCCAGTGGGAGAAGTTTGAGTAAATTATTTGGCACTGTTGCAACAGGCTCAAAATATGACGTGATTTTAAATGCTCTGCACGATCATACCGCGCCTTACCGCCAGCACAACCTGTGAAGTTTTCAAAAAATTCGTTTGCTCGCTTTAAGAAGCGCTGGAAGAAATGGCTGCCTTCTTTTTGACACACCAATGCTACACAATTGTCCACCCACTGGCTAACTTCCCAAGGAGTAAGAAAAAATGTTTCGTGATGAACAGGGAACACAGTCTTGGAAAAACCACTATTTTTTTCAATGTGAGCTTTTACAACGTTATCGAACTTTGGGGACTTCAGTTGACAATTGGCATAGTGGCAAACTAAAAATGACAGACAATCAGGTGGGAGCTGAGTGGTGTCCATTAAATTCCTTACAACATTCTCGGCCAACTGAGCAGATACAGCACCTGCACTTTTATCAGTTCTGTTGTTGTCAACTGGGACAGTGGTGAGAATGGGAAGAACTACTTTTCTGCCATGAAACGTCACAGTGATTAAAAGTGGAGCAATATCAGCTGGCAATACACACGATATGTCCGATGATGTTGAAAAATGTGGAGGCAAGCCTGTTGATGGCAATGCATGCATAAGCAGCTGTTTTGTTTTTACATTTATATAATGGTGCAGGGCTAATAGCATATGCCTCATCTGAATGTCAGCCTCCTTGAAATCTTCACCCCTTAAGCCACTGGCCAATAGAAGCCCAAGCAATGCTTTGTAACATGCACCATTAGCTTTTCGTTTGACAGTCATTAATGCACAGTTCAACTGATTAGCAATACCATCGACCTGTTTCCCACTACCAAACCCTTGCCTGGTCTTCCACAACTGAGCTTGAAAATGAGGAATTCCTCCACTTCTACTTGATTTACTGACATGTTCCATAAGCATGCACTTGAAGCTGTACCAAGAAGAATTTCTTCCAGCAACAAGAGAATTTAACTTCTCTTTTTTGATTATGATACCTGAAGCTAAGGTGTTGCCAACGGACATTTCAGTTTTCTGCAGATAACCAAGGACTCTGAATGGATCCTGATCTTTCAAATCAGGGTTCGTCTGACAAACTTTTTCAAAACACAAATTACAGCGAAGCAAACCGTGACCTTCTTCATTTGAAAAGTATTCAAAGACCAATTCATTCAATTGTTTGAAACATTTTGCTCGCTTGAGAGCTACTTGCACAGCAAAAAGTTCAGCATCAGCCATGCATTCAATTTCTTTTTCTACCACCATTGGTGTTGCAGGTAAGGATACACTTTCCAGCTGTTTAATTTCACGCACTGTACTGGAGGCATTGCATCCCTTGTCTAATTCATCCATAATAGTGCAGCTTGACTGCTTCAGCACTGGCAGAGGTGCTTCTGAATTCTTAACAGCAGCGTGTGATTTTACACTTTTTCTGCAGCGTTTGCCTTGTCTATTATGTTTCTCTGATTTTTGGCCACTTTCAGAAACACAACTGTGTATGTTTTCTTTGCCAGCAGTTGGTAGCTTTCGTTTCTGATGTTTGGTTTGTGATGGATGTTTATCTGGGATATGTTGCACATCACCATCATCACCAATAATAGAGTCATGCTTAACCATATGGGTCATGCAGTCATAATCAGGATCATCTTTATGACAGTATTTTGCATGTCGCTGTCGCGAAGAAAGATTGCCTCTTGAGATGACTCGACGGCATACCAAACAGATATGTTCGTTTCTCTGCGATAGCCGCTTCCGCTTCACAGGTTTCTTATTTGCAGAGCCCTGGTCTTCTATATGTAGTAAAACTCCTTTTCGCTTTTTGACAGTTGCATGCTTGCTGGAAGATTCTAATAAATAACTGCTCTTCTGTTTCGTTGTAAGAGATGACTGTGTCAAACAGGAAGATTTCTCTTGGCAACTATGAGGTAGGTCGCCTTGAAGCTTGGCATTAGTTGGTTCACTGACACACAAATCTTCAGTTTTAGAAGCATTGCCAGAAATAATCTCTATATCAATGTATTCCTGCTTGCACTTTTTATATTGCTTCTTCTGAGTTATATGGCTTTTCACTATAAGTTTTTTGCCAGCTTTTCCTGAACCATGCTTGACTATATCAACCATAACATCATAATCAGGATCATCCTTGTGACAAGCATTCGCATGTCGTTCTCGTGAAGAGAAATTGCCCCTTGATATGATGCGTTGACAAACTAAGCACAAATGCTCATTTCTTTGACATTTGCGTTGCCTTTTCCTAGTTTTTGAGACATCGTTCAAATCAGTCTGCCTTATCTCCACTGTGATTAGTGGTTGCTGGCTTTCAGACACCATTTTTTACGAAGTTAGACATCTCATTAACCACACAAATTCAAAACTGTAGTATGTCTTTTGAAACGGTAAAAAAAAACATCAGGTTAATTTAAAAATCAACACTATACACAAATAACAAAATAACATCACATATTTCACAACTTAAACTAAATCTACAAAAAGAAGAGTTTATGATTAAGTAACTTTTGCTATGCATCACACAGTGCTCTTGTCAGGGTTGAAAAAAAACAGGTTTAAAAAAACACCGTTTTTTTTGTTTTATTCTGAAAAAACAGTTTTTTTGGGTTTATTAAAAAGAAACAAGTTTTTCTTCTTTTTTCAAGAAAAACATAAAAACCCCATTCATGCAATATCACCATTTTCAAAATTTCACAAGAAGAACTTGTTATACCCATTATGGCACTGAAAATTGAGGGTAAAGAAATGTACCCCATCTTTGTTTTTGCAAAGTGTTGTTGGTCAGTTCACTCCAAAGTATATAGTAAGGCTTGGCAAGCATTCGCACAGCAAACAGAGAAAAGTCATTCCCACACAACTTCTGCAGTTTCACGACAAGTTTATGTACATGCGCTACTAGTTCCGCATCTGTAGTGCATTTTTTTCAACATATGGTTTGCTATGGTCCAACATCACAAACAGTTTGGATGCAGACAAGGGAGAAAAATTGATTGAAATATACTGATTTTATAGAGCTGAAGAAGATAATCAGTAGAATTTACTCAAACTGTTTTAATTATTCTTTCTTGTCTCAAGTCGTTCAAATTTTGTTGCTGTTCCTTTTGTCTGATTTAAAAAAACAAGTTACAGTTAACTGTACAAGTGTGCTGCTTACTTTACTTTTTACTTCATAGTAGAGTTTTCTAAGGAAAAGTAAAGTGTGGGTTGTTTGGTAAGTTTTTTTAAGTGGGTTCGTTTAAAAAACAAGGTGTTTTTTTGGGTTGGGTCCAATTATATCAACCTTGGTGGCTCATATGCAATGATCTGAAATAGTGTACAGTGAATAGTATTCTCCATGACTTGCTTTTGAGTCATTAGGTCAAAACCAAAAGTGAAAACTAACAAGTTTTGCAAGCTGGCTCAAATACTTGCATCTGCACAAAAAGACAACAAAAAGTAAACTCTCACTAGGGCCCAGCAAAGTTTTCTTCAATTAACTCTTGATTTAGACAATGGACACAACCACCAAAGCAATGTTTTAAGTATCCTTAACTGCTGTTGCAAGCAGGGTTGTGGGGTTGGAGGTAAAATGTCCGACTCCTAGCTTCCAAAATTTTCCAACTCTGACCTTTCCCAAATTTCTGATTCCCGACTTCTTAACATAACGTGAATGAAGTTTGCCTGTCCAGAATTTCTGTAAGTTCTACTCCCTGGAAGCACACTTGGAGGTTTGCAATAGCACATACACAACTGCATGACACATGTTCACTTGGGTATGTGTGCTCTTTCACAGTTATCCATTATCACTCAGAACACAGGTTTGTTTCCACTGAAGCTATACATTTACAATGAATTTCTCATATTGAAAGGCGCAACAGTTAGGCTTAGAAATAGTCATCGTGTTCTCATCAAAATACAAAATGTGCGTTGTATTTCAAAAACAGCTTTACTAGTATGGACAGTTGACAACCCTGCTTTACAACAATCAAATACAAAGTTGAAGAAGCAATCCCCTAGGGATTTATTCAATTAATTTATCTATTTTTTGGCCAGAACTTTCCAGTCACTAACACTAAATGGAATCAAGGGATCTATAGATACAGAATTTTGCCTTTATTTAAAAAGAAAAAACAAGTAAAGTGTCACTTGAACTTTTTTCTCAAACCCTGATTACATCATGTCCACCTAACCTCCCCCAGTCATGACATCCCACTAAGATAAGTTCAAACCCAAATGTACCTGGATTTTTTGTACATCGAACCTAGGAGACATTGTTTCTTTAGATGATTTGAACAGCTCTCTAGCTCTATCCTTTGGCAAGTTATGACAAAGTCCACACCATAAAATTGGCTTTGTGTCCTTAATAAAAAATCTTATCTTGACAAAAAGAAACTTGAACAGCAAAGCAGATCATAGCATAACTGTGAAAAATTCTGTTTGACAGTTACTGATCACCATTCAGTTGTAGACATGATACGATGTATTTAGACATTTGCCAGTAAATTTTGCTAAACACTGGACCACATATAATGCATCAGGATGATACAGAACAGTTGCAACTCTGGTAGTGCTTTATGCTGACCTGAGAAGCTGACAAAGTCGCAGTTTGGTGCAGTCAGTCACTCTGAATGGAAGTAAGGTATAGATTAATAACAGTCATATACTGTAATTTCGGGACCATAAGGTGCACTGGATTATAAGGCGCATTAAATGAAACAAAACTTAAGTAAGTCAACCTGTATTCAACTCTTTCCCAATAACTCTAAAGTGCTGGAGTGACCACTGGGAGTTTAATCTGTCACACATATTATGCCTAATCTGCTAGACACAAACAGAATAAAAGTTTTGCACGTGTTTGATTCAGTGTTCGCCAATGTAGGCAGGAGCCCCGCAGAGTAATACGATGTGTGGCATGTGCTAGCTACTCTGGGATGCTGCTCATTGCAATTGTTGTTGGTTTATTACGTAACACGGTGGTCTCTTTACAAAAATATCGCAACTAGCAAATAAATCAATAGCACCTAGCCTTTCCCACATAAAATTGGTTCTAGATGAGAAAGCACAACCAGATTTATACATTAGGCACACCGCATTATAAGGCACACTTTCAATTTTTGAGAAAATTAAAGAATTTTAAGTGCGCCTTGTGGTCTGAAAAATATGGTATATCAATGGAATAGCACAGTAATTAATGCTAGAAGTTTAGAATGACAGCACTACATCAACATCAGTGGACACCATGTTCCAAGAACTTAGTTTTAATAATAGCATGCTGCATTATGTTACAATTGCAACATATGGAACCTTAACCTGTTGTGCTTATAGCTTATGATTATCTTACTCCATATGGAAAATAAATCATGCTATATACTTTGCCAAATTACTTATCTTTCGTAAGTTGTTCAGATTTCTCAACTGTATAAAAAGTTATAAGTTGGCAGTGTCTATAATGTCATCAGAGGCAAAAGCGAGCTATTTTGCCATTAGGTAAAGCCAACTGTCGATTTTGTCACGTGACAAAGACAATACGCTTGAATTAGCATATGGTCCTTGTTACATGACCAAAAACCCTAAACCCAAACCTTAAATCCTAAGCACAAACCCAAACATTAAAGCTAAACGTGAAACTTCTCTAAAAAGTACATAAGAAGAAGTGGCGACAGGTCTGCTGAGTGTGATGCAGTTCAAATCTGTTTTTTTTTTGCTGAGACATTTTGGTCAGGGAAACATTTCGGTCGTTTGTTTCACAGTTGTATCAGAAGTCGCTATAACAGTGTTCATTCAGCCTATATTTTTAGACATTCTGACTGAAATGACCTAATTTTTTTCGGTCATTTGAAAAACGTTTCAGTCTATGACCAACAAAAACAGGTCTAATAAAATGCTGAGTTTGTCACATCACCGGCACTGTCATTGTAGTGTAACAGATGTGTTTATGTCTGCTGTGTGAATGGTGTATCAGTTCAGCTCTCACCTTGGCGACGTTCATTTTAGTAGTAATATTTGCATGTTTCAATTCATGGGACCAGTCTTTCTTTACTTTTTTCAAAACTTTCCAAACTTTTGTGTTCAGATTTATGGTTTATGTTTGCAGTTTAGGTCTAGGGTTGAGGTTTAGAGGTTAGGTTTAGGGATTCAGTTCAGGGGATTAGGTTTAAGGTTTGGGGTTTAGTATGTTTCTACCAAGCCTACTGCAGTCCACAGCACACCCGTAGTGTGTTACTGTCATGTTATAGGCAGCAGACAAATAAGTTTTCAAATATGAAGGTCCATAGGCAGACCTGTAGTAGCCATTGCCTACATAAAGTGCTCCTGTTGAAAGTGTCATTTCTATTAGCAAAGCCATAGCAACATCCTATGGTGAGAGCTGAACTGACAACCATGTGCACANTTAGGCATTTCACCACTTGACTAGGTTTACCGTACTGCTAGTGTCACCAACTTAGCATTATACTGTTATGTGGACAAAGTTGGATACAGTTTGAACAACAAAATAGTCCCAGCAAAGCTGTTACTACGTGTGGCAAAAAAGACTCTACCTTAGCTTAAGTTGGTTGCAATAATGATTTCAGCTAATTCTAATCAAATGTATTGCAAGGCTTGACTAATCTAATAACAATTTACTACCAGACTGTTTTTTTTCACTGAGACATGTCAGTCATTTTTTGGGAGACATTTTGGTCACTGAGACATTTCGGTCATTTTTCTCGAACAGTTCTATTAAAATCCGCTGTAACAGTGCATTTTAACCTATATTTTCAAACATTATGACCAAAATGACTTAATTTTTTTTGGTCATTACAAAAACATTTTGGTCTATGACCAAAAAAAAACAGCTTCCAAANAAAGTATACAACAATACTCACAGGTGAAGTAGTAAAGGGTCTACCTCTCAATTGGAAAGTTAGGTGTTCAACCAACAACTACTGAATGGATCATCTTAGCGCTCCTTAGGCAAGAGCATTTACCTCAATTTTTCCAGCAAAAAACAAATTTGACTTCATTCAACTTGCTGTCACTTGACATCACCAAATCAATTAAATTATATGAATTAGAAATACTCAATTCATATTTAAGCTCATCAAGTTTACTTTCTAAAACTTTTACCACTTTTTGAATTAAAATTTTTAACATACTGATACATTTTCCCATTTGGAAACAACCTTCTTCCTTTGGATATACTGTAGTATAGAATAGTGCAACTACAAAGAGGTTCTTTACTACACATGGTACTAATTCATTTACTGTGTCTTGCAAGGCTGTGAAGACAACATGGCCAAAGTATGTTGCAGTCACAGAGCGAACCAATTAATCTAATGAACAACACAGTGCAACTAACAACATACACTATATATCATGTTGATAAAATTGTAGACTACACATTTGGATAAATTGCATTACATATCACTTTCGTTAAGTGCCTGTATCATATTAAGTGCTTATATATCATTAGGGTTTTTTTTAAGGAAAATGTTAGGTACCCGGTACGGACCTGTAGAGACCCGATTTCTCTCTTTCTAGCGACTCAATTTTCTTATTCTAGGGACCCTATGATAATTTTCGCTGATTCTAGGGACCCAAATCGGGTCCCTAAAATGCCTTAAAAAACCCTGATATCACCTTGTATAAACTACACAAAAGTAGACATTTGATATTTAAATTAGTAGAATGTTTAAATTAGACAAAAGTAGTCTGTGGTATGTCAAAAATCAACTGAAAATTAGTTTAAAGATTAAGAGGGCATTGGACTCAAACCAACTGCAGTAATGGCTGCTTTGTACTTTGTATACAGTATTACTGCATTCAAAGCTAAGATGCTTAATTGGTTAAACGATGGAAGAAATTGCCAATATGTGCAGTAAGGGCTCAAATCTTTCTGTATGCAAAAATCAAATGTATCCTAACAAGTTGTTAAAGGGAGTAGCATAGCCATGCTATTGCTTTGCTTGAAACAATTTTTTAACACTGATTACTGTATGATGTGTTTGAATTACATGTACAGTAGCTCAGCCTTGCATTAAAAATTGTTTTTATCAGTATTATTGGCATGAAGCACTCAAATATTCTCTGTATTTGCAGTTAGTTTTCTGTTTTGCACGTTGACAGCTCGGCTAGAAAGGAGTTTACTGCACATTTGCTTTTAGACCAACAGGCCCACAATATACTATAGCCTATAGTATAGGCTAGCCTAAGTTTGTCTGCATTGTGTCTTTGTAGTTTAAAATAATTGAGAGATAAGCAAAAAATGGGCAACTAGCACCAGAACACAGAAAAAACTTGTCAAGAAATTTGCTTTAAACATAAAACGGAAATATACATTCTTTAAAAGGGAAATTTATATCTGTTGACTCCAAGATTGAATGCAGGTTGGCTTTTGTGTATTCCAGATTGTGACCAAATCATAAAAACTACCAGCTGCTCATAGTCAACAACACAACCAGCCAAGAGCAGTCCCAAACAACTACGCTTTTCCAGGATGTATTCCCATCCATCTCAATCCCTGCTCCCAATCTATGGCAGTTATTAGGATCCCCTCTGCATCAGGATTCCACCCCTCTACATCTAGAGGCAAAAACTAAAATGTTTGACAACATCATTGAAAACCTTGAGCTAATAGAGCAACATCAAGCATTTTTCATATTGAAAAACTGCCTCTCAATCCCCAAACTCATATACCTACTGCGAAGTGCACCATGCTTCAAGTGCACAGAGGAATGGGAGGTGTTCGACACAGCCATAAAAACCAACATGGAAAAAATATGCAATGTGTCTTTCGGAGAAGAAAACTGGTCACAAGCATCCTTACCAATCAGACATGCAGGCCTGGGC
>JGI24159J19872_10007260_pt1 | contig 14521 bp, 11 predicted proteins | sample Ectturendosymbi4_FD_19872 | JGI IMG/M metagenome (IMG submission 19872) | reverse complement strand
TCCTTGGTATAACTATCGAACCCATCTAGCTAGCCACTTAGTTATACCTAAAGCAGCTAAATGGTTAAACCAACCCTACAACCAAAAAATTAGCTGTAAAAAATTTTTGATTTACTGTNGTAAAAAGAAATATATTGCGTCAACAAAGGTNCATGCAGCCGTTGTGGTTCTGCTATGATGNGCAAGCTGCAGCCTGCATACACAAAATTTTTTGCTCTTGCATCACTTTTTCGACAGTTTTGTAAAAATCAATGCGTTTCCGCTTTCAGCAACCTCTGATGCTGCTCGCTCTGGAAACTCCAACCTAAGGCAATGAAAGCCAGGTAGGAGCTACAATCGTGCCATGTGGCCGGTTTTCGCTTTCCCGTGGGGTTGGTCAGCAGGGGAGAAACAGTGCTTCTGGGATCTCTCTACTCAAAAAATGGCTCGACATTCAGGGCTTGCATGTACCAGCCAATATGATACATTGTGATTACGAAATATGTTTGCTCAAGAGTTTTGCAAATGGCAACGCTGCAGTTTTGCACGATTGGACATCTAAGTTTCATCAAAGTCACACATTAACAAAATGCAAAGGATCTTTCCATTTGCTGTTACAAAAAATATTTGCCCAGTCCTTCAACACGAAGTACTTGCCATTTGCTTGGCCCCGAGATGCTCTACATTACATTCGTTTGTCAAGTGGTACGAAATGCTGGTGTTAATTCAAGCGCACTTGCGTTTCGTTTCATTACGTGTCCAGGACAAAGATGAAATCAGGAGTGAGAAACAAAAAGAAACAACGCAGTTAATGGTCATTTGGAGGTGTGACAATGCTTTTAGCGATACTTTTCACTTTAGTGATCAGTAGACAAGAAAACTTATTTTCTACTTGTGGACTTGCTGCTTCTTGGGTGTTCCGGTGTCAAGCGAAATTTCGGATCTCTGCGAAATTTCTGACCTATTTTTGTTTGTCAGTTATTTTGCTTCTCAGAGTAAAGAATTTAAATTTGGCATTTAGTTTTTTGATGTGTGTTGTGTAAATTAAAACTTTTTAGTGAGATATCAGACACCCACAATAAGCTACGGCACGGGAATAAGTATAACCACCGAAAAACATTGGGCTTAGCCATAGACCTCAATTATTTTTCTTTTTCTAAACCTAAGCCGACACACTTACCGAAATACTAAACCCTAAGCCCTAATCATCAGTTTTCTCTGCGTATTTGATATGCAGAATATCAATCTGCGTATGCACGCATGGCGCGAAGTCAGAAATTTCGCTTGACACCGGTCACAACAATAATAAAGCTTTTGTTTTTTTAAAACAATTTTGCAAAGTAAAAAACTAAAGTGGAGAGAATTGAAGGCTCTAGGTTTGCTATGAGCTTTTGAGGAATGTGTATGCCATGCTCTGCATGCATACCTTTATGATGATTCGGACTTGCACATATCCACATTTCAGCAAAGTCTCCGCAAGGATGAGGCAGTCGAATCACTTCTCAAAGTGTTTTACTAGGAAATCGATTTCACGTAATTTACGTATCTCCTGTTCTGTAGATTGCAAGCAAAATCTGATTGGTGAAATAATGAAAGACTAAAGCTAAACTAGAGGTTTGTTTGATGATACAGCTGTAGCTGTTTTTTGCAAAGGTGTAGTCGTTGTTTGAGGCAGGACATGGTTGCTCATACAGGTTGGCACCATACATCCAAACCTTTATTTTCTTGTGTGTTGGAACACGCAGTTCATGTAGTCAAGTTATCACTAGCAAAAGCACTGCATTTACAAACCCTTCTCAACCTATTTCTTGTAAGACAACCAGTTAAACTGTCTGCTACAGGGAGCACAAACTCCTAATAGCTCGAAAGCACTGTGCAGTTGCTCAAAGTCAAGTCATTCCACAGAACGTGTGCACGTTTGGGAAAATATGAATGTGAGCAATGATAACAAAGCGAACGAGGAGAAAGGGAAAGTCGGTGTTTAGCGAAATTTACGATGGTCCACCTAAGCTTCTGTACACACAACAGTATATGAGCTTGGCAAACTGTGAAATGTACAGGACAGTTAAGTTAGTTTATCTACAAATAGATTAAATAATAACTTTTCTTTATACAACAGTCAATAACAAATGAAAAGAGATTTTGTACATTTTTCCAAAACAACACCAAGTTTTATACACTTTTTAAAATTTGGCTCAATGGCTCTTTTTGGCCCTTCTATAGGTTAGATTTGGCCTCTTTCAAAAAGTATATTTGGCAACTCTGATGAACCACATTTTTCATTAAATTCATTTTTGATTAATTTTTGACCATATTAACCGAACCTTTTGACCAAATTCGAGCGTTTTGAAGGTGTATTCCAAATTTTGTTTGAAAAATCTTAGTTTGATGTGAAAATATTTTAAGCAAATTGACTGTAACGTTATCGAGTATGGTCAGGTGTGCTTTGTTCATGTGTACATCTTTGTTGAAGTTACGTTGTTGCTGATCGCTTTTTCATTAATCGAGGATGATGAAGAGATGGAAAGCAATGCATGAGTATGGGAGAAATAGCAATTTGGAGAAAAACTTTTCCAAGGCCAAGGAAAACTTCAGATAGAGCAGACAATTTTTTCTGCAAATTATGTCACTATTATTCTTCTAAAGTTCAGAAGCATAGAAAGGACCGAGAAAACGAAAAAGTACCTGGCCAATGGTTTCATTAAAACAACAAAAGAAAATTGTGTCGTTTATAACTATTACGCAAATCAGAGCCTTGCAAAATAAACTGGAACGAAAAGTTAAACTTGCAGAATCGCAAATTTGTGTGGGAATGACATGCGATTCTGCGATCAAAGCAGTATGCTATTTAGGTGAGGTAGTAATTGAACACGGGCAAAGCAGTTTACAGCTTTACGTTTGCACGGAAAAAATGTAGTTGTTTGATTAGCTAAGAACGTAACCTCTTTAAAAGAAGATTTGAGTGATGATTTACGCAACAAAAATTTTGCGTTGACGTAATATTTGATGAGTGCGCAGATATACCCACTTGTAAATGTTTGTACATCTTAAGAAGATACTTAAGCGAAAGAACAGCGTCTATCACTTCTGCTCTTTTTGGCGTTAACTTATACCTGTTAATGAGGCAATTGGAGACAGTTGAAAGTGTCTCCAGTTGCCTCACGCACAGAGACAGCGAAGTTAAAAAAAGTGGACAGTCACTCGCAAACGGCATATGCTGATAAACACCAATCTGATTAATCGGTAATTTGTCTCTGCATTTTTTGCACGTGGAAATTAACTCGGTATCAATTTTTATCATCCTGTATCAATTTTTTTTATGGAGCTCCAACTGTGATTGAGGCACACTGCTAATTAGTACATTGCTATATATGCGTTCAAACAATAGCGTACGCAAGGGGGGGGGTTGGGGTTACCCCCCACTTGAGTTTGATATGTTACAAAAAATTATTACCTGCGCAAAGGAGATTAATTGTTTTCGCACACTTTTTGTTTGTTAATTTGTCGACTTAATGCAAAAATGGCAGTTGTAAATTGATCTGACGTAATGATGAGTGTGTTTCACTCCCTTGTTTTAACGTCCATCCTGATACTTTTGCAGTTATGAACTGCTGTGTCATAGTGTTGAGCGTATTTTCCTCCAATATCCTACCTTGGAGCGCTGATAGTTTATATTCAGTGCAATAACACATGAGTGCGTGTGGAAGAATATGCGTATTGTGTCAACAAACATCACCAAAATGTTGGTTTGGGAACATGAATGTGATGCAAATTGTGACGTCGCAAACAGCGCACACCTGATACAAATGACTACCGTATGCCACTGACTGGAAACCGCCATGAAAATTATCTGCGTAAGCCACTGCGTCCAGATAACATTATAACTCCTGATAAATTGGCAAAAACTTGGTTGACGCTTTTCTTGGCCCTTTGCTTTTAGAGCATTTTTCACCGATGACCCCATTTAAGAACCATCGCCTTAGAGATTGGCTCTTTTTCATGGGGGTTTCCATGAGAGATTGGATCTGGCAAATCATGCTTGCGGGTGTAAAGTAATTGCAAAATACGCAAGTTTTGTTTGCTGGATTACGACATAAGCAATTAGATTGGTTGGAACGTGATTCATGCTTAGCTTTTTTATAACTAGAGAACTGTGAACAGACCGAAGGACAACAGGACACTGCCCATGTTACGTACATTTCGCTGGGATGCATGTCCTAAGGATTTGTTGCAACTTAGTTAACATTTTTATGTCGAGGTTAGGATACGGGCAGTTTGCGGGATGTGCTTTGGAAGAAAGTTTTCATATTTTAGTCTGCCTTGACTTTAGCATCTGTAGATCTGCGGTTTTCTTCGTCTTGAGAGGTTTTATTACAACTTCTTAAGTTATCAAATTTGTTAACAGTTTAGTCAAAAACATGCTGGCTAAATCAGTAGTAAAATGGATACGTTCATTGATAATAATAAATTGAGTACTAATCCTCATATGCCTGAAAGGGCATATAAGCTGCAAACAACAAACCTAAGTGATCATTAACGTAAAACGAAATTGCGATTTAATTGTCACTATTACGAGAAATATATAAAATTTTGATTTCATTTGTACTGTAAACGAAGATCCATCGCCTCCAATTTGTGAGTTTCGCAGTATACAAAATACTGATAGGTATTAGAGACCCGCCCGTGGTGGGTTAACCCGCGCGGGTTGGGGATACCCGCAGATCCATGCGTGTGGTGCGGACGCGGGTTGAACTTGGTGCGGGCGGGCGTAGGTTTGTGCGGGTAACTGAATGGTGACCCAACGCATGTGACAGTGACTTGAGCAAGAAATTCAATGCTGCAGAGAGATTGTGGTGCAAAGGTGTAGCGACAATCTCGAGTGGTGGTGAGACCACAGATTGGAGTTTCCAGATCTCAGCGATCTTGCATAATTCTACGTTATCATGGATAGCAACTAGCGCTGCTAATGAAGTAGTACTTAGTACAGGTGGTCATGTCTTGAATAGCGGACGAGCAACTTTAAGCAGTTCGTCCATGAACAGCATACACTTTTTCAACAGTACTCCTAAAGTTGAGAAAGAAGCGCTGAAGCTTGGTCAAAATGTCTTGACATCTTATTTTACAGTGTTTTTGAAGAACTTCTGCTTGCTATGAAAAAAACACTGAACAAATTTCCACCAGCGACGAAACACGTTGCATGACTATTTAACGGATTTCAGATACACAGTGACAAGAGCAGATTTGGGAGGGAAACAGTGCGGGGCGGGCGCTGGTTGGGAGGGTGTGTGGGGCGAAGGCAGGTTTACGTGCCGGCCTCAGTTTGAAGGAATGCGTGACTTCTGGACTAACACACGTACAAAGGTTTTCAGGTTTAGCCAGAAATTTAGAAAAGTTCTGAAGTGCAGTACAAAATTTCAGTGCCGCCCAGTGGGTAAATTTCGGTAATATTGGCCTTATAAGTTGGTTTCAACCGTGACCACGCTAAAAGCATTTTTCAAACGTCGCTGCTTTACACTAAGCCAGCTTCATACAAGTAAATTGTTGCTAGACGGGCTTCATTAATAATTCGGAACGTTATCCGAGCTGTGATTGGCTGAAAACCTCTTATTACGTGAATAAGGTTACATTTTGTGAATATGCCACCCGGTTATGTGCCCAAAGTAAAAGCAGTATATGCTATAGTTGCAGCAGATAGATATACCAGTTCGTGACTACTGCACCCTAATAGTGTGCGTAACAAAATGGCCACTTACATGGCACGTGAGTTACATTTGCAAAATTTTTGATGAAAAATTGTTGCATGCTAACTAAAACAACACACATCGTACAAGTTTTGTAAAAAAAACATCAGGAAGATATGTTTACTCTCCCTCACAAACTGTGGTCTTTGAAATTTCCATTTTTGCTGGTGCTTGCTATTCTCATCAAGCTAGCTTATCAGGTGTCCAAATGCTCTTAGGTTTAGGTTATATTTAGGTCTATACAAGAACACTTTGTGTCATCATAACAACGAATCAATGTTGATTGCAGAAAGTTAAGAAACACTTCAAAACGTTATGCACGCTGTTAGGGTGCAGTAGCTTTGATCGGTTAAAGAATAAAAAAGCATATCAATTCAATTTAATTTTCAAACAGACACGAAGTCCACTGAGTACAAGCACACATTGTCTGCACAACGCAGATTGATAAAAACAGACACATAGAACGTTTAACAACCGCGTTGAAGGTAGAACTACAGGTTTACAGACGCTTTCGTAAGACGATTTTTCGCTAATCCGTAACACTTGATACAACACTTCATCCAGAGTAGTACACTGAGTCCAACCCTGGTCAAGGCCATGTAAAGTACGAATGCGTTGTGACATGCAGCCACCCTCAAACAAACACAATAACGTCCGAGCAGGAGCACTCAGTTACAAAGTAAAATGCGGTTGTAGTGTTCAAAGAATAAGGACGAATATAAACAATCTGACTGCATCAAAGCGCGCAACCATACGTTGTTAGACTTTCTGCATCTTTCAAGAAACAGGTACACATTTTTTTCTTAAAGAGGCCTCAAAGGTTGGAATGTTACATTGAACGTGTTAACTATTAACACTCGCTCGCCACGGCGGATTGTACAGAACCCTGCACCTAAAACTATAGGCCACATGCAATATCTGCATACACGCCTTCCTGAAATTACACCATAATTGTGATGCATACATGGATGTACAGAGGGAACGAGAAAGTACATTTTTTACTGCATTTGAACATTGGCAAAGAAAGCTCACAGCTTGTTTTCTGCCCAATATTGATATCACAGTTAACTCTGAATGTCTTTGTCATCTGAGAGCTCAGTATCTAGTAAAATCCCCAAATATTTTTAGTGGTTAACAGCATTTACACTTTGTTTACCCATTGTCAGAAATGGGATGAGCCTGCTTTTTGCGCAACAATCTTGTTGCAGATGAAAATAATTCCATGCGATTTTACATGAGACTGACGCACATCTAGTATACTTTTTGCAACTCACGTACACTTGGACAAAATACATCATCAGCGAACATCAAGTGGTTCAATAGGACTTCACCAATATAACACCCAGCTTAAATGTTGTTTAGTTCAATGGATAAATCGTCTAAATGTATAGCAACAAGTATGGGCTCATCGGATCNAGCTCGGTAGAGCTTGGCTGTGGTCCAGACCAGCCTTCAAAAGCAGCATGTCTTCTATTTCCAAAGATTGCTGATACCTTTCTATTCTTTCAGTGCAAACGTCACGCAATGCGAGAGGTCAATTTTCGATTTCAGTCAAAGCCAAATGTAAGTGTCACAGGTCCGACAGTTCTTATTCTTTTATTGATTTTATCTGAAAAAAAAACAAAGATAAAAATTTGAAATGTTGTCGTGAAAGGAAACAAACCCCGCAAACATAAATATTCTTCTGGTAGAAAAGCAACCGACAAACCTACAGCAAACTATAACCATACTTTTCGTTCTTAAACAAATATTTGCTTGACAGCGTCTACAAAGCCACTAAATATTCATTCAGGTGGTTTGAAACCAGGTCGGGTAGAGTGACTACATCTCCGACATTGCTTGGTCCCGTCTTGTTGTAGAGCAGCAGAATTACCTTGCTGCTGAGCGTGAGCTATTTCGAGTCCTCTTAGGCCTGCTGCCACGCGGCCCTCTCCAGAGGAAAAGCGGGTATGAAAATGGATGAATGAATCAATGATTTGAAATCGAATATACTTGTCTGCAGGTGAATTGTGTTTAACTGCTACAACAGGTTAGCAATTATGAAATTAAACATTCTTCTATTACTTTTACTGACCGTGGCCAGCATTGTTCAAGGAGCGACAGAATGTTCTCATACGTCACCCTGCACTCCTCTTCGAGGTAAGCAGCATTGGCTGAAAACACAAAACAAAAAATTTGAATTTAAGCATTGCTCGAATGTTTTTCTTTGTACAAACGAAATTTAAAAATAAGATTTGATTGCTTTAGTTGTACCTGTAATTTTTTTAAATTGAGATAGTCCGTTTTGACCGTCGTGGAAGAAAGACATTCTGAGCTGAAGAGCAGCAGGCAGTAGAAATCATGAAACGAGCAGCAAATTGAACAGCTATTATAGGAAAGGCTACTATGCACATAAAATTACATACTATCAAAGTAAAACCAGCTTGTAGTTTCATTTGAAAGCGAATGATGACAGATCTAGTGTAGAACAATGCAGTTTGACAAAGCCGTATATTGACAAGTATGACCGAAATATATAAGCAGCCAACGCTTCCAGATTTCTAAATTTTTTCTGTAAGCAGTTGACCGACGCCTAAAGAGAACGACCTTGATCAATGAGTCGTAGCAGTAGAAGACAGCTTGGAATTTGCATGTGCTAAAATTGGTTCAATTGATTTTGAAGTCTCTGATCTAAAAAACAGCTATCTGCATGAGTCACATAGACAAGTGGAAAAATATCGGATGTAGGACGAATTTAGATCGAAGGAATACGACTTATTTCATGGAATACAAATGACGAAAACGTCCGAAATCCAAGATATCAGTGGCCACATCTTTCGCTCGTTTATGACCGAAAAACTCCAATTTGCACCTTCTTCTTTAGTATTTAGCATGAAATTTTCCAACGTGCCCAGATGCACTGATGCAAACAATATTTCGAATTCTGCAAGCAAGAGACCGACCCCAGTAGTGGTCAAGTCCCGCATTATGAAAAACAAGGTTGAGGTTTTGTAGTTGGCTCCTCGAGCGCGGCAGTTCCATTGCGGGATTACGAGACATCTTCCTATCTCAATGCAGGGACAAAGAAAAGTCTTCTAGCCCGTGCAAAAATGTTATTCACAGCAGGAAAGAAAATTTAATGGAAAGATACTGACACGGATCATTGCCTATAGGCGGATGTCGAGCGGGTAAAACCGGAAGCGCGATCAATGCCTAATCGACGCAACAAATCTCCGGACAGCAATAATAAACAAAGATGAAACATTTTCAACGTTTCAGTTCATCTCTTCGTAAAGGCAGTGAGAACCTTATGTAACGGCACACTCCATGTTTACATCAGCTCATTGTGTTTGGTAATTTCTTGTATCACCAATAAACTACTTTTGTTGCTCTTGCTAATTGAAAACTTCCAGTTATGGCGTGTAATTCGTGCCATGTAGATAAATGTGTACCAAACCCGAACAGTAATTTTTCTCAGAGCAACCAAATATTTGGTAGCTTACGTTCCTCTTATGCTGACTTAGCAACGCATTACAGTCGTAATTACTACAACGCGGAAACACGAAACAACGAATTTCGTACTAAAACGGAACGAGATTTGCTCCTATTCCTCGTAAACATTAGAAGTGTTGTTATGAACGAAGATTACCTTATTGACATTATAGGCACTATGAGATTTCCACCCGAAATTATTGTCATTACTGAAACAAAACTACACGTGAACAGGGTGTTCTATTCCAACCCACTGGGATATGGTTGCTTGCGAGCAGACTCGCTAACCTGTGCGGTTGGCGTGGATTTTCTCACAAAATCTACGTTGAATTATGAGATCAGACATGATCCCGGGATGTCTGTGGCTGCATGTGTAAATCTTTGGATTGAAATCAATCAGCTAGGCAAAAAACACGCATATCATCATTGGTGTAGTTTACAGACATCCTCAACATGATCATGGTGATTTCCAGGGTGCATTCCAAGAAAATATTTTCAAAATAAACAAAAACAACAAAGTATTCTATGTTTGTAGTGACTATGAATATGATATAAATTAGTTGCAATTTAAGCCTTAAGACTGCATCCTACCTAAATTTTATTACTAGCTGTGGTTCAATTTGTTTGATCAATAAGCCTACACGATTGGGTGAATCGTCAGCTACCTTGCTTGATCACTTTTATACAAATAACTTCATAACTCCCATTACGAGTGAAATTCTAGAAAGCGATATCAGTGATCACCTTCCAACATTTGTGTTGATTCGTTCCTGCATGCCTCTGTACACACCGGCACCGTATAAATTTGCCTCTGTACACACCGGCACCGTATAAATTTCGAAGGCCTTTTAAACAAAATTTACTATGAGCAAGTCAACAATGAATTATAGAACATTCTACAAAGTAAACTTTCCCGCAATGACATGAGTGTACATCAAAAATTTGATGCGCGTGTCAGTACTTTAAAAAAGTACTGGATAAACATGCACCTCTTATCAGGCAGTTCAGACGTGAATGAAAACTTGCGCAAAAACCTTGGATCAGTAAGGCGATCATGGTTTCAATTCCTCATAAAAACAGGTTCTTCTCAACAATCTGTAACAACTACAACCCTTCTGCTACGGTTTTATGCAAGAAATACTGAAATTTACTCACAAGGATAAAATCCAAAGCTAAGCAAAACTATTACCAACATCCTTGCTCTGCCTATCACAAGAATTCTAGAAAGATATGGGCAACTATACAGATATAATTGGTAAAAAGACGTGCTCAACAATACCAAAAGTTGTAGTAAATCAAGACAGTCCCATCGCCACGGGGAGAGAGGCTTTGGTGGGCTTAGCTCCCCAAAAAACCTCGAAGCCCATCAAATTAAAATATGAATACTATAAATCAGCAGAATTTTATAAAAATTCCAGAATGTCAAGCCCCCCCGCACAAACGTAGAAAACCCCTATTGAAATTTTTCTGGCGGCGGTTCTGAATTAAGACAACCATAATATAACACACACAGCAAGTATAAGTTAAGAGTTAAACGAGTTTTTGCGTCTATTGCACCACAAATGGCGGTTAGACTACCTTTACCAAACTAATTTTTCGCATTACATGTCTGACATCAACTGGTGCAAATTCTTTATTCTTCAACCAATCTGTGAAGACGAAATCCTTAACTTGGATATTCAAAAAATTACAGGTTCGGACAACATTCCGGCTGTGGTATTAACAAATTGAACGAATTGTAGGTTCATAGTAGCACCCTGGTTAGCAAAATTGATAAATGAGTGTTTTGAACTTAAGTTTTCCAGATGTTCTTAAAGTGGCCCGAGTTACTCCATTGTTTAAAGCTGGTGATAAGTTCATCTGCAACAATTATCGTCCAATATCTTTACAGTCGCACATTAAACAAGTCTTTGAAAGAGAGGTGCATGCTAGAATTTCCTCCCTTCCCGAAAAATACAATATCCTTTCAAACTTTCGGCTAGTTTTTCGAACAGCTCATTCCACGCAACATGGAAAAAATTATTTACATAGAAATGGCCCTCTGCTTTTCGTATACATAAATGTTTTACCTCGAGCCTCTGCTTTCCAAACTGTACTACTCGCAGAGGACACGTGCTTTTTTTTAAAATCCAGGTTGGTATCAAATAAATTTGACCTCAAATTGCAATAAAACTAAATTTATGGCACTCATCAAGCGCCAAGAATATAAACAAAATACGATTAATGTTGTCATTGACGTTGGAGCAATTGAACTAAGTTTAAATACCTTGGAGTTTGTATCGATAAACAACCAAAATGGCATGAAGCAAATACGGTAGATCATGTCTGCAAAAAAAACTGCAAGTGCTTTATACGCTCTACTTAAGTTGATAGACTTGACACACATCTCCGCTTTTAAAAGCGTGTAGGCCTACTATGCTCTGGTTCATCGCCATGGTTCGTATATGCTGTTGTGTTGGAGTAATGCCTCTGAAACATCACTGAAACAGATCGAAATCCTACAGAATAAAAGCGTTCTACTGATGGCTCACAGTTATCAACTGTCTCCAGCATCAGGTTTGTACAAATCTCTTCAAACTGTAATATTGGGTAATATGATAAGATTTACCTCAAATACAATCGCTCACTCTTTCCATAAAAACGATTGTCCAAAATGTTTGACAACCTATTAAATATTTAAAAATGTCACACACATATGTCACTAGAATCTGCTCCACTCAATTTTTTTGAACCATCAGTAAATACAAACATTGGAAATAAGTTAATTCAGTATGCAGAAGCATGGCTGTCTCTTAAAACTGGATCTTAAGCTCCTGGGTCTCACTAGGTTTTGAACACAGGTCAGAAAACACCTTTTTTATTTTGATGACTAAATTTTATCCGCATTATACCTTGGCGTAAGTTGTGTACTCTGTATATCCTCTGTGCATTTGGATGCTCTGTGCCTAGTTTGTCACTTTCAATGTTGCCTGTTTTTGCTTGACACATCGAGTAAATGACGGTGCTCGGCCGGTTCTCATCTGTATAACTTTCTGAGTCGAGTTAATTGTGAATAAAGTTTGCATGTCGCAAGCGACTTTTTTCGTGGCGGTTGCTGCATAATCCAATATTGTATTTAAAAAATGAGGCCCCACCTTGTCACATTTGGCCACCCCTACTGTGAAATCCTGGCCACGGGCCTGTTGGAGGGGCGTGGGAATAGCACTCCAAACAAAAGGTTCAGGTTTATGACCAGTATAATGCTGTTGTGGTGGGTATTAGACAGTGTTCCGCTACCACTCGTCATTAAGCCAAAAGTTCTAAAGGAAGCACTGCAATAGAGATCTGAAAGGTGAGCGCAAGTGCAAAGTTACGTCAAATCAAATTGAACTGAACAGCGAATTGAACCTACAAAGCAATTGCATCACTCTTGTTGAGCGGAACTTTCGTTCGAAGAACAACTGACTTGGAGAAAACTTCTAACATCAACTCATTACCTTTCTCGCTTTCACTAACCACAAGTGCAGACGCGTTCTTGCATGAAGGTAACGTCTGGGCGCACGATCAACTATCCATACATCCGTCCAAATTCTCCAAAAGCCCAATTTTATAGTTATTCTTAATATTCTTAATGCATGGACTGGATACCAATCCAAACTGCTCTTTACGAATTAGAAATGTAATGTACAATATATAAATGCTCACTGTTGATTGATGAAGTACAAGCATATAGCCGCCCAACATAATAATTAACAGGAAGGAGTATGCTGGATGACATTCACAAATTTTGCCTTGCCTAATTAAGCCGCAGTGCAGCTTCAAGTGCGCTTTACATTTATGTATCTGGCTTTGAAGTAGTGGGTTTTCTACCTGTTTGCGCTCGCAAATAGGCAAAACACAATGAAAGATTAGTGGAGTGGCAAATGATAAAAGTGATGAGCTGAATCCAGCGAGCAATCCTTTGTTAGTCTTTGCACAGGCTCAAACCATTGAACACTTGCATGTAAGTGACAGCTGGACATTTCATGCCCAGCTAAGCGCACACTAACACCGGACCAGTCAGAAAAACCATCAACGGATAACGCGGCACAACAAAAGTAAAATGTCTGATTTTTCCAGCTGCGTACACCAGCCATTTTCTTTGCATCACCTCTCCATTGGATAATTTACTTTGTAAATAACAATTTGAAAATTTCCTGTCTGCTGCATATTTGGGAAATTCATAATTCAAATCTAACTTACAGTATGTGGACCTTTTGCGATTGAAAAACCTCGCTGAGCTGTTGAAAGACTTTTGGGCCAAGAAGCAGTATGCTCGCAATTTTCGATCAAGCTTACAATATGGCGGTCGTTTTTCCTCTCGGAATCTGAATGACACTGCTGGCCCAAGGTAGAAGATGATGTAGCTTGTTCAGCAGGTTGCACAGGAGATACAGGAAGATTGTGAATATATCTTGATCCTTCAAGGAACTAGTGACTAATTATCTGATTTCTCGATCTCAGTACTATTTTTCTTAACGATAAATTTCTTTATATAAATTTCTCTGCTGACACGAATTATTTCACTTTCCTTCGCTGCTTTTATCTTCTTTTCGTTGTCACTACGGTAGGTTCTACATAGGTCACGATTTCTTTTCGGAACGTGTTTGTAATGTAGAACGTCTAAGTTTTTCTAAAAAATATTTATTAGTCATTTCAACAAAGTCGCCTGACAGCAAATAAAATAAACATCAGTTTTGCAGATTTTTTGCATCAGGCTTGATTGGCGTTTGAAGGCATTGAATACATCATTTGCGATTAGATGGGATTTCAAGCTTTGTCTCGAGTAACTTCGTGCAAGTTTCTGACCGGGGAGAAGCATTGCCGCCAGCAGTAATGCACAGAGGCATAACAACCGTTTAATGTGGATTGCGATTTAAAAGAGTTTTAGTCTATAACAAATGAAGAAGTTTGAGGGAACAGTCAATATAAATTCTACAACCAAATCGTGGCGCACCATACATTTTTATCAAAGCGAAGGTCCTATAGCTTGCAACTGTATCAGAACCACGAATAAAAATAGTTTTGGCACAAATAGCGTTGCTACTCAGCAGCTATTGACATGCTGCCCAGACAGGGTGACACGGTTCAGTGTCCAGTACTGACCAAGCCGAAAAATGCAAAATAAAACACATGTTGCTGTTGGTTGAATGGCCAAACGCTGGAGTTTTCGGACTCGAATAGGAGGTCTGCATCTATGGGTTCAACCTGTCATCTTTTGTCGTTTGTGTCAGTGCAGTTGAGTTAATTTTATTTTGACAAAATATTAGAATAAGTAATCTATTAGTAATCTATGTTAAAATCTGACATGA
>JGI24159J19872_10007259_pt1 | contig 14522 bp, 14 predicted proteins | sample Ectturendosymbi4_FD_19872 | JGI IMG/M metagenome (IMG submission 19872) | reverse complement strand
CCCCACTCAACCCCCCCCCACTGTCACCTTCGTTTTCCAGCAGAGCAGTGATGGCGCTGTTGATCATCTTCTCTTTGTTCTCGGAGAAGAAACCGTCTTGCTTGACCGCCCACTGCAGACCGCTGAAATCAAAAGTGCTCGCTTTCTTGTTTCGAAAAGCAGCAAGCGAAGAAGAGACGCGTAAATAAATCAAACACTTCCTTTCAAACACGCATGCGACGTGATACGAGTATTTAGACGACTCGTCTACTTTGCCGCAAGATCGTCACTGCACGAGTTTGAGACAATCCCAGGAAAATCAGAGTGTCGTTTCTAACACAATAAAAAGGAGCTAAGGCTTGCACTTTGGTGAAGGTCGCGCAACTCGGAAGTTTTCAAAAGTAACGTGACTGTTTACGCCCCCTACTTACACATGCGCAACTGCTAGAGGCGTGATATTCAGTCAAACCAACTAGAACCACACGTCCAGGAAGGAAAATTTCACCCCTACCCCTCCGTAGACACACAGAAACGTACAGCGCATGCGCTTTATTCAAACAAGCCACTAGCTGCCACATACTCAAAAAACTAAATGCGACGCACTTGTTCCAGACGACCACAGCGGACAACATTGAACTCAGCATATTTCGCGAGGAATACCAGCGTCGTGAAGATGCAAGTTCAAACTTTTCATTTTTTGATTATTCAATCACTTCACTGGGCCATTGTGCGGTTAAAAAGATAATTCCGCAAGACTAGAGGCGGATCCAAGGGGGTCGATCGCCCCCCCCCCCTAAAACCTGTGAAAGTGACTTCTTTCACCATAATTTTGTACAAGTCAGAAAACAACATTTGCGATTTAAGGCTATTTTGTCGTCCATTGTTTTGTCACAGCAGTGCTGTGAAGTATGCTTCATCTCTCTTACAGTAGCGAAACCGACATAAGACTTGAGTACCAAATAGTACTGAAATCGCCTGCCCCCGTAACCTTACTGGCTGGATCCGCCCTTGCGAAGGCTCATCCAGCGGAGACGAATGTTGCGCAAAATGCTGCATATCACGGAAAGTACAACAGAATAGCGATGGACTGCGGCGACGTTCGTTTTTAGTGAGAACGCATCGAACCTGTACAGGATGCAGTTGTTGAAGCGAAAGACCGCGTCCATGAAGTTGCCGGTTGGGGGTTGCGACAGGAATCTGAGATGCATGCTCTCGACCTCCTCCTCGACCGGAACCGACAAGGGCCCAAGTCGCAGGCCTAGATCGGTGTCCGACATCTAGGGAGGAAAGCAAGCGCAGAAGAAGCATAACGCCGGTACGCAAACCGCGTCGCAAACAACCCAGCAAAGGGACATGAAGGACAAGCTGGTTTTGTTTTCGGTCATAGGCCGAATTTTTTTTGAAATGACCGAAATAAAAAATAAGTCATTTCGGTCAAATGTCTGAAAATATAGACTAATGAACACTGTTACGGTGAGTTTTAACAAAACTGTGAGACAAATGACCGAAACGTCTCAGTGACCAAAATGTTTCAGCAAAAAAATGACGGCAAGTCTAAGCGAAAAAAACCCAGAGGATGGAACAGGGGTCACCTCACCTGATAGGTGAACATCTTGCTGGCAAGCAGCACGAAGGTTACATCTTTCTAACGGCTTTGCCACTTTTTCACGAATTGTGAAAAAACGAGAGTTTTCATAAAATTTTGTTCACGCAACACTCCAATGCAACCATTTCCGCGATAGGTCTTTGTAACAAAGTGCTTCAACGAACTCTTTATCAGCTCGATAACAATGTGTGTGAAACATGATGACAATAACGACGACAACCATCCTTTATTCGCAACGACGAACACAAGGAAACAACGCAGCAACCCGATCTCGAGCGACAGCTTATGTCGCGTACCTTGATGCAAATGTTCCTGTTGCCTGAACCACGTGACCCATCGAGCACGGTGGCGAGAAGAGCGTCCCTGCCGGTGGACAAGTACGATCGGCGCTTGCCGCTGTTGTATTCGATCGTGAACAGTTGCGGGTTCGACGGATTCCTGATCAGCGCGTAAATCTGACGCACAATAAACCGCCAGTGTTAGGAGGAACAGGGGCGAAACGTCGTTCGCGTTAAAACCCATGCACTTGGTCCAGGCCCGTAGCCAGATTTTTAGGTGTAGTGGGGTAAAATGTTTTTTAGGGGGGAAAGTTTTTTTTATTATATGTTTAAAACAAATTTTCGTGGGCACAACACAATTTGGGGGGGCACAAAAAATACTTGTGGGGGCACTGCCCTCGAATGCCCCCCGGTGGCTACGGGCCTGCTTCGTCGGCAAAACAACAACTCCATCGGACAGCGCCGCGTCAAGGAGCAGCGAAGAAGGAGCGGTTGCTGAACACAGAACGACACAAGCACGCGACAAGGAAATGGAGGAATCCTGAAAACAAAAGCAACTGGAAAACCACCCGATCAACACCGAAACTTGTAACAGCGCAATAACAAACCTCGCTGAGTGGGCTTAAAGTAGTGATGGCGTAGGTGCTCGGATCTCGCTCGAGGACGCATGCCTCGCTCAAGCAAAGTATCCTTGGGACCGGGTCCTGAAAAGTCACGGACTTCTTTTGTAATTTAAGTCAACTTACGTTTGAAGAATTGCATCTGACGCACACATCATCACACCACACGAATCAGTTTAGAGAATGTAGACAGTATCTAGCTACAGCACAATAAATACTGTCCATGAACTTGCTAGTTTGGCTTCAGGTTGTACAGCCCAGGTACAGCAGACCTCATTTCCGTCGGAATAGACAGTGCAGGTATTAAAGCCTATGCAAGAGGCATTCAAACACCTCCAAGCGTGATTACAGAGGCGTGGATAGCAATGTAAGAAGATAAGCAAAGACCGCCTTCTGCGGCCAACTTTTTTCATGAAGTACCAGAGTTGCAATTACGCTTGATCAGAAAAAAAACGCGTAAGAATTTCTACAGTCGACGTGACGAACCAAAGAGCTATATTATGATAAAGACCATAACTTCGCCTTTTTTAGAAATGCATAATTGGAAAATGTCGTGGTCGATTCGTTTGACTTGCGAATAAGCTATTTACGCAAGTCAAAAATGAATTCATCGACAATTCCCAAGAATAATTTTATAATAAAAGCGTGCACGGCAAAACCAGAACTCGAACCAAGCAGCAGTGTTGAACTGTGCAATTAAACCCATGCTATTCTCAGAACAAAACTAAACGAACACAGAAACGTAATCACATTTTTTGAAAATTAGGTCTGAAAACAATTTCCCGCGCTGAAACCAGGTTGTGGCTGCAATGCACGGTTGTAATTAATCATCCAAAACAGCAGATGAGGGCAGTTGGAGTCGTTCGTTTATCTCGCAAGTTTTACAAATCACAATGGCATTGGCTCAGTGGTAAAATGTCCGCATCCCAGTTGGAAGGTTGGGTGTTCGATCCACGGCTACTGAGTGAACTGCCGTAGCGCTCCTTGGGCAAGAGCGTTCACCTCAACCGCCCCTGCAAGAAGCAAAATTCAGGCTTAGGCCTGCCGCCAATTGCCGTCACCAAAATGACCACCTGGTTTTTTTTAGATGACGTAATCGCGAGCTGTAATGAAGAACGATGAATCTGGTAAAAATTGATGACGAAGCGCGAAGTCGTCTACTGTGGAATGTAAGATTCTGGAAGTAGAATTCCACTGTTTATATTAACACTTCGCTGGCCTATAACGAAAGTCGATGTGCCATCAACATGTTCCACGCATAACCAGTTGTATCCCACCTTCAGCGCGCAAAGCAATCAATCAAACCCCGAACCGACAAACATCACATGACACGAAGTTGATGCCCGTCACCGCAACGTCGCAGAACCACTTGGGCAGGAACCAAATCCAACACGAACGCGAAATGAATTAACGTTTTGAGTAGATACTTGGATGAAAAAGACGTAACGAGGACGTTCATCGCACCAACCTGCGCTTTATGCGAGATCTTCTGAACGTTAAATTCCGCCAGGGATGTTATGTGCAAGTCATCGCTGTACTCGCCGAAACGATAATTCTCGAACTGGTAAAAGGTGATCGCTTCTTTGCGTTGCTTCAGCGTTATTCCCATGTTTCTGGCAGCTTCGATGCAAGCTTTGATCAGTTCGCTTGCGTTCGGACAGGAAAACAAGTGCTGTTGTCGTCATGAAAGCCAAAAACAAGAGAAACGTACATTTAGAGTCGACACTTTGAGATCAGAACTAAGTCAAACTTTCCTCGCGCGCTGTGAGTCCGTCTGCAGTGATACCACGGTGCGTAAAACCAGTTTCGACAAAGCCGAATGCAATTGTATTGCACTGTAAAGCCGCGTGCACAACTGCAAGCGCAAACAACAAACCCACAATCTCTGCCTAATGCTGTGATGTGATGAGCTTGTCAGTTCTCATAAACGCAGCCTAAAATCTCACGATGGCCAAACGCTTATTTGCGCAACAAACCGCTTGTCGAGACACTTTAACTGCAACGTCACAGAATATCATGGCCAATGCGTTCGCCAACCGTCCGGTCGAATATAAAGCAGTTTCGCGATTCAAGCATTTGCTGCGCCGTTGCTATGTAACAAAAACTAAACAAGAACGTTACTTTTCCGCTAGAACAAGCGTTGTTTCATATAGCGTTTGCTACAAAGAGAGGAAGAGCTTCGGTCACCGTTAACAATGCTTAGGTGGGCCGAACACGTTTTGTATCGGTTATAACTGTTGCTACCTTTCCTGTCATAACACAGTCGCATTTTTTGAAAACTAAGCAGCAGTTGCCTTGAAAATTAAGGAGCAGTTGCGCAACTAACAAATTCGCCACACGTACAGTATTTGACGCAGGCACGAGATTTAAAAACCTTGTTCCAAGCGAAACGCACGCGTCAAGAAACCAATTGACGGTATATTGCTGCAATACATAGTGTCCCGCAGACTTACCAATCGCTTGTAACGATGAATCACCGCGAAGCCGCCTGGATAATCAGAAACCTGGATGAAACAAAGTTAACAAAATTTCCATTATCTCGAAAGCTTGATGTTACACCCACACTTCCTTCGGCGTTTTCGGCCCTCGAGACTGAAAAGCGATGTTAATTTTAAGGGATGATTTGCAAATCCTATTACGATTCAGTTGAATAATACATGCCTTTAGCAGATAACATAATTTGTCGTGATGATAAAAAAAAACAGCAAATCCGGAAGTAATTTTTAAGGTTTACGGAGGGCTAATTAATTCCTTTAGGGCAGAGTTTGAACTTCAAGATTTGCCATGGAAGAGAATCTGGCAGCTAATCTGTTGGCGCACAAAACACCGGTAACACACGTCTACTGCACAAGGGAATTCAACAAAACAACGTATCCGCAAAGAAGACAATTGTAAAAATGCGCATTTCGTGACGCAAGACATCTAAGCACTATTAAACAAGATCCTACCTCTGAGAAGCCTTCAATGTCTTGATAATCATACGATGACAGGAGGACATTTGAAGCCATGTCCAACTGATTCAGCGAGCCCGCGGCAACCTTATTGATAACATTACAGCCTTGTCGCATGGTCCAGTTTTTAACAACACACGTGCTTCAAACTACAGTGCATGAAATTTAACCAACAATAAAACCACCACAGCCTTCACCACTGCCGCAAGTTCATTGTATAAAGTCACCAGCGTCTGTGCGTCATAAATATGTCGGAAACTGATCAATCCCACGTTCGAAAATGCAGCTTCGCGTAAATACAAGAAATAAACAAGTGGTGTTTTGAGGAAGTAACTCGTTTCAGTTGACTTGGGCTGAAGCAGAAACATTCGGTTTCTGCTACAAGGCATAATATCGTCAAAATAGACAACGTTGTGCTTCAGTTTCGCGGCTGCATTGCACACAGCACTGGCGAAGTGGAATTTTCCCTACAAAAGTAACAGTTCGAATCATAACAGCGACTGAAAAACACCCTCGCTACTCATAGAACATCCCATCGTCAATTTGTTTACAGCCGAACAAACCTCGAGCAAAACGGGCAGCTTTGTTTCACTCCAATGATGTTTCCTGGCATTGAACCGTTTTACCTTGTGGTAAGATTCAGACGAATGTTTGCAGTGCTTCTGTACATATACGCACACAAAGTAAATGGGCTGTGAAACAAACTTTATAAACACCAACCGACTGGCAGTGATTGAACTGCAGCACTTACGAAGGTCATAGTTATGAGGTGTTCGCGATGGTCACATGAGAATCGCATCGTGTCGTTTTTCTTGCCTGGTTTTCGCAGCAAAATGATAAATTCATTGTTGTTCTTTGATTTGTTGTCGGCGAGAATCCCGACGAACTCACTGTACGACCACTGAAACACACGAATCCAAGAAACTATCAACAAGTTGATTCTGTTGCAAAACACAATACAGGCACAGGCACCACGGTCACTTGAGACCGTGCAGTTGTCGTTTTGTTGAAGAAACTGTCAGTCACATTTTATCAGTATTTACTATTCTCCTGACACCAGAGCATTGATTACACATACCTGATTGGTTATCTGCAGTGTGGTGGGGTTGTAGGTGGTTATTCCCTTATTTCCAACACCAAANAGTCGTTTGTACCTGCATTGCATAAAAAGTATTAAGTGCTAAAGATTTTTACTGTGAAACACCTACATCAAATAAAAACAACAAAATTACTCCTAATCCATTACCTGCCCCTCCACGAGTGCTTGGTAGTGAAATAACATGCAACATCCTTGTTATCTGCAATAAGCTGAGACATGCTTCCAAACTTTGCAGTCAACACAACCACATCCTAAGAATCCCAAAAACCTTTGAAGTATAGAGAAGAACTCTGTTCGTAAAAATTGTGCAATTCAGGTATATTCACTATAACTATATATAATCATTTCCTAAAGTGCTTATTTTTAATTATTTTGCGAATTTTGAAATCAAGAGACAAATGGCAAAAGACAACTATGAAAAAACATTTTCATTAAAATAATTCTTCTATATTCCCTTTGGAGGGTCTCAACTGCAGGCAGCCATCCCCGCTTACTTTTCTGCACCACTGGCCACACAGCTATTTTTGTAGCAAATGTTGCATTGGTGGCAAGTTACTGGTAGAATGGCGTGTGACTTGTCCCTTACACTTATCTATTAATTCCAAGCAGGGCAGTTGGATAGGCCATAAGTTTGGTTTTATAAGACTTTAGTAAAATACTGCAAGGAAACAGACCCAGTGCACCATGTTGGAAATTGCATGCTAAACCCACTGCACCACTCAGTTGGTTCAAAACATTTGACACAAGAAGCAAAAAAGTAACTAGTTTCCACAAAGGTGACAAAGTTGAACAAACCAACAAAATTTTTATATAGGAAATCGATTTCCCGTAACACTACATGCAACCTTAGTCCTGAAATCTTATTCAAAGACACAAAAAATTGATCGCAGTATCTTCAGCTCACTACTTCAAATATTGGAAGGTTATGACCACAGTTGCACCACCTGTAGATGCTTTGCGATTTTCAACAAGTCTACCGATACTATGCTTGTATAGTAAACTACACATTGGGCATTAAAGGATGGCTTTAACAGCAATTCATTTAATTATCTATCAATGTTAAATAGCAAGGGCAATTTACAATGTAGACCCAAAAACAGTAATAAAGAACATGATTTAAGATGAACTATTTATTATGAAATTTTCTATCGCAAGTGTTAAAACACATACAGAAGTTACTTTATATCATTTTGAAATTGATAAAAATACTCTAAAAACATTTTACTAACCAGCATAAAAATAAATTTGCATTGCCAATATGGCAGTTTGACTTAAAAAGTCTCAAGTTAAACTAAGATACTTTTTCAAACTACACTTACACACTTCGTGCATAAATGCCAAAATGTTTGTTGTGTTCTAACCTCCTTGTAAAGTAAGTAATATCTGATAAGATGTAGTTACCTAGGGTTTGTAGGAATAAAATCAACAGTGTGCATCTGACTCAGAAACTGAAAATACATCCGGTGTGACTGGAGCCAACTAGAAGACACATGCATCGGGCAATGCTGGAAACAGACCATAGCACTGTTTCTGAACTTCAAGCAGCAACTTGCAAGAATGCTAAAGTCATCATCATCACACATGCAAATCTGCAAGGGGCATGGTTGAGTCGATGACCAACGTGGTGTTTCACCAATCATATATGACACAGCCACATTTTTTGCTTAAATTGATTCATTATTATGTCATTGTGCTTTCATTTATTCTAATATTCATTGACAATTGGTTTCCTTACTGCACAATGGCCCTTTGTATTGTTTCTGCTTTTTACTTGAGTCATATGAAACAATAAACCAATAAACAATCATAATGTTGTAATATTGATACTTATTTAAACTGTTTAAAAATGCATGTATCCTAATGCAAAGATTGCACCTCAATGCAAGTGATTGGAAAATTTCATTTTGACTCTTTCAAATAAAGGATTTGCTTAGGACTGATTGTTGCACCCAAAATATACACAATGAGGAGCTACATTTTGAAAAGCCTATTAATTAATTATTAATTAACTAATTCCCTAGGGATTCATCAGGAGATTAAATCGTTATTGTGTTTTGGCCATAACTTACCGACCACGAATGCTAGTAAGCCAAAAAAAAGCTCTAAGGATGCGGATTTTTGCCTAGTTTTTTTTAAGAAAAAACAAAGAAATTGCCCCTTGAACCTTTTCTCAGACTGCAATGTCATCCAAAACTCCTTTGGCCCCCACCCACTCATGACATCACTGCAAAAAAAGTTCAAACCCAAAAATACCCAGATGTTTTTTAATCTAAGTCATTTGCTTTCAGTTGATTTCGAATTTGAAGTCTTGCCTTCATGGTATGTTTGCTATTCAGATCGATGAATCAACTGATGTTTCGAATGTTTCACAGCTGCTGTTATTTGTGCATTGGGCTTCCACTGCAAGTATAGAGCAAGCAATTCTCTTCTGTGCTCCTCTATTAACTACAACATGATCAACTGATATATTAGAAATAGCAGATGATTTCAAAAATGTGATTTGAAGTTGGAGAGTGTATGTTCAGTATGTACAGACAGAGCGCCTGCTACGATTAGAGCATGATCAGGGTTTGCAAAAAGGGTGAAAGACTTAGCTCCAGATGCCACTTCAATTCATTGTATGATACACTGTCAAGCTCTGACCAAGTCAGATGCTCACTTCAGATTAGCAAATAACATCAAATAATGTGATAAAATGGTGAACTTTGCAAAAAAGAGTGTGTTAAATACAAAGCTGTTCTCAAGAGTTTGCATTGCAATGACTTGTCAGCAGACGACAGTCTTGTACCAAACAGACATGGTCTGGCTGTCAAAAGGTTGCATTTTATTTCAAGTGTTTGAACTATGTGAAGAATTGACAAGAGTTTTTTGATAAGTAATACTTAGCTTGCTTAAAAATCCCTTTTCGAGCAACATCTGGCTTATTTAGCAGATGTATACAAAAAATTAAACAGCTTGAATTTATCTGTGTGTGATAAAATTTGTGCTTGATTAGTTGTTTGCGCTTGCACTTAATTGGTTGATTACTTGGCATTCCACGGTTGGTGCCTGACTTACCTTGCTCGTCTTGCATTATTCGTGTGTGGCTTTGAAGGCATGCTGGCGTACTGATTCTGTTTTGCTCTGCTTTGCAGAATGTACAGCGTTTCTTAGTTTAATAAAACCAACCAGTGGTTGCTGATTGCATTCAGCACAATTTATTGAACTAAGAAGAAAGAGTCCTATCCTGATGGATGCGTGCTTGAAACCGCAAGTATTTGATATTGCTGCAAATGCTGTGGACAGTTCCAGGAAATGGAAGCATTGGAAACATCGTCTCGTATACTGACAGAATCACCAACATAACTGCTGCAGATAAGTTGGCTATACTGATGAATCTGGTTGATACATTGGTATATGCCTGTATTAGTGAGTGCACAACACACCACTATACCATACTGAAGTTGGATGATGCCTATATCAAACGAGTAAATAAAGTGTATGCTAGGTACCAACTGAGCACATGTAGGCAGGTTGTCGGCGAGTCATTGCAAGAATTCCTTCAAAGCCTGCAGGAACTTAGTACCGATTGTAATTTTATGGATGTTACTGCTGCACAGTACCAAGAGGCAACAATTCGATATGCATTTATAGCTGGCTGTTGGAAGGAAATGACTTGCAGTTACCTTGTGTCTGTGATAAATCACGTATATATGTTAGATAATGCCCAGTGCAATGCTGGTCCATACACTTCAACTAACGTTTCATCCGTGGCACCAATTACGCCTTCTGGCAGTGAAGAAGTAGAATCGAAACCACGTTTACGAAGTGATACAGGTTTGCATTGCCGATACACGATCACCATGACCGTCCTGCTAGAGACAAAACCTGCTATGAATGTGGTAAAAAGGGACAATTTTCAGTCTAACAGTGCTCAAAGTTCACCATGACCAGCATTTGTGAAAACAAGACTTGGCAATTTTATCACTGAGAGGCAAAAGTGGGTCTTGCGTAAATGTTGCAGTATGTGTAAATGGAGTTCATAGGAACTGCTTTTATTGATGCTGGAGCTACATACAACCACATCAGTGTTGAATATTGTCATCATGCCAAACTGAAAACGTATGAAAATAACCAATGCATTGATTTGGGTATAACAGGGTCAAAGGTAAAGCCACATGGATCATGTTGTGTGGCTGCAGAAGTGTTCAATCATCAACATGACGTCACGCTTTCTGTACTGGACGGATTATTGTGCGACGTTATACTTGGGCAAGAATTCATGGAACTACGTAAAAGCATGAACATTCATTTTGGAGGCTAAGAAAGACCTTTGCATTTGGGGACACTAAAACCACCGAATGCCTCAGTCCCTGTTAAGGTTAAGGTCTTCGAACACATGTCACCTGAGATTAGACCAATCGCTGTGAAGTCTCAGCAATACTCCCAAATAAACAAGGAGATTATTGCAAACAAAATCTGCAGACTCCTCAAGGAAGATATCATGGAGAATAGTACGTCACTATGGTGCGCTCAATTGGTTGTTACAAGAAACAAGTCAACCAGTAAAAAATGCTTGTGTGTTGATTGCGGTCAAACGGTTCACAAATTAACCTATCTTAATGCTTACTCATTTCCTTGTATCGACAACACCATCTGTCAGGTCTCGCTATATATATGGTCTTCTACCTTAGACCTGCAGAGCACTTACCATCAAGTAGAACTCTTGTTGGAGGAACAAAGGTGCATACTGCACTCAAAGCCAACGGGCAACTATATCATTACAAGAGGATGCCTTTCGGATTCAAAAAGTCTCCTGCTGCGTTTCAACATACCATTGACTCTTTCATTGTTGAAAACAACTACAAACATGATTTGCATATTTAGATGACATAACAATTTGTGGACACACCAAGGAGGAACACAATCAAAACCTTTGTTTTTTTCTCGACATTGCAAATGAGAACAATTATACATACATTAAATGAAAACAGGTGTGTCTTCACTTCTGGTACCACAAACTTACTTAGCTATCGCATAACAACAGCCAGACCCAGAGTACATAAAACCCTTAATGGAGTTGCTAAACCCTGATGATGTAAAAGCATTGCAACATATCATTGGCATGTTCGCGTACCACACACAATGGATTCCACGCTACTTCAAAAGGGCTAAGCCGCTCCTTTATGTTGAGCACTTTCCTTTGAGTGACGAGGCCATTTCTGCATTAGAATCATTGAAGAAATGTTTCAGCACCATAACACTGGGAGATATTGATGAAAGTCTGCTGTTCACAGTAGAAACTGATGTATCTGAGCAGGTTATATCTGTGACTCTAAATCAACAAAACCACCCTATTGCCTTTTTCTCAAGAACATTGAATAATCAAGTGTAGAAAAAGAGTCCACTGTCATTGTTGAGTCCATTCACAAATGGGCCCACTTCCTTATTGGTTGCCGTTTTACCATAGTAACTGACCAGCAGTCAGTGTTGTTTATGTATGACTATGCTAATCACGGTAAAGTTAAAAATGAAAAAATATTTTGTTGGCATGTGGAAGTGGAACTGAGTGCCTTTGATTTGGCATTCTACCGAAACGTCACAGAAGCTCTAATAAATACGATCCAGTGGTAGAGGAGGTCGACTTAGTCCACGCAACACCAATCATGCTGTTGTTCGATTTCCTTCAGGAAAAGACTGTTTCACTGAAAGATATTGCTGTGGGATCTTCGCATGAGAATAATTTGGGCGATATCAAACTCCTGTTACAAATAGCGGAAGATGTCTACCTGCCAGAGACGGTTTCGGGGATCTATCTGATACCAGTGATGTCACCACAGAGCCAAATAAAAGTGACAGGATCACGTGAGATGAAGATGGTCAAACACAAACTGTTGCGAAAGACACTGAACACAACATACCATAGCGCAGATTGACACGCCTTTGGAAACCAGTCGAGAAATACAGGGCAGTTCTGTATTCATAGTTGTGTTTTGCTGGGTTGTTTTTGGTAGACCTTGTACTCTGGTCTCTTTTTTTTTGGTAGGAAGAATGTGATAAAATTCTTGTGCTTAATTGGTTGCTTGTGCTTACGCTTAATTGGTTGATTAAGTACTTGGCATTCCGTGGTTAGTGCCTGACTTACCTTGCTCGTCTTGCATTATTCATGTGTAGCATTGAAGGCATGCTGGTGTATTGATTCTGTTCCGTTCTGCTTTTAACCCATTAACGGCCTCGATTGACTGACCCTTTTTTGGCCAAAAATTTCCAGCCGCTAGAGCCAGAGAGCTGTTCAAACACTCCACGCATTCAGCAAGTCTTCTAGTTGAGATAAAAAAAACATTTTTTTTCTTGAAAACTAGGCCAAAATCCACATCTATAGAGCCCTTGATTGACCTGCTAGCATATCTGTAGCTAAAATTATGGGTTAAAAACCCAGTTTTTGGCAAAATTCAAAAGGTTTTAAAAAAGGCATATTTTTTCCTTTCAGGGAAAATTTTGGCCAGCTATAACTCGGCAGCAGATTGAGCTAGAGAGCTGTTCAAACCCTGTAATGACTAATGGTGTCATGTAGTTTAGAATAAAAAAAAAAAAATTTTAATTTGGGTGGGGGGTTTTGGGCCACTGAGATCATGACAGGGATATGTTTTTTGGTTAATTTTATGGCATTATCATCCGATCCAACGCGCCAATATTTTGGCTTCCAATATTTTTGGATTCTAAGCGAGAATACACATTTTTAGAGCCCTTGATTAAGTTTCTAGCTTTTCTGGTTCAAAAGTTATGCCAAAAATTTTCCAAATATGACAGGAAACTCCCAGGGGATTAGTGAGGATTTCCCTAATTAATATTCTACCATTTTTGCCATAACTTATCAACTAGAAACGCTGGAATGTCAACCAAACCCTCTAAAAGCTCGTACTATAGCCTAGAATGCATTTAAATCTCTTGCGGTTTCGCGCCAGTCATTCGGCTTGATTTTTGAACTCCCACAGGACATTGACGTCATGGATTGTTTTGACAGACCTGTCAAAACATGTCAAAACATCCTGTGGTTTTGTAAACATGGCCAGAAAGGCCGGAATCAGGCGGTGAAAATTGTTTTTTTTTTCAGTCTAAACTACAAGTCTTTCCTAATTCAGAGCGGATTTTAACAGCTTTTTAGCTCGAGCCACTGGCGAGTGTTGGCCATATAGAATAGGGGAGTGTTCCAACCCAAATTGGGGTTTGTGGGTGCAAAAATTTTCAACAATTTTTCTTTTTTTATCCATAATTTTGGCTACAGATATGCTAGAAAGCCATTCAAGGGCTCTAAAGACATGGATTTTTGCCAAGTTTCCGACAAAACTTGAGCCAAAAGAATGGGTCAATGGGTTAGGACCCAGGGCCAGGTAAAGGTGGCTAAAAAAATGCAAAACCCCCCCCAGCGAACGCCAAACCAAAAATGTAAAAAATTGTTTTTGATGTCAACTAGAAGACTTGCTGAATCCGTAGAGGGTTTTAACAGCTCTCTAGCTCTAGCGGCTAGCGATTTATGGCCAAAAAAGGGCGAGCCAATAGATTGGCTCCTGCGGTCATTAAAGGGTTATGAATTTATATATAGCGTTTATTAGTTTAATAAAACCAACCAGTGGCTGCTGATGATTACATTCAGCACATTCTGCAAGAAAGGAAGACAACTGTTTCGAAACTTTATGACTTGCTTAATGCTTTTGTGGAAAAGTTAGCATTGTGGAGAATGCACATCACGAATGACATATTTATCATGTTCGACGGGCTTACATCATTAAATATATGGTCCAAATGGTTTGACAAATTTTTGCATTGGATGTCACAAATCATTTGTGCAGCTTAGAAAAGGAACTAAACCACCATTGTCCAGAGCACATAGATATGAGTGAGAAGCTCAATGTAGTCAGAAATATGTTCAGCATCATCATCTCATCAAGCTGCCTATGAATCTTCAAGAGGAATTCATTGATTTAAAAAATGACTCATCTATGAAGACTA
>JGI24159J19872_10007258_pt1 | contig 14524 bp, 12 predicted proteins | sample Ectturendosymbi4_FD_19872 | JGI IMG/M metagenome (IMG submission 19872) | reverse complement strand
TCTTTAGCGCAATCGGCAAAGGAGCTAGGTCGTTGGTAAGGCAACCGAAAACTGCTGGTTTTTTTTGCGAAAATTGCCAAAACCACCCAGACGCCAAGGCATTAAACAATTAATTTGTTTATTTTAGATCATAACTTTTAAACCAGAAATGCTAGAAAGTCGATCAAAGGCTCAAAACAAAAGACTCGGACTCGAGCTTAGTTTGTAATGAAAACTTTAGCGAAATACTTTGGCCTAGCGGTTGGGCCCCAGGCCAGGGAACATGAGCCAAAATGGCCCAAAAGCTACTTCACTTATGACGTCACTCACAAAAAATCTGCAACTCCCAATAAAAAATCTTTTTTCGAGTGCAGACTAGAAGACTGGCCAATGCATTTAAGCCCTTGAACAGCTCTCTAGTGCAATCAGCAGAGGAGCTTTGGCATTGGTAAGGCAACTGACAACTGCTAATTTTCGGCCGATTTCGAAGTACGAATATATCATATCCCAGCTCTCAAAGTGCCAAGCGTTTGAACAGCTCTCTAGTGCAGGGTTTGTTACAGTGTTTTAGGGGCCCGATTTGGGTCCCTAGAACTGAAAATCAGGTCCCTAAAATCAGAGAAAATCGGATCCCTAGAAACAGAGAAATAGGGCCCCTACAGGTCCACACCAAGTACTGTACCTGACATTTTCCTTTAAAAAAAACCTGCTTTAGTGTTTTCAATGCTGAGGTATGCTTGCGCAAAGACATGTGTGGACAGGCTGCTTTTGCGCAAACCACTTGAATTAAACCGGCATTGAAGGTGTTTAATAGCTTAAAATCTAGGAATTTAAATTTGCAAATATTTTAGCTGCTATAGCTGTATATTACCCTTGGCCAATTTTCATTTTATCCACTGCTATGGATAAACACAAATAGCTTTGACACAAATAGCGAACACTTGCCTCGTTGTTAATTGCTATAACATCTATGCCACTTTTTTGCATCATCTATTCATAGATTTGTACATCATAGAGCAGTGGTTCCTAACCTTTTTTGATGCATTCCTCCCTTTGCTCATTTTGAAACATTTCATTCCTCNCCTATGCAACTTCCATTCCTCCACTGTTCAGGTTCGTAGGCTAGTATTAACTACAAGGGAAACAATGGTCTTTACACATGACAATAACCTGATTAATAAAAGTGGGACAAAAACTATTTGTTGTCAAATAATGGCATTAAAGTTTGTCAACAAAAACATGTGATGGTCCACTAAATAACTTACATATATAAAGTGATGCAACTAATTGAAACAGCCAATGCCAACTAAGAAGTACAACACTTACACTGAATAGGTAACTATAAAGTGGAAATTCCTCCCTGGTTGGGAACCACTGTCATAGAGTAAAACCAGGCGCTCGTTATAATTGTTGATGCAATAAGTTACNGTATATGCAATGACATAAAGTTGGGTTAATGACCGCATATCTATNTAGATTTTTTTGCTGAGACATTTTGGGGATTAGCCCCTCAATAGTATTAAAACTCANTGAAACAGTATTCACTGACCTAACGTTTAGGACAATATGACCGAATTGACTAAGATTTTTACTGTAANTTAAAAAAAAATTGGTTTACAACTAAAAAATTATNGAAAAAANCATCTTTATATTACAAAACATACTAATGTGCTAAAAGATATTCCGAATATACAAATAATAATAACCTTAGTTTCATACTAGATTAACATTTGCTGCCTGTCTACATTTATGTACAGAATGGGTTTTTCTGGAGCAGACACCAGATTACATACAGATATGAACCTGGCTTCCGGTGGATACCAGCTGTAATCTTTTTTTTATTGAAGTATTTTGTACATNTTTGTGGTAGAAATTGGGCTAAAATCCAAGTCTTTTGAGCCTTTGATTGGTTTCTACGGTTTCTGATTCAAAATTTAGGGTANAATTATCAATTTTATGTTTTTTNGCCNTAACTTTTAAACCAGAAATACTTTAAGGACATGCAGTTATTTGATGTTACATTACATCAAAATTCCAAACTTGATTCTACCCCTGAGTATTGCAAATGGCAACAAACCAAAGTGTTATGCTCTGTATGGCTGTATTTGCATTTTCTTGGCATGGCTATAGTGTGTGTGTTTATTAGATATTATTAAGGATTTGTTTTTTTTCTGTAGAATGAACCAGAAATTTCAACCACTACAAAATACACTGCAACTACTACAGAAAAGGTAGTGTATGATTGATATTACAGCAACTTACTTGCTGTAGTGGTTTTTGTTATATGAAAAAAGTGATAATTTTTTACTATAGTTTACGATAGAATAAATTCATTTTTGCAACAAATTTAGCAATGAGGCAACCACAATTGAGTTAAATATCAGAATTTGTACAGATGATCTCAGTGATTAGTTACATTTTATTGAAACACCAACTCAGTGTAGCAGTGAAACATTTAAAAAGTGAGCTGAAGTAATGTTTAAGAATGGGTTGAGGGGACAGTCTAAACTCGGGTTGCATGTGTCCTGCAAAAGCATTTTGTGCAGCCCATGTCGTTTTTTGGATAGATTCAAATAATGTTTGAGTAATTTAGTTTAGCCACCGGTGTTTAAAAGTACTGGGCTAGCTAGCGAGTCAACAAATTCCTCTTTTAAATGAACGTAGGGAAAGCTAGAGAAGATTTCCCTGTGACTTATACCTTTTGCAAGATATAGATGTGAAAGCTGTTTCTAGAGGTTCAGGTACTGCCATTGTTTTATCAACATCATAATGCAGCCCTCAAGTTTCTTTAAAAGTCCTCATTTGACCCACTGAGCAATTTTTGAGAGAAACCTCTGGTCTAAGCTGAAGTTGCTGGTGTTGTAACTGCTAAGCTGAGGATTGTGCACTTGCAGATGATGAGGTGGTGTTTAGCAAACTGCTGCTCCAAAGTTGCATTGTTTTTTTTATCCTTCCATTTTGGCTTGCTGTTATTTGAAAAAAATGTGAAAACTTAGTAAGAAATTGTTTTATTATCATAGTTGACTGTGATTTGATATTATGTACATGTCATTTTTGAGGGCACTTTGGGAAAAATTATAGCTTATCCCTGCACATACAGTATAGTCACGTGGGGCAAAGAAAGCCAAAATGCATGAAGTTTGATGTGGGTCATGCTCTGTGCATTGAAAAACAAAGTTTTATGTTTCCTAGCAAGGCTGGTGGGCAATGTACCTTTTGAAAATTTTTGGCATACCTCTGCACATTACTAAAAATATGTATATATGTACAAAATAGTCTTGTTTTTTTCACCTTAAAAAGAAGCGAGAAAAAAAGGCAACTTCACTGAACCATACTTTGCATTAAATTGACACAACTACAACAACATTACTCATATGCAAATACCTGTAGTCCAGTGGCAATGTTAGGTATTGTGTACACCATGTTGCTGAAGAAATTGAAAATTTTATAGCACTTTATTCTCCTCCTCGAACACTAAATTTGATCATCCATGCCTGCCACTTTTAAGTTTGGCCAATGCTGGCCACTAAAAACAGATGGCAGTATCAACAATCTCTATGCCTTCAGTAGTAGGCCAATCTCAGCATATTTCTCCATCTATCCCACTCTTCTTCTGCAAATATTTTAATTCTGCCTTCTCTGCTTGCTTGTAATACTTTCTCAATTTCTTCCCAGTAATATGTCTGTGGATGATTCCAGTGTACCACAAAGTATTTTCCATTGTCTGAGTTTGAAATAGTGACTTGTTGTTTGTCTCCATCATCCTTTGTAATTCCTTTATTACAAAGTCTTCATCATCATCTGACTCATCATGCAGTGCATCTCTTCACCTTCAGTGTCTCAAACAATTTGCATTTAAGTTTTCCTGTTTTATTGTGTTTTCTTTCTTGAGCAGCTCTACTTTTTCCTTGAACCTTTTATTTGTCTGGATACTTCCATTCATTTTAACTCGTATTCGCTACTTTGGTAACTCATGATTAGCAACAGTAGACATCCACTTAGATTAAATGATAGTCTCAATTGATACATTTTCATCCTTTGAATGGTTTAAATGCACAAAACATTAGTTGTCATCCTCCTGCTTGTTGGATTTGTTGAAGTAATGCTTTTTCATAGTAGTACTTCAGTGGGGCAAAACAGCTTACATCGAGAGGCAGCAACAAATCTGTGCAGTGTGCAGGAATCTTAGCGATGGAGGCATTTTCCTTTCTAACCAATTCAATTGTTTCAATGGAAGTGTGCATGTATGTAGTTAATACCGCTCTAGCCTCTAGAGGTATTTAAAAATCTTTTACAGTTACTATACTTGCAATGAGGAATTGAATTTTTGCTTTAAAATATTCACAATTCTTCATGAGGCAAAAAAACAATTGATTTTTTTACCCCCACCCCCATGGTCATGGAAAATTCAGGGTAAAAAAAAACAAAAAACTATTGATCATAACAACTTTTTTTATTGGACTATCTGCGATGGTTAAGAGACACACTGTCTAACAAAAATTGGAGTAAAAAAATCATCTGCAACTGCATCACACAAAAGTTCACAAAACCACAAAAAGTTTTTTTGGGNTATTTTTGGGTTTTATTGGTAAAACTAACCAACTACGCCAANNAATACATCATTGAAACAAGCAATAGGCATGAAGGCTTTTTAGAAACTTGCACTGCATCAATNCATAAAAAAGTCATGGAGTGCAACCAGTTGAAGTTGTAGAGAGGTTGTCCTTTTTTATCCCCTTNATTTTTTTTGCCCCAATTGACTATACTTATAAAAATATGTGTAAAAATGTACCAATAGAAAAATCATATGCAGGGCAAGAAAGTAAATTTTATTGACCATACTTTGCAGGGAATTGACACAAAAAGGACAGCACGAATCACATGTAAAATGAAAATAATCTAATAACAGCAGTTGTGTACTGTGTCTATGAAATTGCTGAAAATAAGCATCGAAACATGTTTTTCCATGATGAAAATAGCTGTAAAACAGGCTTTTGTTAACTGTGTTCTACACTGAATTCGTAGTTGTGGACCATTAAAGACAGATTCAGCAATTACTTAGAATTCTAAGTATACTAGTCTGTCATACAAACAACACACTGGGTTTTTCTGTGAGTTCAACACAAATTAAATATGATTCTATGTTAATAGCCGTTTTGCACTGCTTATTTTGAATGTAGTACAAGTCAAAAAGGGAGCATACTTCTTGACCAGTGGTTTTCAACCTGGGATCATGCAACCCCACTACCCATTGTTTGCCTTTTTTACAGGGGTCGTGAGAGGTTCTGACAAAATATTCACAATTCTATGTTTTATATTTCTTATAAGGACCCACTTTTTGTCATAGCCATAAAAATAGGATCACCTGGCAAAAATGGTAGCCTACTTTTTCATTCAAACTGTTTGTGTAAGTGTGATTATGACCATTACAAAGTTTTCATTGTGTTTATGATCATTACAGTACTGTTCCATTTCACAACGCACAAATAACTTTGTGACGTAAGAATATGCAAACTGTAAATTAGATACCGGATTGTGGTAGGTAACTTGGGAGTTATTCTAGTTTTCAATGTGTTGGGCTATGGAGTGATTTGTATTCGGCTTGGGTCTCCCTCACTGTTGGTGCAATGTGCATTAATTTAATAAAGGAGTCTTTGTTCAATATACTGAAACAATATGTTATTTTATCAGTCTTTGTGATTTTCTGTTGTGCAAACCCAACTGCATTTCATTTGCCTGCTTGGAAATTTTCAGAAAGGGGTCGTTAGGTCAAATTAGGTTGCAAAATGGATCGCTGCATAAAAAGGTTGAAAAGTCATAAGTCAAGGCCATTGTTTTATATCGCTAAGTAATTGCTGTAGTTCTCTAATCAAACAAGACAATGACAGTGAGTTTCTCTCCTAACAGTGGAATTGTACATTTGTATGTTTGCTCATAATTCTATTTGAGTAACAGCTGATGATAGCACCAACTTAGTAGGCTAATAATATACTCAGTAAGATCCTAGTGTCTGATTCTTTGCTGGGAAGGATTCCTTTCAATTGACAGTGTTTGTTAATAGAAATTATATAGATTGGACACTTAATCAGATTGTTGGCTATTCTTGATCTTTGCCAAAATAGTATTGAGTATTAGAAAAGCAAACTGTAGAAAGACAATTATTTGATGAAAGCCACTTCTTTGGATCAAAGGCACTTTGATTTATGCCCCAAAAAGGTTCACAAAGTTTTCTCATTATGTTAGTTGGAAAGCCCACACAATAACTATTTCAACTTTTCAATGCTTATTCTTAGCATGCAATGCACACAGTACTTTACCAAGGGTAAAGAAGCTAAAACTGCACCAGGTTTTCTCACAAAATCTTGGCAGTTGCTTATTGAAGGTGGTAAGTTTGGACTTTTGCCTGTTTGGAAGTATCAAAAATGCTAATTTGGACAAAAAAAGTCTGACTGTTTGGTGGAAGTAATAAGAAGGTAATTCTTGCTTTTAAAGATTCATAATCATACGGTTTGTGGGTAAAAAAGTCAGGTGCAGTAAAAAATTTGTGATGTTGTTTGCTTCAATTGCCATAAAAAAATGAGGAGTGAAAAATCGCATCAGATCATAATGAGTTTATCTTTATTGGACCACTGTTGGGAGTTACGAGGCACATTGGGTAACAGAAAACACTGCAAGTGTCACACAGAAATTTAGGAAAACAAGAAAAAGGTTTTTCAGTACAATTATTAGGTCTAGTATATTTCAGCAACCTAAAATACAGAGCTCAATAAAAATACCATTTTGCCAAAAGCCTGCATAGAAGCATATATTTTACCGTCACAGAAGCATCTTTCATGCAGTGCAGCGAATTGGGAGTGTAGGGAATTGCTCCTTTTGTCCCTATTACCCTTAATTTTTGGTCCCAACTGCCTAATACTTATATTGCTACGTTATGTAGAGCAAGGGAAGCATGACCTGTTTTACGTAGGTGGATGACTGTTTTCGCGCTGTTTTTTTTCACTGAGAAATTTTGGTCATTTTTGCACTGAGACGTTTCAGTCATTTGTACCATAGTAGTGTTGAAACTCACAGTAACACTGTTCATTAGTCTATGTTTCTGACCGAATTGACAAAAATGTTTTCGGTCACATTTCGGTCTGTGGCTGAAAAAAAACTAGTTTTCGCACATCCTTTAACGTGCTGTGAATTTAGATGTGTTAGAAAGGCTTGGTTTATAACTGAGGCCAACTGTGACGTTGGTTGTGTGTAACAACCAAAATATTAATCAGCATCATATTATTTTCAACAGGATGAAGTCCGTGTACCCAAAAAGTTTGAAGTAAGTTGACAGTGTTGGTCGATATACTTAACAGTTAGTAGAAATCAACGAGACTAGAATGTGGTCTACATACAATGTCGCAGTTAGTTCCTAGTCGCATCAAATTTTTACGCCTTCTTCCTGCAGTTTTTTTTTTATTGTTACACTTACTCTGGAGAATCACTGGCACAGTTAACGCGTGTTACACGGTTGATTTTACGGTTGATTGTTGTGGCAAATCACCACGCTCGATTATTTATTTTCTTATTTACACTATTTTCACGTTGATTCGTACAGCCTGAAGTTACCGACAAACAAAAAGACCTGGCAGAAGAAAGCACAGGGCCGAAGGTTGATACGCTGCTCGGAAGCTCGCAGTTCTTGGCAGGTGAGGCGACCGGCCAGTCTTCTTGCCATAAATGCTTGGCGCCGTTTCGCTAGGTCTTCATCCACTGCGATCGTTGTTTTCAGCTCTGATCGTCGGCGGCTGCGTCGGGCTGCTGTTCGCGATCTGTGTCATACTGCTGCTCGCTTACCGCATGAGGAAGAAAGACGAAGGGAGCTACGCGCTGGACGATCAAAAGAAACCGGTCACGTCGCCGTATAAATACTCGCAAGGACAGGAGTATTACGCGTGAACGAAACGTCGGCACCAGTGCCGACCCCCACCACAAAAAGTCGCCAAATGTAAATAGCATCGAGATATGCCGGAACGCGAGTAATGCGAAAATAAAAACTATTTTTTCCGGGCAGTTATTTTTCGATGCACCGAATGTCGTTGTCACTTAAATAAGCAGCGACCAGGCGATCCTTGATCACACCCGGGCAAAGTCAACGGGTTCATTCCGGCACAGTATAAACAACTCCCGCTGCGTGGAGTAAAAAGTTGCTTTTCATGAGACGCGTAGTGCGGGGTTTTGAAGCACGAGGGAGGTTTTGAGCAATGTTTTCGCTTTTTGACTCTTGCTTTCAACATCAGACACGCGCGACCGAGCAAATGCATGCTTAGTTTTCATGAAGCAAGCCGTCAATGCTGCTTTCTACTTCATGGAATCTTACCCGAGGCACTTCAAAGTTTCAGATCGCTTTATCGTTGAAACCAGATTGTTAAAAAATTTAAGTGAATCGACATTGCCGACGGAAACGTTTTATTGCTGTTTTTTCTCTCTTAAACCAAGCGACTCGTCACGCTTCGCAAAAGCAAGTGTTTGCCGAAGAATTCCTTTGTGTTTATCCGGTACGTACAGTGCTTACTGATCTTCTAAACTTCTCTCAAGCAAATATTTCATCGTTGGTGCTCCCAATGTAATACGGCGGTGCTGTTACTCTTGTTTTTACATCGGTTACTGGAATGCTGTTTCCACCTGCGTCAAGTGGTTAAGTTACACTTGTTGTTTTTACTTGTTTCAGGCTTTGGCTTTAGTCTTTTTCGTCTTTCTTCTTAGCGGCGGGCATTTTTTTATTGATAAGACTTGATCGATGGTGGTGATGTTAACCTGTGTGCGTTGCAAGATCAAGCGATCGCATGGCAAGAGTGGTTTTTCGCAAGCGCCGCAACAACTAAAAAAGTGAACTGAGCACAGTAGATGCTTGCGACCATGAACACCGAAAACAGACAACTGATGCCAAAAGCTACGCCCTGGTTCAGGGAATTTCGTTTACAAACAGCTGCACGCGAAAATCGTGCACCTGTTGACAGGGTACCTACTTTGCGATATTGTAACGCTGCAGGCTTACTTTTTCAAATACGGGAGGGCAGTTTTTATGCTATCTTAACTTTCGCTTCACGACCAACCCCATTTCTTCGCCGCAAGCGCACTGTTGCGCATCGGTCAACATAAGGTCAATTAGTAACTAAGCTCCTTCGTATCGACCCACAGCTTTTATTTGAACAATGCGAGGCGATCTGGCTTGCGACCAGTAGCGTTCTGCTGCGACTTTAGTTCAACAGATTGCTCTACAAGATAATTTCGTTTTTTTTAAAGAAAAAGGAAAGCTTACGTGTTTTGTACTTGTTTCGCGCCCAAAGGAATTCGTTTTTTTTGTACAGCTACCTTTGTTGTTTGATTGATCGCGCCGGCGTTCGGCTTAGTCGTGGTCACCGTGTAGTTGTTTTGCGAAGCGTTTTTAATCATTGTGCAGCACCCTGGAGCTGTTTGGCGAGCTTGACTTCTGCGAAATGTCAGTAAACAGCATTCCCGAGATATGTATACCCTGTTTGGCGTGCGTTAGGCTCGCCCGACAAGCGCTCCCTTCCTTCGTCCTCTTTTGTTGTTGCACCCGAATAACCTCAAATAAAGCTCGTAGAAAACCTGAGCCGTGCTCACGTTTTGTACAAGGTGTTCCAGCAGCGACCTTGCCAGTGTACTGCGCGCGACGACAACGGTGCTCGCCGGCTGTGGCTCTTACTGCAATTGACGTGTTAATGCGTACCGCGGCACGCCCATGTACAGTAATGTAATACATTTTCTACCACACTCTCAAAGTCGTCGTTGTGCTTCTCGCCGGCGCGTTGAAGAAAACGCTCCATATGGCGTTCAATGAAAGCTCAGTGCTGTTTACCCGTTGTGCTTTTGCGAAAGCCGAGCTATTGACAGATTACCAGTTCCACTCGATCCCACCTCAGCGCTGGTATGCTTCGCAACAGGCTGGCGAGCGACAACTTTTGTGTTGACGTCAGCCATAGCATACTCGCCCGTCACTCCGTCGCCGCGTGATTTCCTCGGCGAAACGATGCGGTTTCCAGCTTCACTGCTGAGCGCAAAGGCGCCCTGATCGTGGCTGTTAAGGCCTAGACTTGAACTGACGTGACCGTCAAGCAGATCGAAAGCATGAGGCGCTTGCTTCGATGCGAAGGCGAGGTTAGGTTTTCTTGCTTGGTTGTGATCTTCCGAAATTTCATTCCGGAAAATTAATTGCGCAGTTCCCCTACAGGCGTAGTCAGGGGGGTCCATGCCCCCAAAAATTTCTAGCAAAGCTTGTTATTTTATGCTTTCGAGAGGCAGTGTCCCAAAGAAAAAATACTGTTACTCCGTCGAACGATTTGCTCCCCCATAATTTTGGCGTGACTACGCCACTGATTCCCCCTCCGAACCTGGTGACTGCGCACATTCGCTGCAACAGTCACTCAAACCTAAGAGGCAAACAAAGCCACTTAAATATGACTCACCTCCGCAGAGGTCGTTGCTGGCAGCTGTAAAGTTGAACATCCGACGTTCCACGCCGAACCGTCTGTCGCTTTGGTCAGCTGGAAACCTTACTCCGCGTGTTTCGAAAGTTCAGTCACCGGACACGGTGACCGGTCACACAACCCGCGCATCAGTAAACGTTTACTGCTCGCTCAGATTGATCGAATGTTCCCTGTTTTGACAGTTTGTTGCCGAACGAAGTAACTCATCTCGCCAGATGATGGCAGAAACGCTACGTGCAGTGTTTCAATAGACGTAGTGTTTGACAATTCTGAGCCCGGTCTGAAGTGGTATGCTGGCAGTGGCGAAAAGTAGCTGCGCCGTCCAAGCTGCGTATCGGTTGAAACGACGTTTGTTGCGCGTTCTTAATTTGCAGTGTGGTCGCGTTCGCGCGGCCTTGGAATGCGCTCGAACCACCACCGCTCGCTATTCGCCGCGCTCGACTAAATCCGTTCGTCCAATTCTTGTTATTGACTAACGCCGTCGAGGCAGGAACAGGGCGCATCGCTGGCGCTCAGGCGTTAAGTCGTTTATGCTCAGCTCTTTTACTGTTTGTCGAAGCGAAGGGTACTTCGCTCTCGGCGCCGCTTCGCTGAGCGAACTTGCGCACGACAGGTAGCGAGAGCGCGTTGCATTTTCTCGGCGACTTTGCTGACGTTGTCAACTTGTCAGTGCGATTTGTTGCGACTGGTTTGCTCGAATTGTGGACGAGCGGTCGGGACCGCTACGCACGCCGGTAACCTTTCCAGTGACAGCTTTTCTTGCCCTGGGGGGTCGGAGAGGAGGGCTGCGGTGCCGCTCTTGGAGGCTCGCAATCGTAATTAAACGAAAATTCGTGCTTGCACGCGTGAAATGGGCACTGGATCTGGTGAATCGTTGCGAGAACGCTGAAAGCCGCGCTTCGCCAGCCATGATCGACTGCCTGCTGCGATTGTCACAGACCCTCTCGTTATGCCGATCACATCACGTGCTGAACATCGGAGCAGTGTGCACCGCGCTTAACATACATGCGTTGTGGTCGATCGCGATAACGTATCAATTTCTCAGCGTGATAAGCGTTTTGTTCGTCCATAAAACCGCAACTCCCGCCAGACACGCCACGCGCGAGATCTTATCTAAGTTGCACTATTCCGGTTAATTGACCCTGGTCGGGTTGTGACTGTCAAGCGAGTGGGTCGACGCTGACGCAGCGTGTTGTGCTCGCCTTCAACCTTCCCAACAAGTCTTCGACGCTCTGAATCACCGAAAGTCGTCGGCAGGGAGAGCTCTGCTCGAGGCGATGTTACGCTTAGGTGTCTTGTTTTCGTAACGAAAATAGCTGAACTTCGCAGGCAAGTAATCAGCCCTGGTTGACGAATGAAACTCGCTGCTACCGCGGACGAAAGCTGATTTTGTTTTTTTTGACGCTGCACGACTCCTTACTCGGCGGTGGCGGGCTCTCTGTTCTCCTCATTGGCTTGCCACAAACATGCAACAAAATTTCTCGGGACAATTAAAAGCTGTAGGTTAGCTGCAAGTTTTCGATGAATCAGGCGACTAGACTCAGCTTTTACGTCTTCGGGATGATTGGGACTCGCATATGCACATAATCTCCGAGAATACGACGCTGGAACCAATCAGCTAATTTTGTTTATAGGAAAACCGATGTCACGTCACATTACAAATCCTCTGACCTGAAATCTTATTAAGATAGAATCGGTTCCAGCGTGAAATCGATTTCCTATTAATCGAAAACTTGCTGATNAATTCGACTGTGTAAGCTTCACGGAGGCTAATTGGTTGGATATAGATATCCCAGTCAATTGATTCGTAGAAACTTCGCAGCNAACCTAAAGCTTGGATTGTCGTNACAGTATTGCGTTATTCGACCAGCTTTCGGTGTATCCCCCAGATCACGCGGATCGTACCATAGATTGGTAATCGTGCGTTTGGGTACAATCCCTAACATGTCACTTGTTTGTTAGCAGTTGCTATCTACATCCTAGCTCAGTCATGTTTGTGCGTGCTTTTGGACGCTGACGTAACAATGCACACCACGCAGCGATTCCCGTCAAAGGTTCGACGTGACTAGGTTTCCTTTTTTGTCTGCTGAATCGGACTTTTCTCCCAAACCAGCCTCGCGAAAACGCGAACTGTTCGCGTGGGCAAAACGTCTTTTGTCGTCAAAATCTGACGTGGCAAAGCCACTTGCACACGACCAGGTGATCCAAAACGCGTTTTCTTGATGAGCTGGCGGCAGCTGACGTGAATTTGTGCGCTGGTTCCGAAATCAGATCACTTCTCACCTCCATCCTCAAAGACGGGGTCGTTGCGAACATGCTTGTTCGCCACAGTGCTACCTCGTCGCGTATTTGACCAATGCCTTGGTACTGAACCGTAGCGAAGAGACCGCAACCGCAGGAAACGCGCCTCAGGAGACTCGACGTTACGGATTTGGTGCAAAGCGGTCACGGATTTCTGAAGCAATGTACCGGTTTCTCGCCACTGGCCGCCTTTCCGTGGAATTTGCTTGTCGAGCGAAGTGGAACGAAGTTCTGAACCTCGTTGACGCATCGCGCAGGCGGATAGCACAAGCGACTTGTCTATCAACTCATACCGCCCGTTGTTTCACCCAGCTTGCTGTTGTTCGAGGACATTCACCCGCAGTCGACTGTGCACGAGTGTGTCCGCCAGCTTACTAAGAGCTGAAAACATTTCGACATCTTTTCTTGGATCTAGGAGGAGATCGTGCACACGTCGAAGTTGTAAGCCAGTTTATTGCGACCACACAACAAATAGTAACGCGAGACAAAGAAACCAAGGCCTCCTAGAAAACACAATCTAGGAGGCCTTGATGAAACAGGGGCGGATCCAGGGAGAGACGTTTGGGGCGATCGCCTCTCCCTGACACATGCGAAAGTAACTTTCTTCACCATGATTTTGTACGATTCGGAAAACAGCATTCGCAATATAAGGCCATTTTGTCGTCCATTGTTTTGTCAGTCACAGCAATGTTGCGAAGTATACTTCCCCCGTGAAGAAACTCAACCTGCTCAAGCGCAGAACTAATTTTTGCAGCGCCCATCACAACACCATCAGCCGTTGATCCCGCTCACTGGCCACGAGCGCGGTAGGTTGTTGATAATGTTGAAAAAGCGTTGTGTAACACACAAGAGAGCGCTTGTCGGAGTTTCGTTCCTGGCAACAACAAACGACTGTTCCGCCGTATTTTGTTTCAAAGAAATAGTCGATCGTCCCTTGCGGCGCTGTTGTTTACATTTCACTTTTTCGTGGGGAGATCCTGCCCGAGCTTTCCTCGCCCGGCTGGTGGTTACGGCGCTGGGCATGTGTTAATGGCTGACGTGACGATCCACGGCGCTTCCCATTAACACACTTAACAAATAATCATCCAACTCTAATCGGAGCAATGGTGCTCGTAGTCATTGAACGCCACCGTTGATAATTATTAATCAAACAGGAAGAGGATTGGCCACGATCCGTTGGTGAATGTCGACGAAAAGTGGAACGTACGTCACGAAATCGATGAAATCCAATCGGCCGGAATTGCCGCGCGTGAGCTTCTCGAGGATCTGTGCGGAAAATACCCCAAGTAACCGGAACCCCCGAAGGCAAAAATACCCGGAGGAAGTTTTGTCCTACCTGGTGCTGGTGTCGGTCGGATATCCCCGCCGCCGCTAGGTCCACTTGAACCACGTCTAAATTCGGGCCCAGGAGCTTCGAATAATGATCCTGCAATCAAATATGAAGATGACAAATCATGATACCCAAGTTTGATGCACCGCTTTTGCGCACTTGGCAGAATTTTTAGTGAACTACATCTCCGCTGTCGCACTGTTACTGAACCCAGAGAGCGGAACTTCATGCTTTGCTTTCAGTGAAAGTCATTCGTGTTTGTGATTGAAAAGGGTGTGACTTCACAGTGGCGTAGCCAGCCCAGAAATTTGGGGGGGGTCAAAATGTTTGCTTTTAGGCGAATAACACTATTTTGTTTGAAAAAACGCCTCTCAAAGCACAAAATGACTATGTTTTCTAAAAATTTGGGAGGGGCATGCCCCCCCCC
>JGI24159J19872_10007256_pt1 | contig 14526 bp, 7 predicted proteins | sample Ectturendosymbi4_FD_19872 | JGI IMG/M metagenome (IMG submission 19872) | reverse complement strand
CCCCCCCTAACCTTACGGGATGTATCCGCCACTGGCGGCAAATGAGCTTAACGTATCTTCTTAGACTGCGCTCATGTGTCGCAATAGCACGCTGGAGTTTCTCTTCCGTTCTTGGTACATATGTGAAAATTCGTTTTGGCCAAAACGAGCCATGGTTACCGTACATACGCACAGCTTTTCGTGTAACACGACAGGCGTGCATTGGTCATGATTTTTTAAAATAATGCACATTACCCAAAAACCAGTTGATGCAAAATTCGGCAAACATTTTCAACAAAACGTCTTCATTCTTATTCCAAGATGTTTTTTTTGTGAACAGACTAACGTGCGCGAAAATATTGGTTGATTAATCTAGAAAAACATTTGTTTTTGCAAATTTCGTAGAGAATATTTTCTTTTCGTAAACAAGGATTTTTCAGTATTGTCACGCAATCGTTTACTCAGTACTGTTTGTAATCACAAAAATCGCAAGTTGCTTGAAAGAAAATCAGTGCATTTGTTAGTTCATAAATAGATGTTTTTGAAATCAATTTCAATTATATCAGAGCTTGGATACGGACTGCAATCTAGCATTAGTTTATTTTCTGTTGCGTTCGGCAGCTTTGTCGTAAGAAGAACAGTGCAGTGCAGCAGTGTTCGTGTGGCGCAACGATCAGAGTTCAAACATAGCACTTCGGAAGTTTTTGGCTCAGTATGTTTTTGTTCGGAAGTTTTCGGCTCAGTATGTTTTGCCGCTCATCGCGATCAGGACATATTTCAATCAACGCAACCAGGGTAAAAATCAATTGCAAACCAAACCCAACGAGTGAAACTATTTTTTGTTACCTTAACCGTTGTTACGTCAAGGACAGGACGAGTACAACTGAGCCCAGGGGCGTGACGAGGTTAGATGGCGCCAGGGCCAAAAGCAGGTTTGGCGCCCCCATGCTCGAACCTGAGGTCTTTCGGTGGGAAAATGTACTGTATTGAAGAAAGTCGTTGTGACACTGTTGGGACTTTTCGGCGCACCCCGCTGTTGTTCGGCGCCCCCATAGTGATTCGGCGCCCGGGGAACTGTGCCCCCTTTGCCCCCCTTCTTACGCCCCTGGCTGGACCAGGTTTATTTCTGAACGCAGAAACTGTAGGGAGTGTGTTTTGGTGAAATATATTCGGACTTCAAGTTGTTACTTGCAGAACTGTTTTTTTCTTAGCTTTTTTCCAAAACTTGTAATAGACAGACAGTTAATTTTATTTATATGGTCAACAAAATGATCGTGGATGTAACTGAATCAGCTGATCCTGGATCAGTTACTTCGTTTGTTCAACTGACACAGTAGTGATGGACAAACGACATCGGTATAATCGAAGTAATGGTAATTTCACAAGAAAACAACAAGATAATTAATAACAAACCATAAATCTGAGCGCACAGAAGGCCAGAAAAGTAGACAAACAAGTGAACGATGAAACTTATTTAACATAAACGCGAAGTAGTTGTGTTACTTGGCTGCGCACACTCTGGAACCCAGAAGCTTGGATTCCATGTTTAACTCCAACTAAGCATGCTTTTCCACCCGATATTGAATTGATTTTTTACCGACAATTGTATTTACAGTGGTTCTCAGCTTGTAGATGAATTCCCGCCGCACTAATCCTATGCATAAATTTAAACGGTGCACTGCATAGAAAATATTCACGGCTTGTTATTTAATGCGATTCACTGTTTTGACACAAAATGCGGTGTTATGCTTGAGACGGTTGAGAGCATTTCTCATTCGACGCTTATCTTCGAGCGGTACTTTCTTTTACTGCAGCTACAGCGTAAAAGCCAGCTTCGTACAATTACCAAGTAGCGAATGGAATTAAGAACCGAAGCGACACTTTCGATGCAAAATTGATTTAAGCTGAATATGAGCTTGCGATGCCCTAGCAATGTGAAAACGATGCACCAACCTTAACAAGAAAACGTACAGCAACAGCTGATATTTAGAAGCGGTTTCGATTCCGTTGCGATATTTATGCTAAACAATGGTAGTTCAGATATGGTTTGCCGAAAACCAACTGGTCATGAAATGTTCTGAAATGTTCGGCCAAGGATGGAAACCTGCTGTTATTTTTAAACAAGAAATGAGACAAATTTCTGTCAAAAGCGAAAAAAAGACTGCAAACAGAAGAAATTTGAAATTGTATTTCGTGTTTATAAAACTTTATAGGTGCTAATGCATTAAAAGTGTTTGTTCCAAATAAAGCGACGTTGGATACATCTACAGTTCTTTGTTACACAAGGGTGCCTTTTCCTGGCCTTCGTGTCTCTTCCCAGGCTTCCTGACATTTTCGTTTTTGCAAATGTGTAAAACAACCAATCGAAGCATCTACTTGCTTTACTCAAAAACGTTTACATTACTTCAATACTGTTGAAATAACCAGAGTTTTTTAATTGGAACTCGCATGGCAATGTGGATTCGGTGTTGAACAGCAGAACCGAGGCTAGAGAGAAGGATGTTATCTGATTTGGCACATCAACGAGAGTGCCAGAATGTTTACTGATAGTTTTTGTTGAAAAGCTACTGCTTGTCAAAAGCATACTAGTGGTGTCATTTCAGCTTATGAAACCGGGAAAAGAATCAGGGGCGTGTCGAGGTTAGATGGCGCCAGGGGAAAAAGAACAAGTTTGGCGGCCCCATGTTCGATCCCAAGGTCTTTTTGGGAGTAAGTAAATTTACTCCATTGAAGAAAATACTTGAGATATTGTTGGGACTTTTCAGCGCCCGGGTCATTGTGCTCCGCTCGGTACGTCCCTGACTAGAATCAAATCCCACACAGTTCACTAACATGCTTGAGTTGTTTCTGTCAATCATCATTGAATAGTTATATTATTAGTTGCTGATTGAACAGCAGTGTTTTCGCAGTGGAAGCAGCAGCCAGGTGTGAAGCTCAATTGCATTTATCATGTAACTCTTCTTCCGCGTAACTTCCTCTGGATCACGGTTTTTCTCTTTATCACGGGCACACTGCGAACCAGTGAAGGACCTATCAGGCGATATTGATCAATGTGCTACAATGGGCGTCAGAAAGGGGACTTTGGATTCGGAAATTCGACATTTTCCTAAAGATTGTTTTCTTGATTTCAAGAGGGTAAAATGAAATTTCATCATTTTTGACCTCCCCTTTAAATATACTTACAGTACTGGAAAAATTATTATGGATTTTTTTCCATAAAAAAACATGTTTTTCATTCACATAGTCAATATAACTAACAAAACAACTTCAAAGGCGTTGTGAAACTAGCAAAGTAACTTTTAAAACGTTATCATCACAATTTGAAGTAGTTCAGCATTTAGTTTGGCCTTCCTTGTAAGGTTTTAAAGCTTTGGGCTTGTCAGGCATGCTTTCAATGAGGGTTTTTCTACATCAAGTTATCTTTTCGCTGTAAAACCACACCTTGGTCAGACGCTTTATCAGCTCTCTTTTTGTGGTTAGTTGCTCGTTGATTGGTTCTAAATGAATCTCATGTTTTAGGATGTCCCATAAATGTTCTATGGGATTCATAACTGGAGAGTTTCCAAGTCATTTTAATACCCTAATTTTGTTGTCCAGGAATCATTTCATCAAGATCTTCCAGTAGGGCATGGAGCGTCATCCTGTTGAAAAATGAAGTCGTTGCCAGCAGGAAACCGCTCTGTAACTTGTCGTAGCAGGCGTCCTAGCACTTCTACGTATTTTATTTGGTTCATGGTTCCTTCTATTATGCGTAATCTGTTGATTCAATGAACCAATATTACCCTCAAAACCATGATCTTGGCAGGAAATTTGACTGTTTTTTTCAAACATGAGGGCAGAAATTCCTCACCAGACCTTCGGCGAACTGTCTGCATCCTATCATCAAGTAGGCCTACTGCAATGGTTGATTCATCCGAAAAAATGACTTGAAAAAAAGAAATAAACCCATGTTTAAGGTTGTCAGTAGCCTACGTTATGAAGGAAAACCATCACAGGTTGTTCTTGAACAGCTCCCAAAGCATCCTCATTCCTCAGTAACCATTTTGACTGAGAAAAGTGACTGCAAACGTTTCCAAATGACTTAAGACCCACTGAGTGTTTGATGTAAATTCTTCAGAAAAACATTATCAACATCAAGAAAGTTATTCTGTATTCGCTTTTGATCTTCATCAAATATCCCACTTTGAACCAATCCTCCAATGTCCGATTTTCATGCTGTGAAGCCCATTGATGTCTCACCTGCTTCATTTTCTGTGTTAATCGAGGCTTTGTCATGGGCCTGTATGACTTCAGACCTTGCTCCAGAGGACGTTTATTGATGGTTCTCTTGCCCACCGCAATACCCTCATTATCCAATTACATAAAAAGTCTTTTACATGAAGCTCTTTTATTTTTCAATGCCATTGCTTTGATTTTTCGGTCAAGTCTAGGTGTTGTTTTCCACTTGCGTCCACACTTTCCCCCCTTGATCTGTCAACCTCTCTTCCCAATTCCAGTGTTTTTCTTACAACACTACCAGTTTGAGTCGATACATTTAATTCCTTGGTTGTGTCTTTCTGTTTTAAGTCACTGTGCTTGAGTAAATCAGTGATTTGTCCTCTTTTTCTGGGATCAAACCTTTACTCTTTCCGATCTCTTCAACTTCGTTAAACAACCTGTGCGTTTGCCTGTGACTATTCGTATCCCATTAAATTCTCAGGAAAACGTCCAAAACTTCTGGCTAAATACAAAGATTTACAAATTATTGTACACTAAAATGGTCCATCAGGCGCAAGAGACCACTCAGGTTCAGCCGAACTATTATATTCTAATATTCTCTTGTGTAAGTATTACGTCATCATAAGCAACTTCGCACAACGTGAATCTTAGGTGATGCGGAATTGCAGCTTCTTTTCTTTGAACCATTCTCACATTCATTCATGTGCAGTCAATAACCGAAGAAATCAGAAAAATCCAACAATTTCTATAAAATTCTTGTGAAAATAAAAAATCCGTAATCATTTTTCCAGTACTGTAGCTACATCTAGAACAATCCACTATCAGCCCCTCTGCAAAACATCTTTCCAACCCCCATGTGTGTTACTGTAGGCCTACCTACCGTTGTCTCACAAAAAAGTACATGTTGCTCGATAGTCGGGCACTGGTTCAGAGACACCGAAGTCGAACGAACCCCAGTCGTGCAAAAATTGTTTGCGAACCGGCATTTTAAGTAATCGTGCGACCATCACTGGGCAACGAATCTTCTAAATCGCCCGCAACCAATGTCCGGCACTTTGAGGTAACGTGTATGGGCTACGATTGTTGTTACATGTATGGTTAATGAATAATTACCACCAGCTCAACATAGGCTAAGTTCTGGTTTCAGCAAAATTTCCCCCCTTCTTGTACAAGCAATGCAAATGTCGACGCAGCTCAAGTCACTGGTGCCTGACATATTTGCAACGTGCAACAAGAACGCAGCGTTATAACAGCACCGCTACTTTGCCAGACGCGGGGGGCATTCGGGTGCAGGTCCCCCCGAACATTATTGTGCTCAGAAAAATTTGTTTCAACCATATAATAAAAGCAGAAATCGTTCACCCCTAAACGAGCTTTGCACCCCCAAAATCCTTAAAAATCTGGCTACGGGCTTGTACTTTACTGCCAACCCACTACATCCGGTGCTTATGCGCCCAAGCCTACGCACAGATGAAAAACACAGCACGAGTCGGCGTTTGTCAAGTGTTTTGAAAGAATTAGCTTCAGTGCCGTCTTTCCGTCAACAAGCCAATGCGTAACGAGAGCTTTCACTGACAGATGCTTTCAACTGGTTTTTGGCGCGTTGTTCCGAAGTTTAAGAATCACGGCAGCAAGAGAAACGACAAATTTTTATTCGCACATTTCCCTTGCACGAAAACACAACCTTCAAAGAAGCTGTCAAATGGGAGAATGGCGCAAACCTGGGAGCAGAGGGTTACACCTGATGTGCCCCTTTCCTCGCAGAAGTCGAAAACTGGGGGGTCTCGTAATTTTTACGGATGCTCCGTTTTGGTAAAACCGCACCAGAGAACAAGAAAAATACGAAACGAGTCAGTTTGAAACAGACTCGTGGAAGAGCGTCACTTGACCTGGTACCGTCGTTAGCGGCAAGAGTGAACCATGTTGGAAGATTTTTGAAGAGTCAGCACTTACACTGCACTGCTTTGTCCTAAAAATCGTCTGGAATTAGATTTTTTCTACAACACGCGTGTTTTCCGCAAGTCGAAGTATCCCAGGCAGGCACTTCCTGCCACCTTTTCACGGATCGCCGAGTCGAGGAAGCCGGGTCGAAAATAGGAATGCTCGCTAGTGCCGCAAGCGAGAAAACGCGGTCGATTTTTTGTGAAAAAAGACTGCTACGGTTAACTACAACCAGCGGTTTGCTTTGTAGGAAGTCACACGGAACCGAGTTAATGTTGCACAGGCGCTATCAATGCAACTCTGCATTGAAGCCGATATATTTTCCTTTGGCAACACGAGTCGTTGAGCTTTGTCAAATATGACGGTGCGGAAAGTTTACGGTCGGACAACTGGTCATCTTCAATAAGACTGTCGGTCAGTTGAGGATGTGCAGGCTTCTCTGGTGACGACGGCTCCAGAGGCAGATGAAAAAAAAGTCGGAAGAAATGCCATGAAAGAGTATCACAGGTGCTGTCGCGTGGTGACCGAAACAGAAAATGACCTACAGAGCAACGGATTGCTCATCCCGTTAAGATTGTTTTTGCGTTAGAACAACGCAAAGGTTTTCCGAATGGAAGGCCGGAAAGCTTTTCTGGAAAGAAATTGAAAAAAAAACGCTTTTTTTCGGAAAGAAACACTGCTTTCATTTTCACGTCACATAAATCTACAGGAGTGTTCACAAAAGGATTCTGACCCGCGCCAGCCGATCATTCAGATGATTTCAGTGACATCAAAGTAGAAATCTGCGTACAGTGCACTTCACGCGAAGACTCCAAGGTTTGCTAGGCTCCCGAAACAAGGGCAACTTTGCACACTTGGGGAATGGGTGGACTGCAGGAGCAGGATGTGGTGGAAGCGACGTTGTAAAAGTTAGAAATAACTAAAAAGAGAGAAACAGCGAACCCATGTTCAGCTTTCGGCTTTCATCGCGTGCCTTATACCGAGCAGCAAATGTTGCGCAGAACGCGCAACGTCTCTGACCAATCAGAATTCACTGACGTTCCAACCGGAAGTACTTGTGGGATCGTCTCTGTTTGTGTGAGAAAAAAAACACGAGGAATTTTTGAAAAATCTGCTCCCTCCTCGCCAAACCACGCGCGTCTTCCTAAGCGACGAACCGCACTGAGAAAGAATTCGAACAATCAAAAAAATCGCGGCGCCGTACGCGAGCGCAGCGGAATGCAGAAGAGCGTAACGCTTGGAAAAAACTGCAGTGCAAAAGAAACAAACAAAAACGACGACAACATCCGCCGGAAACGTCACATGTCGCTCCTTAACTCCTGCTCGATTGTTGCCGTTGGAAGTCCTCCTGCATGTAGTAGTCGCTCGGGGGGGAGTCGTACTCGTCGTGCGACTTCTTGAGAATGCTGCGGCGCGAAACGTCCGGGTCGCTCTGGGCGTCCCTGGCGCGCCGCTTGGCCTTGGGNCGGTGGCTGCTGGCCGTCGAGCGGCGTCCGTCGCGGCTGGAAAGGTCGTCGTTGGACTGGCGCCGGTGGCGTCGGCTGTGGCGCCGGTGACGCTTCTCGTCCTCGCTGTCGGTTTCGTCGCTCCGTTTCCGTGGTAACATGATACTTGACGACGATCGGTAATACACCGGCGGGGGTTCTTCGTCTGGGCTGCAGGACGACCTGCGACTGTAGCGCTCTGAAGAAGGAAAGGGGGTCCAGCGGTCAAGGAAAGGGGGTGCAGCGGTTGTAAGTCGAACAAAAACGTGGAGCTTAAAATAAATTCGACTGTTGCGCAGTTTGCGAACGCAGGCAGGTTTTGGGATTTGACCGCTGCTTGCAATTTTCCGAAAAAAGAAAACAAGCCATTGTTTTGCAATATCGCAACCAGCACACCGCCTATTATGACGTGTGACGAGCGAAACAAACGACTCTCAGCTGTTTCTCGTGCGCTGCGTTTTCACCTTTGCGGTTCGAGAAGATGCCTTTTGCGGCAGAAGCGACACAACACATCCCAGCAAAGCGTTAAAGACACAGAGCACATCCCGGTAAACACAGATACACAACACACCGCAAGTAAAAATATACACTCGCTCCTTGTCATCACCCGGGCAGCGAAAAACACATTTCTGCGCAAGTATCCACTTTAAACAAACGCGCTGTGCATTCTGCAGGGTATGCGCGACCAACTTACTGCTTGTTCTACTTCGACTCCTGTAATCTCCATCTCCTCCTTCATCGTACCGACGAGTATCCATTTCAAACGCTTCGCCAACTGAAGACAAAAAGTTCTATTACACATAGCAGTTCAGAATTTATCTCCAAAAATCTTCCCAAACCACACATTTTTGTAAAAATGTTAATTTGCCAGTGATAATCGTAAAACATTACAAACTTTGCCGAAATCCTGTTTCAATTTTTTTCTGAAACGTTATCAGGAAATCTTGAAAAGCTTTTTTCAAAGCAGCAAGAACCATCCCCGATATGAAGCTTTTTTCAGGACGAGGATTTGCATCCGCATGCAGGATAAATCGACCGCTTCCACGACTCGCTTTTCACAGTTGGGTTACACTGACGGGGTATCCATTACGCGACTTACAGCTCCTTGGACAGCGACGTTAACCGAAACCCCCTGCAAGGTTGAAACCCCTTATCCCGGTCATCAGGTCACGACAAAATGAAAGGAGTCTGGCAGCATTGAAAAGGCGTCGAGATTCAAGATAGCAAGTGGTTTTTGAAGCACTGGGGCTGAAGGCAGCTTCGACGCATGGGCAGAAAAACGCTGTTGGCAATTGATAAAAAACTTATCATTTTATTGTACGGCGCTGTTTGCGTGCGAACACGAAAAAGTTTGCTTTTTCTAACCAGCGATGTGCGGCTGTTTGAGAGGGTGAGTTTTGAAAAATGCACGATTCTTTACTAGAGCAGAGTGCTTTTCAGTCGGATTTACACTGCGAAAATGGGTTCTCCATTTGTGAGTCGTGTACTTCAAAATCGCCACTTGCAAAAGAAGGTTCTCATCTTTGCAGTTAAAGACCAGCTGTGCAGCCTGTAAGCAGCACGCGCACCTGCAAGCTTTCCCAGTAAGGAATTCGTGCTGGAGAATAATAGCGGCAAGTTCGCAAAGCAATTTTATGTCTTAAACGGCAGGAGTTGCTGGAGACATTGCATCATTCAGATCGCACGTAACGAAAGCAGCTTGATGAAGTGGCATCAACGCCGCTTGGCAAAACGCGTCGCCAAAAACCTGTTTTGTCTTTCAACGTCACAGCTGCGTACCTGGCGACATCCTGTGGTCGTACGAGCCGACATCGACGTCGTTGGGAACTTCGTTGGGGTTGAGGAGGATGACGTTGTGCTCGTAGTTGGGGTTTGGTAAGCTTTTCACGTAGGGAATGTCGGGTTGGGTGGAGTAATCGGGGGGAGTGTAGGGGCGTTCCCAGCGCCGGATTTTGAGGTAAACGAAATTGGAAGTGTGCCGCGCTGAGAACAAAACCTGCCGAAGAAAAGATCGAAACAATCAAGCTCTGAAACTATGAAATGGTAATCAGACAAGGACATAAATCAGGGGTTCCCAACCTGGGGTACATGTAACCCTAGGGGTACATTTGCCTATCTGAAGGGGTGCATTTCAGGTTAGTTATAGAAGGGAAAAATGCATCTACAAATCATTTATTTCTTTTTTTTAAGTCATGATAAAATATATTTTGTTATAAGTAATTTTAAGGGTACATGCTCATCTGTCGAAATGCTGAAAGGGCACATGGTCAGAATAAGGTTGGGAACCCTGACATAGAAGCTAAAGGCGTTCGGAAAACGACAAAATCTGTTGGTATTCTCACTTGCGGCCGCCCGATTATGTCATACTTTTATACAAAACACTAGGACCTGAAACGTTGCAAAAACCGGAATTTTGTCGCTAGGGGGCTGCGGAGAGCTGTGATTCAGCGAATTACGTTTGAACCAGTTTTACGCGCTCGGCGAGAAAGTGACGTTGCTGGCCGACCTGATTACGGCGGCGTATAGCCACGCGACAAAAGCGGTTTGCGAAGCGAGTGAGCGCGCGAACGGTTGAGCCTGGATTTATCAATGTGATTTTCGGCAGATGAAACCCTGGTCGAGTTCTAATCTTCCTTAAGTACGTCACCAAGTCAAAGCGAAAACTTTGGAAATTAACTCGGCAGCAGGGGTGCTGCGGAAACCGTACAATTTATCTGTTCGGTTACCTTCAAATGCTCAACAGCTCAGCAAGTTTTGAAGTGAAAAACTCTGGTATCGCGAACGCCAAAAGTCTGCTTTCTCCGCAGCCAACACCGATAAACTTAGCACGGGCATAGCTCAAGAAACTTTTCGCAAAACTGACCGGTTCGCACGATGCATTGAAAACAAAATGTCACCATGAACAAGACATCAATGTTTGATTCGAATCTTACCATGCTGATCAAGCCGACGCCGGCTCCGACGAGTGCAACTAGGTACAGCACGAAGTCTGTGTAGTACTGAAAAATACGAGGTACTTTTTGCTTATCTGCGAACAATCGCAATTTGACAAGCGATGAGGTTTTAACACCTACCTACAATGTGCACAGGGAGCAGCAGAATGCGAAAGTAACAGTCGATCTAATTCTAAGCTAAGCGCGCCATGGTTGAGCGACCGGCAAAGCAAAACACTCAACTCTTGCGCGTTTCAGCGAATCGCCACAAACCTAAGTTTCACTCACATCTGCTTGTACCTGACGCGTTGTGCATTTGTTAATGTTCGCCACGGTCAGTCACTGGCATTTATTCGTTTTCAAAGCTGTTTTTCCTCTGGGGGAGGGTAGCAGGGACAACAGCCCCAGGTGGAATCGAAATACCTCATACGGTTTTCAGCAATCTCTGAGAATTCTGCTGGTTTCACACCATGACGGCACCAAGTCGGGTCGGACATGCTGTAATCACACCACCTTGACCACTTCCCCCTGGGTGCAACCAGCAGGTTTTGCCTCGCCGATCTTTCCTGGGGCATACTGGTCGCATGGCCGAACAATCGTAGCTGAGATCTCGCTATTCGGAGACGTGACACGACATTTAGAGCTTTGCGAATTTCACAGCTGCGCACTTTGCCGCGAAGTGTCCCGGTGTGAACTCTTCGCAAAAACCCCACCCCAGCCGCTTGCACTAAAGATAACACTCTTTCAGTCATTGCCCACGGTTCATCACCATTGGTGAGGATCGGAGCAAAGACCGATACAAAAACCGACAGCTTTGCGGTGTTTGAAAGCTCTCGTTTTGTGACCACAGAGCGATAATGCTCACGCGGAATTGCGTTTGCTTACCAACCCCTGTGTCAATCTCCTTGTTCCGCCTTCCGTCACTCGTGAATACCACCCTAAGGTGCTTGAACGTCTCCACCTGAGGCAGTGTATTGCCGCTTACTTGAGTCGTAATGAAGCAAGCATCTGCTAGTGTTAGAATATCGGTGCTTTGGTATTTTTTAGCTACATGCGGGCACTAAACGAAGTATTGGAGATGAGCAGTGAACTAACATGGGAACATTGGCAATTACAAAACCAAAAATGCACTGAAAATTGTTCTGATGCACGTAGTGAACGCTGTTGTTGACGCTGCAATAACGGTGCGCTGCGGGCGCATTATTGCAAAGTGCAATTTACATTTTAACCACATTGAGAAACCACACCGAACTCCTTCCTCGTGGTGATGCTACGATGCGTTGATCTCACCAGGCATAGTCGACATTTTAAGTTATCGAACGTGTTACAAAAACTATCATTATCAGACCATTGCATTGGCACAATAGCAGTGGTGGTGTAGGCGTAGTTTCGCATGCTCGAAGAGCGCTCAAGAGCCATCGCGTCAAATCACGCTGCGCACATGAGAGAGCAAACTGCTTTACAGACGACTGAACAGCTAATCCGACGGAGCTTCACGAAACGCGGTGATGCCGCGTTCTTGTGACATCGTTACCTTTAATTTACACTTGAAAGACAGGATCCAGAATCTCACAAACGAACTCCCTACGACCTTTCGCGTTTGGGGGTCGTCAGGAGTTTCGGTGCGGCCGGGGTTGGTCGGGCGTGACTACATCTACGCTTGTGAAGTTCACCAGTGGCTCGTACGTGGGCAGTCACGCGTGAACGAGTGACCTCGTTAACATGGCATTCGCAATTCTTTGGCAACAATCGCTCGAGCGCACGTCGTCAAATCGTGACGTCGGAAAGCAAGAGAAGATTCAACAACAGTGTTTGCACATCGAAACTCGCATAAAAAAAGGTAAATTTACAACTAAACCGGATGAAACTGAACTTGAAACAGCAGGAGATAAACTGTAGAACTTTTTGCGCAAAAAAAATTGACAATAACAGGTATATAGCAACCGTGACTCGCCACGCTACATACTATTGTTAGGTTGGCATTATGGCAACCACGACAAAGACTTGGACAAAACACAGACAGACAAAACAGTATCGTTCTATACTCCAAAACAAACAGTTTTGTAATGACTTCTGCCACACCAAACAAGCTTCTGGATCGCTTGATGCGCGAAAGTTTTATGCCTTTTTGAGCATTGGACTCATGACATTATGGGGTTGGAAAAAAGTATTCTTTACATGATGACGAACTATATTGTTCCGTATTTAATGCAATATGAACAGCTTTGCAATTTCAATATGCAGTGCGCCAATTAAGCCCGCAACGTTAACAGGAAAACAAAGTGCGGAACGGATCGTTGCGGTGAACACTGAATGGAGGTCACGCTTGCAGAGGAAATTAACACCTGGCAACACCTACAGTAGTAATATTTCTTCCAAGCCTTATGTGTTACGACTGCCTTCATGTCAATGTCCTCATTTGCTGGTTTTACTCACGTTGTCGCACAGGCCCCGCAAGTCACCCAACGGAGGATTGTAGTTCCCGCCCGGGCCGCAGATGAGAGCATATCCGGTATCTTGGGTTTCTTTAAAGAATACCATTCCTGTAGTGAACAAAGGACAATGTGAGGGAGGATTGCAGAGCGCTTGACAGACGACAAACGGTCATCAACTATCGTCGGTTAAAACACTATTATCGGTGGCAACCTCTAACAGTTCAAAACTAAACAAAACCGAAGTTCCAGACATGCCGGTCTACAACCCGCACCCAGAAGTGAAATTTGCCCAGACGTTGACGGACACTCGAGGACGTAGTGTAGACTTTCACTGCAGCTGCAAAGTGTCGGGAGAATGATTGCACGGCCTTCTCTTTCGCTGGGAGGTCTCAATGATTATTCCCATCGGTTGCTATGGCAAAGTTGAGAAGTTGGTCGCCAACGCACGGGGTCTGCGAAAGTGAAACTCGCCAGCAAGGCCGTGAATCGCCAGTGGCGTCATCGGTCACGCCAGCAGCGCTTGTAAACCTTACCCCCATTCCACGAGGTCTTGCTTATAAACGACTGACGCTTTTTCAGCGTGCACTAATTTGAACTTACAGTATCACTTCTGCAGTGCCTAACAATGTTTCGAAAGTTTACAGCGTTGCAATAATACTACTTTTTTGAAGAAACCAAAGCCGCGTCACTGCGGTTTGCGTTTCCGAGAAACTGAGAATGTACAGAGAGAACGCAAAGTTACGACAGAGTTGAATTTGCTATGTGAACCTTCTAGAGCAGGGGTGGGCAGACATATCTACGGTGGGCCACATTGAAAACTTCATTGCTACCGGGGCCGCATATCTTACATTTGTCTACTTCTGTTACAATTTACGTTTCAAAAATATGAATAAACGATAATATTATTATCACCTTGTATAGTTTTATTTCACACTGACTCTGTAGTACACATAGACGAAATAAAATCTCGAGAATTCTGATCTAATCGATAATATTACTTTATCATGGACACGAAAAACGTACTATCTGTATTCGTGTGGCTGTCCTGCGGGCCGCACGAAATGCCCTCGAGGGCCACATGCGGCTCGCGTGCCGTAGTCTGCCCACTTTAGGGAAGCCTCTTCCCAAAGCTATTGGCTTGCGGACCATTCGCCTGTGGTTATGTCATTAGTCAAAGTGATGGTCGTTGTTGTTTGTGCATCTGAGGGTTGAAAGAAAACACATTGGTATTCCTTCTGGGGAACCCCATATTTTTCCACTGGGTACCCCGTTGAGAAACACCGTCCTAGAATGACACTTCTCGACTAGCAGTGGGTCGACCTGATATATGCATAAGGATGTCGTTACGAATGGAAAACCAGACAGTGGATTGTCTGATGAACACGCAAACAAAAGCCAAGTTGGGAATTTTGTACTTTAGTACTCGTGTCAATGTTCCAACCTTTCACTTCATTCGTTTTCACACCCTCGCTTTCGCTGGGGGGGGGGGAACCTGGCAGTTTTCACCTGTATGTGATAATTCTGCGGCATCACACT
>JGI24159J19872_10007253_pt1 | contig 14527 bp, 7 predicted proteins | sample Ectturendosymbi4_FD_19872 | JGI IMG/M metagenome (IMG submission 19872) | reverse complement strand
TAACTAATCCGAGTGAATGACAGCGCTTCACAAACTTACACCAACTTCTTCATTCTGCTAAGAAGCAACGGGAGAAAAAGAGCGCTGAACTCATCGCTTGCGGGTTAGGTTTATGGCACTTATTGGAAAATACCTCGCTGAACATTGAAAAATAGTACGATATGTGCCAAGAAATGTTAGACAACGCCTGAACTATATTCCTTGCCGGGGCGGTTGAGGTGAACACTCTTCCCAAAGAACGCTAACCCTCGTGCAGTTGGGACGTTGCTAAGGAACCAACGATAGGAGAACAAGGATTAAGCTATCCTTGACTATTTTCCTTGATTTGATGCAGGGCTTTTTCGACAGATTTTCAGAGGAGGGGCAATAAAACCCCGCAATACTAGCTCAGTAATGTTTGGTAATCTGCAGTCGAATGTCATCTATTTGCTTTGTTCAAAGGCCTTTTGACTGGGATGACGGAAATAGCTTTGTCTGGCGAGGAAGGTGTAGGGAATGGGGGGCAATTGATCCCCAAGAAGATGTGTCAAAAAATACTGATTTCAAGACAAACACCGGGGTACTTAGCACATTGAACTTGACCCAAATTTTCGAGTAAACATTTCATCAATTTGCTCACATCACAGCCGGATGTGTTGTTTTAGGCTAGCCTACCAGTCTAGGACTTCTAAATACAATAGTTGAAGAGATAGACCTTTTAAAACTTTATTTAAAAGTAATAAAGAAGAGTTAGAAATTTTAAACTTTTAAACTTTTATTTTTATCAGCAAAGTGCCGCCCCCCAAAAGGTGCCGCCCTGGCCCACCCCTTACTACGCCACTGAGACCAGCTATGCCAACGGAAATGCCTTGCTGGGTCAAAAATTATGTCAGTATTTTCAAGAGTGTCTCAAATTGAATGGCTTACTTTCATCTTAGCACATCCAAATTTAATATAAAGCTACAGAGGGCATTTGAATACTAATTGTAACGGCAACGGTTGTATGGTACTTTTAATCACTCCCAGACTGTGATTCGATTGGCATATATAGCATTAATGGGAGAACAAGGGTAGTTAGAAATCAATTTAGTGCAGAGGAACGCATGAGTAAAAATCAGAAAACTAGATATCAGTTATGCACCGAGGCGTGATTGAACATGTGGAAAGCTACCAATGTGTGGAACATGATAAACAGGCACTAAAGACCACTGCATAGTAAATTTCGAATTTTTGAGATTATAAGAATAAAGTCAGGCTGTCGTTGTACTGTAGACGCACAACAATGAAAATCTTACTGGGCCGCATGCGGTCCTCGGGTTTGACGTAGTTGGTGAAGAGACAATGCCCAGTGGTGACGAGACCACAAATTAGAGTTTCCAGGTCTCTGTGATTTTGCAAGAAATACGTTCCGGGTAACAGCAACTAGCGCTGCTAACGATGGCAACCAACGCTGCTAATGAAAAGTGTTTAGTATCGATGCCATGTCGTGAATAGAAGAGCAAATTTAAAAGAGTCCCTCAGCGAACGACATACTTTTTTAACAGTGCACTGAGAAAGAAACGCTGAAGTTTGACTAGGTTTCACTTTTTTACTTTACAGTGTTTTTCAAATATCTGTTGGTTTTGAAATGAACCACGGAACAAATTGCCACTAGCGATGAAAAACGTTGCTTGCGTTTTTAGCGGTTTCCCATTGCAGGTGCAGGATTGGGACGAAAAGAGTGCGGAGCGGGCTGGGAGGGCCTGCAGGGCGGGTGCGGGTTAGAAGTCTGCGGGTGCGAGACGGGTTTAAAATTTGCGGGTGCAGGACGGGAGCGGAAAAAATTTCAACCCGCGCAGGATTCTAGACGACGCGACGGTGTGTCGCTGAAGGATGCACGCGACAAAGCCCAGAAGCTGCCGAGGTGCAACAACGCATTCAAGCTCGACTCGCTGCCAAACCCGACCTGCTGACTGGCGTGAACGCAGGTAGTGCCTTACGGAACGCCGCTGTCAAGTCACGAAATCACCCGCTTGCACTGCATATTATGAGTAATCGACGAAAACAGAAAATGCAAGCTGTGTGAAGTTAAATATTCAACTAAATCATGCTGACATGCTAGGTTGGTGGCGCAGTCACACCAAACGGTTGCTTTTTCTAAAGAAATAATTTTCCTTAAAATATATCTTCATACGTATTGGCATAGCCTGTGTAGCGAGAACTATTTCCATTGTGTTATTAACTGATACCAAGACGCGATTTCGTATATCGGGCGGACATTTGGAAATCTTTATTAATCTATCACTGCAATAAACGTATTGCTTTGATGGTGTTATTTTTGTAATGGAGATCAAGAAATTGTTTTCTTATTTCTTGTTAACGAGTGATGAGCTCTTAACTACAGTAGAAATAAATGTCATTAATACAATTGCGAACAACTTTCATGTAGCGAGACTGAAAAGTTGTAACAGTTTCGAAGCAATAAACCCAATCCGATATGTTGTACTCACGTTTACGCTTTGAAAATTATCACTAACATGATGGTAAATTCTTCAAATAGGTTCTTGGCAAGTGATAATGCGCAAACCAAGTACCGGTATTTTTCCGTTCTACTACCGCCAGTCATCACTGAGCAGGATAATTACGGAAGCGTGCTCAGCTATACGGCTTTGCCTAGCGTTCTGGAAACACCCTGCAAGCATGGAGGACAATAGTAGCAGAATCCCCTGCTATTTACAATGCATTGGCGTCCTGGATGGGAAACATGCCATAATTCAAACACCAGTGCTCTGTCGGAGCATTACACAGGCCTTCGTAATATTGTGCTTTTGCAAATGCTTCCATATTGTGTGGCAGCAAATGCCGCTTTCGCTTGGAAAAAAACTGATGACACCGAACACAGGGATGAAGCAGTTCTAACGATGGAACTATATTTAACTGTAGGTTGTCACGAGGTCGAAGACTTCAAGAAAACAATTTGAGAATTTTATCTCATCGTTGACACATTTCGGAAAGACTACCCACCAGATAAAGGGTAGTCTGTTGCAATCGCCAAAGCAGCATGCAGCTTGCGTAACTGTCTCCAACAAAAGAATAAGACTTTGCCCTCTGAAAATCACTATTACTGTCAACCTGGTTTTCTGCATCAAGAGGACCGGAAAAGAAATATATGTGCATTAGAGAAGGTTTTTATCCTGATTATCTAAACGTTGGCGAGGTTATGCCTATCTGCAAATCTGGAGAACACAATGCTCAAAATTATTGATCAATATCTATGTTACTGTAGTTAACAACAAATTTTGAAGGAATTCTACATGACAGAGTGCACTTTTATCTACAAGAATACAAGTTATTATCCAAATATCAATTTNGTTTCAGGCCTAAATCTGCAACTGCGTATAAATTTGAATGTATTTCCTTCAATCTGTTGGGTAATGNNGGACCGCTANTGGATCATATTCTTGCTCCATATATCTTGATTTGTCAAAAGCATTTCACGTCATAATCATAACATACTGTTTGATAAGTAATTTTATCAAAACTTTGGTATTAGAGGAATTCTCTAACAGTATCGCAGGTATTTACCCAATCGCAATCAACTTGTAAAGGTGGTAAATGTACAATCAGGTTTAGTTGATATTTCAAAAGGCCCGCTTCAGGGGTCTGCTGTGGGACCGCTATGATTTATCAAGTACATTAATGATTCATCTAATTTCCTCTGCATTTTATACTGTACTATATGCTGACGATACTTATCTTTGGCTATCTCATAATAGTCTTGACCATTTGCAGCATATGCTGAAAATGGATCTAATAAAGTAGACAACTGGCTGTGTTCAAACAAATTGTCCTTAAATTACTCCACATCAACATTTATGCTCACAAAATCTTTGAAAAATAATAGCAACCTATTTGAAGTTTGTTCCTTCCAAATAAAAATTAATGACAGCTACTGTCAAGAACATGTGCAAAATACTTAGGTGTTTTGATAGACAGCTCGTTAGATTGATCATCTCGCGTGCAATCCAAAAGTCAAAACTAGTTAGGGCATCTAATTTATTCTATAAAATTCGAAATCTNGTATCAATTGATTTATTTAAAATATTACATTTTAGTCTTGTACATTGCCATCTAAAATAATGCATTGTTTCATGGGGCACAGCTAGCAATTCTCTNTTGCAACCACTAGCAATAGTGCACACCAACATACACTGTAGAACCGATATAACGCGATCCGATATAACGTAGAATCGGATATAACGCTTTTTGAGTATGGACCCCGATTTCATAACTGATTTGCTGCGATACAGTACTTTCAGGTAAATAAGTTTAAACATCTCAAAATGCGCAGTCGCATACGGTTTTGTCACAATCCAGACCACGTATGACATATGTTGGGTATATCCCGGTAAAGACCGTTGGGCAAGTTCCAGTCAAAGTCTCTGACAGACTGCGCTTACGGTTCNCCAATCAAAACAGGCTAGCTCTTGTAACGCGATAGGACTTTGGGCTACCCACACACGCGNACGTGCGCTGCTGTGCTGNTATCATTGTNGTTGTTGGTACTCCATGATCACAGCAGAAGTGGCTAGTGTCAGAACGTGAACAAGATTCACGTCCTGCACATGAAAGAAATACGAGAGATCGCAAGGAATAAAAATAAAGCACTGAAACAGTCAAACCTGGACTCGTTTTTAGTATAAACATTACATTGCCATGTTAATACGCGTCCTTGGTCGTGGCTGTATACCACTTGTTACGTAATAACGCGACTCACTTATAACGCGGTGTGATGATGTGGATCACGACATCCGCGTTATATCGGGTCTGCAGTGTACTACGAACAACTACATATAGCAATTTTAGATGTCACGTTAGACCTCTGTATAAATACCTCAATATTCTGAAACTTCGCGATGTTTATAATTTTGTATAAGATAAACTGATGCACAAAGTGATTAGCTCAGTGGTAGAGCGTGTGCTCTCAGTTGGAAGGCTGGGTGTTCGATCCACGGCCACTACGTGACTCGCCGTAGCGCCCCTCGTGCAAGAGTGATCATCTCAACTTCCACGGCATTATTCAGGCTTCGGCTTGCCGCCAATTGTCGTTAAACAAATCTGTCACATTGCACACAGTCCAGAAAAAAGTGATACTTTAATGCTTCGCGTAAACATGCCAAAATACCGAAAAAAGATGCCCGAATAATTGCCGTTTTTTGTGTTTAGGAGATACGATTGCGTCCCCTGTATCACATTTCGTTGGTTTATGAAGCAAAAGTTTGTTGTTTTTGCTGGAAATAGCTGTGCAAGCAGCATGCTGCTTTGGCAATTGCTACACAGCTTGATGTGGATGGACCATGGTAGGTTTTCCGAAATGCGCGGCGCAATAGACAAATTTGTAATACTATTTTCTACAATTCCTTGCACTTGGTACAAATCATAGATGAACATAACTTTATCATTAGCAAGGATTGCATCTTAAGTACAGTGTCATGAGCTTTATGCAAAGGGAGAGTGGCACTGCTGCCGTAAATATATAAGCACTTCTAAAAGCACAATACTACCAAAGCCTGTGTAATGTTATGACCCAACACCAACTGCGGCCTCAATCATAATGTGTTTCCACCAACGGCGCTAATGCACATAGGGAAAGTTTTTATAGCATCCAATCTGCTTCTGTTGTTTTCATTCTTGATGTGTGGAGGTTGGTTTCAAAAAGCGAGGCATGGCTTCCCGTATAGCTGAGCGCCCTTCCATATTTACTGTATCTTGCTCACTGTTAAGTGACCAGAACGGTAACTGAACGCCACAGTGTTTTGTCTATCGTCTGTTGCCAAGAACCTATTTGAAGTTAACACTACGTTAGTGATAATGTTCAATCATTAAAAGTGTGTGCAACATAACGGCCGGGCTTAAATACTTTCTAAATGCTGTTAGTATTTCTGCTAATGAAATCCGTTTCTACTTCATCGTTTTGACACCTTGATATTATTGGGAAGCCATGATGCGTCCTAATTGTTTTCTTCCAATTTTTATTGTTTTTATATAGGTGTGGGTAAGTAAGCTCCAGACGTTCCTTAAATCCTGAGTGGTCTATTCGAAAATATGTTTTAAGGCTCACTTCACCACAGCGGTGTTGGAGCTATGGGGTGTATGGGATCAAAAGCGCACCCTCAAAAGTTTTGATTTACCAAAAAGTTGGGCAAGTAAATTTCGACAGGTTTTAACAACATTAATGAAATTATGCTTCTTTGTTGTTGAGTGTACAGATAAAGGTAGATTATGTCATAGAAAACATATTAAATATGTATATAGTCAGCAAACCTCAGCTAGGAGTGACATTTCTTGCTGACAGCAACAGCTGGAACCTGAATGGAACGCCAAACTTCAGAACTGTGAGGCAGATGCTCAAGAGTATTGAGCCAGCTGGCTTCTGAGGATGTTCATGCAGAGCCTAGCGTACTTTTACGAACCAAACTGCACGTACCACATTTTATAGTTTCAAATATACGACAACTGGGTAGAGGAAAATATGATGTGCCAGCAGCTACAGAAAATCTGTAGTGGGAAAGTGTGTCCCACACAAGTTTTTCAGGCAAATTTAGGCAAGTTTGGTCAAAATATCCTTCGCAACCCTAAATAAGTGTACGCTCTTACACCTTATGCTACATCACCATCGTGCATACAGTTACGTCTAAAAATGTGCATTCACCTAATGATCATTGTTTTTGCAATATGGGCCAAATCCCCAGTGATCTGTACATAAAGCGTTTGAGAAAAACACGCGAAAAATGATGATGTGGATGCAACACTGCAGTGTTACAGATTACTATATGTGCCAAAAACGGAGCAACATGCAACACACGAAACCACTCTTAAAATGGAAAAGATACATAGTTACAGATTTTATTAGCATTCACTTTATGAAGAAACAATGCAGTAATTTTTACTGGTATTAGGAATTTGAATAATGCAAATTGCTGTTCTCTATGTATCTCTATTTTTTGTTTGTTTCTTATTCATTCCTGTGCGCATACCATTGTCACGAATAAAATTACAGTCCATTATTCTTTTATTGTTTTTTTCAGCTTGTACTTCATCAACAATTTATTTTCTATTTTTTATACTGTGTTTAACATTTTCTTGACCACACCAACTTTGCTGAATTCAACTAGATCCACTCCTTTGTGTACATAAGCATGTTCTCTTCATCTGTACTTTTTCCTCAACATGTTCTGTTTGTTTTTGTGTGTTTCCTAACTGTGCTTATTTTATTCCCAACTGTTGGTACTTAACACTTGTCAATAACTATTAAATCGGTTTGATTGACTAAATGATCGCCACGGTCTTTCACCAATCCTATGTAACACAGGGACAATCTTTGTTAACACTGCTAAATTTTCTTGTCATTTTGTTTTCATTTATTCTAGTATCCACTGGCAATGGGCTACTTTTTTGCATGGTGGCTTTTTGCATTATTTTGTTTTAGAAACTTAGTCATAAGCAACAATAAATAAATAAATAAATAAATCACAAAATATGTTAAGGCCACCTTTGGGATAACAACCATGTTTAACTTGCTCCACTTGCAACGGTCCCACTGGCACTTTAAAGACTGATTTTCGGTAAAAGATATTCAACACGATGCATAGGCTACTATCCGCTAATTACGATGCACCTATCTGCATTGATTGCATATGAAATACAAAACAGTGAAAATAAGTTGATGCTGCATTATGAAAAGTGTTGCAAGTAGTTTTTCAACGAATACCATGTCACAGAACAGCATGTTTACTCCAATTAACTGAAAGTTGCATTGGTAAGGGTAGATAGGCTCTATTCTCGCAAACAGTGTGTTTAAGGCAAGTTTGCTACGCCTTATTAGGCGAAAAGACCACCACAACAATTCAACGCACTTTAACAAAAGTACTGTAGTTACACGAGGTAAGCCATTCGGTGGAAGATGCCTTTCACTGTTAAGCCACTTGACGAAACTGACCGTAATCGTAAGTTTTCGCCGCCATAAGTCGGATTCTTTGTGAGGACACCTTTACCCAAATCATTTATTGTAAGGCAAAGGTTAGGCCGTGAGGAACCTAGAAATCCGTCTGCATATGGCTAAAAGCGCATATACGAACACGGCGGTTGGCAGTAAGCCGGTCAATAAGCCGTAACCGGATTCTGTGTAAAGACGCACAGACCTATTAGATTATACCCGCCCAGACCTATTACTTGGAGATTTTTGCTGTGGCCTAATAAATCGTTTCGTGTTTCTGCACACACGTTTGTTTGTTTCATGTTGGCCCTGATGTCTCAATTTTTGCTTTGAAGAACTCAGCAAAATACAGCTTTCTGATTCAAAAGATTGCTCTCATATTCAACTGCAATCAACATGCTGTATCCCCACGTTGGTGTAGCATTTTGGAATAGAGCGATAGGTGTCACTTGGGAGAGCCATGGCGAAAAAAGAATGCTTCTACGCCACTGGCATTAACACGGTTGCTTTGATAGAACACAAGCAAAATCTCTGGCGCCAGGAAAGATCGCATGCATAGATGGCGCAGGCGCAGTCATGATTACTACGACACATGGCACCGCCGTCCGGTGATAAGTGCCACGTAGATGATATCCTAAGATGCTTGAGGTAGTTGGACGATGGGAAGAACCAAGGGTAATTTTTACTGCAATCCTCCTCAAAGCGAAGCTATTTGTAGTGCAAAGGGAACAATTCGCTTGTGAAAACAAGTGGCTTCTGTGAGTTTTATATGATGCCTTTGGACATTAGTTAAAGAAAAAAAATTCAAGCTGCTAAATGCAATTTTCCCTTATGTTATAAATATTGGGTGATAGCCGTAGATGAGCATGTATCATAATATTTGTGGATCTGTTCAGTGCTGAAGTGTGTCACAAACTCAAAAGGCCAAAAACGAGACGTAGAATCATTAGTTCGGGAAATATATTTTCATTAGATGTGATGCCTCACGCTTGAGGACGGGTTGGAAAGATGCAAATTAAAGAGGGAACAATGAATGCTACTAAATATGAGGCAATTCGAAACCAAAACGCTCACAATTGCTAGGAATTCGTTTGCTAGTGAAAACCAGATATTCCAAAATATGATCTATGCTGTCATCGAGCTAAGTTGGGGCAAAGTGGATGGAAGCCTTTGGAGTGAATAGGAATGCTTGACCAGCATAATTCTTTAGCCTCAATCCAACAAAAATCTTGCAAGCATCGCATCACCACAATTGTTTAAACGCTGTTGCAGCCCTGCAGAAAGCCGTATTTATATCATTTGTAGATGTACAATATGCTTTGTTCTTAATCATTGCTTTGCAACGTTTTGGCATCCTATGCACCAGGTTAAGAAGCTGTTTGGAGTCACAATGTGATGCCAAGGTCGGCTGAGTTTTTCCATTGGCGCTTTTATATTCGAAGGTTTTTCTTTGTTAAACGGTCCTTCACTCATTATTTATTGCAGAATAACAATCAGCATGTTTTGGTTGGAAAATCCTAAGGTTATGTTGGTAGAAACATGCAGCATATCCATATGCTGAGGTTTAGAAAGTTGAAAATTACATTTCCAGATAACTAGTAAAATCTGCTTTAATGGTGTACATATTGTGTAAGGGTTGCAACTTTAAAATATAAAATATATCGCTTAAATAACGTCGTTTTGAAAATTTTATAGGTATGCCTATACGTTTTCATAACGTTCAAGGTAAACACTTCAACTTTTTATAAATCGAAAGAAGATTGGATGAGCGCTAAACAATCTTATTCAATATCATCGGTTGATTATCGACACAAAGTTGAAAAAACGCAATGAGTATTTGATTTATTTTTCTAAGCATCTTAACGACGAACAACTGTTTGTTTTGAATCGTGTTGTTCAGCTTACATCTGATCTTTAAACAAAATCTGACTAGTCTCTGGTAAAGCTGTGATGAAGAGTTTAGAATCGAAAAACAACGCTCGAGCAAATACACAACGTGAACTGACCGTAGTTTTAGAAACAAAACCATGAGATGCTAGGATGTGGTGAAGACAAAATGAAGATTGTGCAGCAAGCTTCAATACACTTTTGAAAGATAATGAGAACTTGATTGATTAGTTTGAAAAACGCATCATGAGAAATTGATTTAGATATTCCTGACTGGTAGAACAAGTTCGCAATCAATTATCGCGCCAAATTTAAAATGCGCAAATACAAAATTTGTGTATCGACGGTANTTGGAGTGTTNAAATTACTTTGTGTACTTTAATGACACAGTAGCACCAAGTCTCTATTACCTACCAACCTTANTTTGAAGAGNCTACTCTTCCAATACTAGCTGGGAAGATGGCCAAGGAATGGTGCTGACGCAATGTAGGTTGTTAAATTATCGCAGCTTTATATTTCAAGGACGACCTGTGGCTTTAGGTCATCAAACAAAAGTGCTTGTGATAAGATTGAATATGTGGTTGGCGCTTCGTAGCAGGAAAGTGTGACTACTTGATTTCTTTTTGTTTGACTGTAATCTCTTGACAAAAGAATAAAAAGAGGTCGACCACTTTTACGGCAAGACCGAATGGAGGAAATGCCCTGTTATTTGAAATAGGAAGATGTATGTCAGTCCCAAATAATACTACTTTATGTTTCTCTTCAGTTTTGTCAGTGCAGACAAAGAGACGATGACTGAGTTAAGACGTTAGCAAAAAACTGATTTGATTTTTCGATCACTGGAAAGCATCATCTTCTCAACATCCCAACTCCAGTTTCTGTCTTCACATTTCAAATGCAATAAAACGAAATAGCAATATAGATATTAATGTCTGCATCTTAACCCCGACGTAGCGTAAGTAGGATTACGGAGGCCAATGATATTGCAATTTGCAAGGTGTCATAGCAATGTCAAGTCTTATCAAATGATGAAAGATCACGCCTGCAGGATGCTGCTTTCCATAGTCTCCTGCTGTCTACACTAGCAGCTTCTCACGCTCACCACATCAAGCGTTCGAGAAACTTGACCTGAGAGCAAGAAACCTGCTCAAACGTCTCTGTAACAAACTTAGAAATCTGATCCAACGCAAAAACTAATTGGCTAAACAAAGTTATAACGTGAGCTATATAAATAAACTAAACACCACTAATACATCTCATGCCGATTACTGGAGCCTTTTAAATCAGTTCTGGAAACCAAACAAACAATGCAACTACNCACAAACTCTAAATGGAAAANCTGTGCATGATGAATGTGTGAAGTGCAANCTTTTCGATGAATATTTTGCTTCAATTTCTAATTCTCCTGCTTATGATNTAAATAAATTGCCACATTTCCNCTTTCTTACTGACCATCGATCACTCTCTCCAACCTTTGATCCATTTCAAGTATTTCGTGTTTTAAGAAGTCTACATCCAAATAGATGCAAAGGCTTTGACAATTTGCCCAATCGAATCCTAAAAATTTGCAGCCAATCGCTCGCTACTCCTTTCAGTCTTATTTTTAACCTAATTTTGTGTTCAGAGGTGTTCCCTACATCTTGGAAGACTGCTACTGCAATTCCACTTCATAAAACCGCTTCTCAAACAGTTGTTCAAAACTACTGTCCAATTGTGTTGTTGCCTTCCCTTTCAAAAGTGTTCGAAAAATTTATTCATAAGCATGTTTATTGCTACCTAGAATAACATAAACTGTTAATACCTGACAACTCTGGCTTTTGGAAAAAACGTTTTTCCTTAACTTCATTGCTTGGTACGTGTCACAGTTTGCACCAAGCCTACAATTCAAATATCTCTTCAACAATAGTTTTCCTTGACATATCTAAAGCTTTCGATCGTGTTGATCATATTCGCTTTATCTTTAAATTGCAGCAACGTGGGATTGTCGGATCTCTCTTAAAATCTTCTATCCTCTTATCTCTTCCGTCTTTCTCAAGTCGTTCTTTTGGGCTGTTCTCGTTCGGATCTTAAGTATACGAATTGTGGTGCTCCTCAAGGATCTTCTCCGCTGCTAAAATAATACTAGGTTGTCTTAAAACTACATCCTCCAACGATGTACTAGCCGATCTAAACCTCACAAGCTTAAATTTACGTAGAAAAATATCTCTGCTTTGTTATGTATCCAAATTAATTTTTGATATGGTACCCTGCCGCTTTCCTGCCAGTACTTTCAGATCGTTCAAAGCGTTTGTTCCGTATGCTTTACGTCACAATCAAAATGTTCAAATACCACTTTTAAAAAAATCCTTGTCCTACTTCTTCCTCCGTAAGGCTTCCAGCTTGCGGAATTCTCTACCACTGGAAATTAAATCTTCAGCCAACCACACCATTTTCATGAATCGCTTAAATTCCCATTATCACATATCAAAAAAAAGTACTCATCATTTGTTAGGACTCAATCCCCATATGACTTCCATTCGCTGTATGCTTCGCTTCGCCCACAGTCCGTTAAATATCATTAAAAACAACTATCGTGTTTGTATATGTGATGAAATGGAGACCGAATTACACCTGTTCTTCCATTGTAACATGCACTGCGCAGCACGAACAGCACTTCATAACAAAGTTCATGATGTTTTGAACGAAACCGGCTTTGCTGAACGATTTGAGCGCTTGGGTCATACTGATTTGTTGCGCTTATATCTACACGGTGTGCCTGATGCGCCGACTGCCGTTTCTGTAGCTATTTTTAACGCTGTTGACGAATTTCGTAAATGTTGTAATAGATTCTAGTAAAGCAGTGTATTCGTTTTGCGTATTATTTATGTTTCTTGTGAGTTTACTCGTGCTGTATTTTGAAAGCTTGACGTGACACGACAAAATTACACCATTCAGGCTACCGCCTGTGGCAAGATTGTCGTAAAATAAATAAATAAATAAACTTGACCCGCTCACATGCGTTACCTCTGGAGAAGGTTGCGGGGGCCGCAGCTCAAGGAGGTCTCGCAATACAACTCGGCTCTCAGCATCTTTGATATTTGTGCTGGCTCGACAAGAAGATGAAACCAAACAAGGGTGAAGATGTAATCACGTCACCTGGTCTTTGCCCGAGTCGACCTCTGGGTCGCTTAAAACAGTCGATGTCGCCAACAAAGCTCGTCTCGACCTTTCTTGAGTTATTTTTGTTCTCATGTGAATCCCTTGCCATGGACAAGCCTGGGAATCAGTGGCATAGCCAGACCAAAATGTTTTAGGAGGTGCAAAAAATTTGAGGGGGGAGCAATATGTTTGATTTTAGGCGGGTAACAGCATTTTGTTTGGAATAGCGCCTCTCGCAGCAAAAGATGACGAGACATTCTAAAAATTAGGAGAGTATGGCCCCCTGGTCCCCTGGCTACGCTTATGCTGGGTATCTTTCTATTCAGAGTAGTGGCTCATTCACATTCAGAATTTCTTAATATAAGCGTAGGAAGGGAGATGCAAAGAGGACTGTAATGCCCCAGTTAGTCTGTTTTTGGCTACAGCAGTGGTTCCCAACATGATGGGTAGGCTAGGCTCCGCGGGGGTGAAATTTTAGTTGTAAGGGGGGTATTGAGGCCGACTGACTAGGTATGGCTCCAAATGTTCGAATTTAATTTTTTTTATTTTTTTCAGGTTTGTAAGCATATGTAAAAACGTAGTTCACTTTTCAAATCATAAGGTTTATATATCACCACATAACGGGGGACAATCAGGAATTTAGAGGTGATTGGGTGCGGCTGAAGAAAAATACTGGAAACGACTGAGGCTAAATTCATTTGAAGCATTGAAAACAGGTTTTAGTTATGGGAACTGTAATCTTTTCATAAAGATCTTTTTTGTCAATTTAAGTATTTTTTGGTATTAATTGGTTGAAATTTGAATTAGACGTTCCTTTTTATTAAATAGAGAATTTCAATTGTAGAATATTTTTGAAATCTACAATTTCTGCACGAACACATTTTTCAGGCAAAAATCCGTTGTCCCACGATATTTGTATTACCCCTCCAAGTCTGTGTTCCGAGCTTTATAAGTTTCACAACTGTAAACCATGACGCAAAGCGTTAGATCATGAACTCTCTGTAAAAATCTCACATCTTCCTAATATCCTTGACATTCTTTCAGTAAAGTTTAAAGATACACGTTGATATTCGTTGTTCAAACCAGTTGGAAAATTTCGTTTCGCTTGCCCTGCCTGAAACTCACATTCAAGTTGGTTAAAATGCCTGAGTGGTTCTAGAAGCTGCGGAAAAAGCTGCATTTGTTTTGGCGCACATGGACTACCGCGCATGAAAAGGATGACTTCGTTTGTTGGGCAGACGCAGTGTTCTGACTATGAAAAAAGGAAGCATAAATGTTTGTCGTGAGTAATTTATTGCTTATCTACTGAACTACAATCTAGTAGATGGGTACACGCACCAGTTAAGTGATGCCATAGATTTACTTAAAAGAAACCAAATGTTGTTGTACCAAACTTCAGTTCGGCTGGAGTTACGCAGTTTACATGCGTTATGCCAGCAGTGACTCACAAAAGTGCAACCAAGAAGTTGGTGACGCAAACCATTGATGACACATACATACAAAGCTAGCAGATTAAAATTTTCCTTTTTTGGAAATGTGCGTGTGAAA
>JGI24159J19872_10007252_pt1 | contig 14530 bp, 10 predicted proteins | sample Ectturendosymbi4_FD_19872 | JGI IMG/M metagenome (IMG submission 19872) | reverse complement strand
CCCATTACATTATTATAATATTAATATGGAATACAATTCAATTAAAATTATTAAATTTATGAAAGTTTAGGTTTAGTATCTACTAAATAGGACTACATGTAAAAGAGACATGCAAAACGACAAAATTTATTGACTTTAAAATGCAGAAGTCTAGTCTAAGTATGACAATTCAGTAACATTCTGACACTCTCATTCTATTTCTGAGTCTCATGGGAAATACAAATGTGTGCTGTCCCATCCCATCGGACGTTTCCAATGGGATTCCCATACATGGACAAGCCTGCCATTACTTTTGTTGAATAACCTAATTTTCACTCTTTGAATATCTGTGAAGATAAGTGGTATCACAAAGTTAATGCACATATTAATATTCAAAACAACATCCTCCCCCGCATCAGATAAATTTTGTTTTCCTTCGTACTGAGCGTCTGGGCCGGCCTTAGGCCGATGCAACCGATGCGGCTGCATTGGGCCCCGCGCCATGGCGTTTGGGCAAGTTTTCATTTTTGCCAGATGCACCTTACGCTCGAAGATTCAGTAGAAACAGTTTATGAGTCTTCATTTTTAACAAACAATGCTCTCATTTAAAGGAACAATAAATTTCTTATAATCGAACGTTATCACACGTGCTCAGTTCTCATGGTAGGGCGTTATATCTACGCTCCACCATTTCCAGTGCCGGATTAACAATAGTAGCAAATGTAGCAATTGCTACGGGCTCCGTGGTCTTCCGCAATAAATCTTATTTATTATATTACATATAAGATATTTTTCAATCTAAGAAATCAGTGTTTTGCTAAATTTGCCGTTTGTAGTAACCAAAGGTTTTCAATTGAAGGCTGTCTGTGTCCAGAAATTCTTGTTTGTTTCTTTTTGTACAGTTACGTAACAAAAGGCATAAGGTTGTGGTCACAGTGTTGCCATTTTAGCTGATTTGTGGCTAAATCTAGCAGGATTTTCTCACTGTTAGCTGTAAAATTTCCAATCTACCAGTTAGCTGACTTTTTAGCAGGATTTTACCAACCGTTTGGCAGGTTTAACAGGTGAAAAAATTCCTGACCAAAAACCTGTTTCAACAGTTTTAAGTTACAAAGAACAGACTTAGAAAGTTGTACGACTGAAGCTATGCTCAGATCGTTTATTGCTGAGCATTGTTCTACTGCATAAAAACTTGCAACGATTTGAAGGAGATCGTGAAGAACTGTGTGTCATACAAAAAACGAGGTAAGCTGCAATTTCGTTGCTCACAATGTTGACTGAAAGAACATTGTGGTGGTCAAGATAGGCATCTTACTGATTTTTTAAACAGAAGTTCACTGATTTTAGCAGATTTTAACCGAAAATTTGTGACAAGACTTCCAGCAGAATCTAGCAGTTTTTTGTGACATCATTTAGCAGATTTATGACACAGCCATCTGGCAACACTGGGGGGCCAGTACGATACACTCGGATTGTCATTTCACGCTGCGATCTGGAGAGAGCCTGCAGAGAGTATAACTAGTAGCACGGATGCCTTGTCCACACTATGATTTAGCAGGTGTTAAGATGATTTTTTAACTTAGGACCCAGCGCTCTTGAAATGCTACGGGCCCCGCGCTACCTTAATCCGGCACTGATCATTTCCTACTCTTTATGGTTGGGATTTGAATGTTAGTAGTACCAGACTGCAGTAGGCTTCCGCCTTACAGTTATTGCAAACAAGGTGCGTAGTGATTCAGCTCGAAACATGTCGAGACGAGTGTCTGTCGTATTTAAAACTTTGATGGCAGTTCTGCTAACGAAAGCAACGTTGTTCAGTTCTCGAAAGACCCTGTTTTGAAACGTTGTTGGTTGGTTGCGGGTTATCTACATTTTGAACAAGGCCTGAAATTTTGCTTCATGGCAGATTTACAGTAACATAGACTACATATTTTAATATTTTGACAAAATAAAATTAACTCGACGACATTAATACAACTGACAAAAGATAAAAGATTGACCCAAAGACGTAGACCTTGTTTGGAGCCGTTCAACCAATAGCAATAAGTGTTCTATTTTGGATTTTTTGGCTTGGTTTGCATTGGACACCGAAGCGTGTCATCTTGTCTGGGCAGTCAGTCAATAGCTGATGAGCAGCAATGCTACTTGTGCCAAAACTGTTGTTGGCCGTTATTCTGAAACAACTGGAAGCTGGGGCCTTCGCTTTGAGAAAAATGTACAGTGTGCCGCGATTTGATTGCAGACTTTATATTCACTGTGCCTCAAAACTTCTTCATTTGTGACAGCCAAAACTCTTATAATATAATATAATAATATCGGAATCCACATAAAACGGTGGTTATGCCTCTGTGGATTACTGCTGGAGGCAATATTATCCCCAGGTCCGAAACTATAGCTCGTAGGAAGTTGCCAAGATACAGCTTGAAATCCCATCTAATATCAAATGATATTTAATGCCTTCAAACGCGAATCAAAACTGATGCAAAAAAAACGCATAATTGAAAAACTTTTTTATTATATTTGCTGTCTAACAACGTTGTTGAAGTAATTAAATGTTGTTTAGACAAAGTATAGACAATCCACATCACAAAAAATGTCGAAAAGAGAGCGTAGGTTAAGCCTGCGGAAGTGGCAATGAAAAGAGGAAGATAAATCCGATTGAAAATAACGTCTCATCTCAGCTCGATTATGATGAGATGATCAGAGACTTTACAACTACTAAATCTCGCAGGACGTTTCTCTAATCTAAGGCAAATGGTAGCTACAGTACTTTCGGTACGCAGAAAAACTGTTTCGTACAGGTACCATTACTTTTAGTTGTCTCTAGGTTCGCAGTGCATTTTTCGGCCGGCAAGAAATCTTCAAATGAATAAATTCTAAAGATTTTTTCACTCAGTAATACGTAGCTACATGCTAGCTAAAATCTTATGCAAACTTTGTGAAATGTACGCACTTAATTTGCCTTCTTTCCTTTGTCCACACTGTCCACGAAATTGTTCCGCATTATGTCGGTCGTGCAAGTAACTTTATCATTTGCCGCTCCACGAAAATTTCATGTGTTTTGCCTGTTTGCGAGCGTAAATAGGTAGAAAAAACAATACTGCAAAGTCCAGGTGCATAACAGTAAAGGATACTTAAAGCTGCACTGCAGCTTAACTACGCAAGGCAAAAACTGTGAATATCATCCAGCACACTCGTTCCTGTTTATCATTATATTGGGCGGCTATATGCTTCTATTTCTTCAGTCAAACATGCGCAGTATAAACTGCGTTTGACAAGTTGTTTCTACATCTGTGACGTGGCAGTTGCAAAATCTCTGTACATTAAACTTCCAATTCATAAAGAACAATTTGGATTGGTGTCAAAGCCCATACATTAAGAATAACTATAAAATTGGGCTTTGGGGTAACTTTGGGAAAATACATGGGTTGCTGTCTTGTGAAGTCTGTTTTTTCGTGTATTGCGTCATAAACCGAATAGTTGATCGCGGGTCCAGACGTCACCTTTGTATAAGAGCGCGTCTGCGCTTGTGGCTACAGCGAAAGCGAGAAAAGTAATCACAATTAATGTTAACAGTTTTATCCAAGTCCTCCGTGCTGACTTTCGTGACAGCACGAAAGTGCAGTTAAACTAGAGTGAAGTAATTGCATTATAAGTTCAATTCGCTTGTCAGTTCGTTTTAACTGACGTAACGTTGCTCTTGCGCTCCCATCTCGATTGCAGAGTTTCTTTTACAACTTTCGGCTTATCACACTGTCTAATGTCCACCACAGCAGCATGGTTTTCCCGTCTTTTTTCATATTCATATAGGCCATTTTGGTAAAAATCTTCATTACAAAAGTCGTAGAACGGTTGACTGATCACGATGACGTCATAACTGAGGGACCCCGCACCTGCGCCTTGCATTGGACCCCGCATCTGCTGGGGCCGGCCCCGCTGAGCGTTAACATGTTTTAATTTTCGTCGCCAGCGTGCGGGCGTTTTCGTTCTCGCGAGTCACAGCGTTTCAAATACGCCCGCAGCGGTTTGGTTGCCAATGCACGTTCAGTTTACGCATTCTGCAGTTATTTTGAACCATTCAGCGTTTTGTATCAAGCTATAATTGGACATGTCGCCATGTGCAAGTTTGAATTATCGAAAATGGGTGAAAGCAGAGCCCAGTCCGCTAATTACTCGAAAGCTTACTGAAAACTAGAGCTTTTATTTGTTGACTGTTCAAGCATTTCACTTCTGACTAGCTCCTGACCGCGGTTTATTTTTGGTTTCTCCCAAGCGCTTAGTATGTCCAGCGAATATATTTCCCAGAACGTAATATGACATAAGCGATAATTAATGCAGTACGCACTTGCAAAAATTGACGTAGACGATATGTTATTATTTTACTGCGCGGAAAAATCGTGCTAAGTTCTTCATTTCCTAGGAAAACCCAGAAAGCATTACGTTCAATTTTTGTCGTTTTGTTCGAAATTTTACTGACGTCCTGAACGAGATGAAAAATTTCTGAGTCTGAACCACCCAAAAGTTTTGCCATCACGTATAACTGCGAGCTGAAATTAGAATGTTGAAGTTTCTATTTCTATAAAAAACTGACAGAATTTCATTACAATTTTTGCATATTTTTGTGTTCCTATTCAGGGTTTTCCTGCCCAAACACAATTTTGCACATTGCTGACAAACTTCAACTGCTTATTAGTTCCCTAAGAATCTTATTCCAATGATTCTCTTTGAATATGATTTCAGGACTGAGGATGCATAGCGTTAAGAGAAATCGATTTCGTATTAAAAATCTTCGCTGATCGATTCAACGTCGTCACCTTAGTGGAGACGTGTGACTTGAATACAGATATGTGCAAGTTTTAACCATCGTAAAAAGATAAAAGTAGAGCCCACTGGGCTGATTCCACGAAAGCTTACGGAAAACTTAGAGATTTTAAATTGTACTGCAACAGCAATTCACTTTTTACATCTCATTTGCAGTGAGGTAGTCGAAACTGAGGCTTGGATAAAACTTCGAGATTGAGACCGAAACTTTGTTAAAATAGCGAGACCGAAATTGAGGACGCCATCCGAACGCTCGAGATTGGATTTAAGACCTTGACGTTTTTTGGTTTCGTGGAACTTTTTCTTTAATTTCTCAAAAAAAAATGTTAATCAACACTTCCAAGCTTTAATTTCGGCAAAGTTTACCCTCTTTCAGAACCGTCGCCAGAAAGGTTTCAATAGGGGGGCTTTGCGTTTCTGCGGTGAGGGCTTTAGGTTTGTGCGGGGGGGCTTGACATTCCAAAAATTGACAAAAACTCAACTCATTTATAGTGCGTCATGTTTCAATTTGGGGGGACTTGGAGCTTTTTTTTGGGGGGCTAAGCCCCCAAAAGCCCCCCGTAACGACGGGACTGCCCTCTTTTGTGATTTTTTGGCTTTTCCTTTCCTGACGAAGATCCTACAAAGAGCGAACAAGGTAACCGGCGAAAACTTCGCCAATCCATATCGATAAAACATTCCAAGTCTCGAGACAAAAGTTTGAGGCCTAGACCTGGATCCTTCGGGACGGAAACCGAAACGAAACGCGAGGTTTACGAAAACGGGCCTCGACACCAAAACCTAGTTTTGAGGTTCCACCACTAATTATATTACAGTATTTTACAAAAGCAAGCCATCCATTCGCTCCCATTCCCACCTGAGGTCGAATTCTAGAATCTAAGGCGGCCCGCAAGTCAAAACCTTTGTATAACATGGATTAGGGTGGGCTGTCAAGTTGACAATAGTCACTGATTAACTGCGAATTTGACATGATCGGCTCAAAATGCGAAATATCAGCTCACGAAAATTTTCAACGAGCAACGTACAACACATTGCACTCAGCAACTTTAAAATGACCTACGCATAGAAATATACAACAAGAGTTAAAACATGCGGTCCATGCAAAGAATTAAATGATTCAATGGTAGTTTCATGACGATGAAAACAGTTGTGTTTTCATCATTGTTTCATCATTGTTTTTGCATTGTTGTTTTTTTACACGATTTTTGCAGACTCCAAAGTCTCACTTTGTTCCGAATATGAGTTTTAACTTCAATGTTGTTGACTTTTCAGTGCCAAATGGTGCATTCCGTGGTTGTGTACAACGTATTTGGACATTTTCTAGTTGTAAATTGCCTCGGTATGTAAAATAAAGCCAACGTTGCTTGTGACTGCAGTACGTATAGTATTTTTGTGGGCGTAATATTCTACCTTGACTTTGGTAAAGCAAGAAGGTAAACTGTTTGGTTCGTTCTTGGTCGCACCAGCACTGAATTCACTCACATGTCACTGTAGCCAACACGCCAACGAATGAATGACGTTTTTGGAAACAAATGGGCTCAAAGAATTGGTTTTCGATTTTAAGGCTTGAAAATTGACACCAATTTTGTGGCAAGTGTTGCTCTTGTAAAGGAAGTAGGGTTTATTCATATACGAGAAAGTTGAAAAGTGATGCATATTTTTTCACAAATTTAACGCAGTGGATGTTCACCTCGAAAGCAACGTCAAACGATTCGCCGCAGACTTGAGTGATGTTTTTGACGGAAACAGATGAAACGAATCTCCGTATTCGGTTTACATCTATCCGTTGATGGGCAGGTATTACACCCTTTCCCATTTTCACGAGCGATGGCTTGGGCTTGTGAGTGAAAAACGTAGGAACAACCAGTGTCCTGAAACACATTAAGAGATGTTGACCTAAACATCATTTCAGATCTCATTTCTCTAACCTTATGAAACAACTGTGGAACGTTTTGACTATAAATGGTAAAGTTGCTTAGATTGAAGCCAACGAAAAGTTTAATGAGTACAAGTCAAAAAGGGTGGGCACAGGAAGTTGCCGCTTACAAATATCCTTTTTATACCAGTCCTGCGTTCAATGGATATCATTTTAGCAAAAATGCAATCCACCTTATGAATCGCCACATGACCCACCAGTACCTCGCATACTCTCCAAAACTGAAAGCGTCTTACTTATATAGCAGTTAAGGAGCCACACACAGAGGCGCAGCCAGAATGAGGTCGAAGAGGCCATGGCCCTCCCCGAAAAAGCTTACTAAGATTTTTCGCTGGTGTTTTATATTAATCTCAACTGTTCGAAACAAACGGAAGGAACAGTCGGACTCATGTAGCGTTGTGTTCTCTCACTGACCAAGGTTTGCCGTGACTTCTTGCAATTGGATGCGAAACTGCACGACTAAAGCATGCTGAAACTTGTTAGCAAAGTTGCCAATTAATGCGGACGACACTAGCCGAGGTATAGCCTGAATGAAATGAAAGGGCGCAGCTTTCTTGCAAAGGAGTACAAATTCAGATGAGACATTTTTGAGAGGATTATTTGCATGAAGTATTGCCGAACCAAATAGAAACATATTTGGTCAAGACATGATCAACCCCAAGCGCACCACGCAATTAGAGTATTATGCAACAACGCAATGTTTCTCACAGTACGGTTGGCATTGTGGCTAGTGGGTATGCAAAGCCAGGTAGAAGGGACTCAGTTTTGAAATGTACAGCAAGTCACTGTCAGCGCAGCACACAAACTTTGTCAATATCGCATTTCTTACAATTTCAGAGAGCAAATATAAAAACTCGTTAGCAGGCAAACCATTACTAGTCGCCAATCAGCTGTGGTGATTTTGTGTGAAAGCTGGTGTTGACTCTTCTTCGTTAGTCTTGAGAGCAGAATACGACAGATGGATATTTACGTGATGCAGTGAGCCAATATAGGGCCTCCAAGAGAAATATTTTTAGGCAAAACAAAACCAATATGGGGCCCTTAAGACTTGCAAACTTATTTTGAAATAAATAAAAATTGAGGCTAATTAATGTGCATCATACTTCAACAAGAAGTGCTCGTTTATTGATCGTATGAAACATTACGTAAAAACATAACGGTATTCAAGAAAAGTGACCGTATTACCATTTTTTAACATGACTTTTAAGTGTTCATAGAAAAACCTAATCAAGGAAAAAATTAGAAAAAAATCATTTAACTATTATTTAAGCGATTTTCTGGTATTCTTATTCGCAACGTTTGTAATAACACTATCAAAATCAGCATGTCTGGCAATGCTAGACTCAATGTTTAATCTTGCTCGGTCAACAAGTCGAGTTTGTGACATGGTAGACAACAAATAATTTTTTACAAGTTTATGCTTGCTGAAAAATCTTTCAGTAGATGCTACTGTAGCTGGAATTGTCAAGAATATTCTCAAGCTAACACAAACATTTGGAAATAATTCACACAAGCCACACGGGCCACAAGGCGGTGACCACTGCTTTAAAGCATTGCAGAAATACTGTAAGTGGTTAGTTTCTCCTGTATGTTTCGAAATCTTCAGATTTCAGGGTATGTTCGGATTGTCCGCTTATCCTAAATTTACATTCGATTCGACCTTGTATCAGCTTGCGGCGCAAGTTTAACAATTAGCAAAATGCACGGCACACCTTTGCGGTGCACTATAAGCACTTGCGTCCTGCACTGCAGTTACTTGTTAATTTTAAACTTTTCAGTTTTTATCTTACACATATGCGCAACAGGCCCGTAAATAGGGGGGTAGCAGGGGGCGAAGGCTCCCCTAGAAAAATTTTTGTCCCCCTGGAAAAATGTGCTGAACAAAGTTAAAAACTATTGGACATAGTTAAAAAACTGTGCCTTTCTCAGAAAACTCTTCGATCGCTTGGTGTCTCAAGCTGGTTACGGACTTGTCCTTCTGTCTCAGGCCTCTCCGTAGCTGTCGGACCCCAGAACAATGTACCTGCTGAACCCCTCTCTCATAGGCCCTGAGCCAGTAACCCAAACTCTGAGCTGCGAGTTAAACCTTACAGAGACACTGGCCAATTGTGTCTTTTTCTCAAACATCCACGCACTCTTGCACTTATTTGCAACGTTGCCAGTCACAGCAGCAACAAACGAACGTTCATTTTCAACGCTTCAGCGGTTGCTATCCTATCTACGCAGCACTATGGGGCAAAAACAGGCCCGTAACCAGCTAGAAAATTTTTCGGCCACTCGGAAAAATGGATTGGTCATACTTTAAAACTGTTGGACACAGGCCCGTAACCAGGGTGGAAGTGGGGCGAAGCCTATAAACCTTTCATTTCCCTCTATAAAAATGTGTTGGGCATAGTTGAAAACTATTGGACATAGTTTTAAAAATTTGGGCCCCTCTCAGAAAACTCTTCGCCACCCCTGTTGTCCCAAGCTGATTTCGGCCCTGATTGGACATAGTTTAAAAATTTGGGCCCCTCTCAGATAACTCTTCGCCCCACCTGGTGTCATAAGCTGGTTACGGGCCTGGGCAAAACCGTCTGATGGATTGGCTTATTTGACGAATAATCGTGATGTTGTACATTTATACTGAGATGGTTATCGATGAGTTGTACAAAAAGAAATGCAGACTGAATTTTATCTTTTAATTGTGCTCGCAGGTATTTTGTAAAGTCAAAATTTGGCTATTGGCGTCCTCTGATTTGTTCCTATGAATACACTTACATACTTTTAGTTGATTTTGACTTATTCAATAGACATAATGGGTGATATTCTCGAGGACAACATTGCACGACGCTTCGCTTTCCGCTGCTCTCAGTGTTTATTGAAAATTAACAGCTGCTTGACAATGATCACTGCGAAAGCAAACGCTTCTTGTCTTTGTTAAAATTTATCAATGCCGACTGGTAGAAGATATTTAACGTCATATCTTGTTATAATAGACCAGAAATTGACCAATGGCATCAAAATGATCTTTGTGCGAAATAGCTAAAGTTTGAAATCTGATGACGTCAATGACTGGCCCCTCCCGAACAAAATTCCAGACTGCGCCACTGGCCACACTGTCTCTAGCACGCCATCCCATGGATACTTTACATCTGCTCCACTCAACGCTCACCTGTTCATCGAATGGAAATGCACGGCATCTCAAATCGAGACACACCTTTTGTACCCGCTACTCAACAACTCATGAGTTCATCTGGCGACAATAACAGAAGTGCGGTGGAATGCAGAAAGGTTGGGGTTCACTACGAGACCCTGTACTTTCATCCCCGACCCGCCCTCCTGGAATGGCACTGCCAAGAACAGCGTGCAGTAGTGCAGCCAGAATGTGGCCGAAGAGACCATGGCCCCTTCTGAAATAAACTCGATAAGATTTTCATTGATGCTTTATACCAATTTTCAATTGTTCGGAAATAAACGGAAGGAACCGTCAGACGTACACCAGGTGTAGAGTTCTGACGCTCGATCAGTTCTGCAGCAAGACAAACTTAACTTCACCCAAACAAATTAGTTAGTGCACCCTTTGCAAGCTTCATTCGAGTTCACAGTACACGTGAAAGATGACTATGCGTGAGAGTGATTAACCAAATAACCTTATGCTGCCGTAAATGCAGCCTTATGCTGCCATAAATGCAGAAAAAATGACCTTATATCTTTTAAATGCGCGACAGATGACACATAACTCTCGACGTGTTCGAGATATAGTACGTGAAAGAAAAAGGAACCCAAAACTCGCGACACCGCTTTAAATGATCAACGTAGGTCGCAGAGGAATGCGGGAACGAAACGCAAGGGTCGCGTCAACAACCAATCAGAGACATAAATCAATCTAGCAGGGAAGTCGCGTAGTGGCGAAGCTGAGGAAACACATAGGGAATTCAGCGAAAGTTACATCCGGTGATTGACCCCCCTGAACAAAATTCCTGGGTGCGCTGCTGACAGCCTGGGTCCGGCTCAACCGCCTCCGCACCAGTGTCAGACGTTTCCCCTCCTGCTTGTGCAAATGGGGTGTGGCCCCTTCTGCGGCTTGTGGGTGTGGCGCAGAAGACCGAACCGTTGACCATGTTGTCTTCCAATGTCCAATCCATTGACCTCCCCATGTATTGCTGGCCCTGACCGTTCTCGATAATGCGACAATCGATTGTTTGCCCAAACGCTGCCCAGAGATTTAGTGCGACCAAGCAGTGCGCTGAGAGAACTGGCCAAAACGATGATGATGAAGCAGCTTGTGTCTGCGTACAGTAGACATCCCTATCTAAGCCAACCTCGCTGTACAGTTTATGTAAGTCTTGAATAAACTAATACGAATAAAAATTTTAGTTTTTTTCCCACACTTTTCCTGCCCACTTTCTACCTGAACCACATTTCCTCCCAGGGAGAAAAAGTTCCTCCCTTAGTGAGCCAAGCGGCTCCCGTTGAGAACCACTGGGCTATACCTTCTGAACCTCTGCTGTAGTGACTCAGTAGCGGATTAAGGGGGTGCTGACTGGGCTACGGCTAAGGGCCCCCACCATTTAGGGGCTCTCCATTTAGTGTTTTTGCCGTATCAATGACAGTTTTGTGTATATAAATATATACGGAGAGGACCCCTTTCTACGTTTCAACCAGGGGCCTCACACAACCTTAATCCGCCACTGTGTACTGTAGTATTGTTTCGACACAACACACTTTTCTATTTCACACAGAAAACAGTAGACTGACGTACTAGCTAGAAACGAATTAAATAACCATCTGAATTTTTAAGGCGGTCGGTAAACGTGACAACTATCTTGCAAAAAATATTGTAAAACAAAAAAACTAATGCTTACAATAAGAAAATCGCTTTCACCATCAAAATTCTCGAATGAACATCAAATAAAAAAAAATTCTGAAAACATGAAAGCTGATGTTATAACATCAAAGTGGCATCTCTGCTAACTGCGAAACTTGTAGATAACTGCATATCGCGTTACGTCTCCAAATAAGGACAACCACGACCATAGGCGTTGCCTGGGGAGGCCAAAGGGACCTGCCCCCCAAATTTCTAGCATACCTTGTCGCTTTGTGCTTTGAGACGCGGTGTCCCAAACCAAACCCTGTTGCTCGCTTAAATTCAAAATATTTGGCCCCCACAAAGTTTTGAGCTGGCTGCGCTACTGGCCACAATGGTTCCACGTGACGCAAATGTCCCATAAAAATTTGGCAAGGCGAGCCTGCGGGCTGCACCCATGGAAAATCTCATAACAATGGTATATTATATCGTTTCAAATAACAGTGTCATTGTTCAGAACCTGTTCAATCGGATTGCTGCATACACAGCTTGCCAGAATTGAATTACTTGATTGCTGGGCCCATTAAAGACAGCTGGATAAAGAAAGCGTTTCGAATCAAGTTTTATTCTTGGTTCTATCTGTTTTGACCAATCCACACATGAGCTCATCCAAAGTTTGCATGCGTTCGTCCTGTGATGGAAAGGTTGGTCTGTTCTGCATGGATTCGCCAAGCTACTGTTGGATTGCCATCTTTTCAGCAAATTGCTACTTGTTTCGGCAACAAAATCTGAAGTGTTTCTTGAACTTGCACGGTAAGCCTGAATTGAAGTTCTTGTTCTTTTGTGAAAAGGCTTTAAATTTGAAGCCAGTGCAAATTCTTGCAGCACAATACCAGCAGCAACAACCATGGAAAAAGCACTTAGCAAGCAGATCATAAGTCGTATTCGCACTTTTAATATTTTACAAAAGCCCATATTTTATATTTATAACATTGTTAAAGCGCCAAATCTACTTTGAACTAAGCATTGAACAAAACCAAGTCGTTAATGCAACTGTGAATCTGGGTAAGGGAATCAGGTCCTAAAAATGTCAAGGAACTCCAACCTGGTTTCTATAAAGTTTTCTTTATCTTGGTTGAAAAAAATTTTAATGAAACATCTAGATATTCAAATGCACAATAGTTACTCATTTTTCTATTTCAGAACAGAACTCATCAAAAACATCTTATTTTTATAAGGCTTGATTGAATGTTAGAAAATGGAAAAAAAACTAACAAACAAACTAAAAAAACGCAGGAGCAGACACCATGAAGTTCTTTAAAAATCAACTTCAGCCCTCAGACAATAATTGTCCAACAATAAAAGCGGAACTTTGATCCTTGCCGTAGGTAGTTGATGCTAATGAAATGTTACAGCAGATTTTGACAACTTGAATTTATTCGGCTTTTCCTACTTAGATTAGAAGTAAAAATAGAGCTCCTCAGTTTTCTGAACTGACGTTTTGAAATAGAATTATAGAATTCGCGAAAAACTACAAATCAAATAAAAATCTGAATGAGAATTATGTTTAATCAACTCAACAATGGTTTATTAATTCGTTTTTAACAACAGTGTCATTCATCAACGTTTGTTCAATCGCATTGCTGCTTTACGCTGGGATCAGTATGTAGGACAGAGCGTTAATAAATTATCGTAACGTTGGAGTTCACACTGCACTGCGTGGTACACCTTTGATTTACAGTATCTGCTGAACACTAGCAGGTGGCTTTGTTGCAGCATGAGGTGCTTGAGAATGGGATTGAAAATAAGCCAAAAATCAGTGATTGTTTTATACTGTAGTTGCTTTTTTTAACAGCCTAGCTACAATTATCAGAACCGTCGCCAAAAAGTTTTCAATAGGGGGGCTTTGCGTTTCTGCGAGGGGATTTGGGTTTGTGCGGGGGGGGGTTCATTCAGTGGCATATGGTGGTCATTTGTATTTGGTGTGCGCTGTTTGTGACGTCACAGTTTAACGTCATAGTCATGTTTCCATACCAACGTTTTGATGAAGTTTGTTGACATAATAATGCATATTCGTCTACACGCACTCCCCTTAATTTATGTGTCAATGAACTGAATATAAACTATCAGCGCCCCAGGTTAGGATATCGAAGTAAAATACACTCAACGCTGGGACACAGCAGTTCATAACTGCAAAAATAACAGGCTGCGCGTTAAAACAGAGTGAAACACGCTCATCACTGCTGTCAGAGCAATTTACGAGTGCAAAATGAGGCTGCACTGATGTCTTGTCGAATACGAGCAGTGGAGCACAGGTGTGTGGCTGAACTGGCTGGCGCTGACCCTGGTTTGCGAGATGGAATTTTACTGAACTACACAAGAATTGAGAATTCGCACAAAGTACGCAAGCAAACTTTCGATTTTTGTTATGTATAGAAGTCCAGCAAAATTTTAGTTTTCCTTTTTCCCTGCTGAGACATAACCATATGCCTGAATGCTTCTATTTTAACATCTGCTGTTTTTGAGCTCGTGCAACAGCTTTATCATGCTACATAAATTCGTGATGTAGCCAATGTGGTCAGCGCATGCACTGCTCAGCCATAGTAGACAAAACAAAGACAGTTGTTTCCGTTTAAGTGAACTATCGCGGAACACCACCTTATAACTTTTTGGCCCATTCACAATGTACCTTGAAACTTGCATGGAAATTCATTCGTTGTTATTTGCATTAAGTCGACAAATTAACAAGCAAAATGTATACAAAAACAATTACTTTCTTTTGCGCAGGTAATAAAGTTTTCGTAAAGTTCCAAGCTCAAGGGGGGGTTTTAACTCCAGCCCCCCCCCCTTGCGTACGCCCGTGGTGAAGCTTCACCATCAAGCGCAAAAATTATAAACTTTGACATACTTTTTCTTTCCATTATATTTTTACTAAATGCAATGTCGGCAAATTATCGTCGTATTTAAGCTTATAATTCGAACGTTTTTACGTACAGCAGAAAACA
>JGI24159J19872_10007251_pt1 | contig 14531 bp, 12 predicted proteins | sample Ectturendosymbi4_FD_19872 | JGI IMG/M metagenome (IMG submission 19872) | reverse complement strand
TTAGTTACTGCAACTGAAGTACTGGTATTGGTATGAAATGAAACACCTCAACTGATTTGTCAGTACTCAGTAGTTCCATATCAACAGTTTAAGATTGTCATGCAGAAAGCACAATTTTTCTGCATTTTCATCAAGTAGCCTGCAGTAAGTTAGCTGGTCATCTACAACCTAGCCTAAACAAAATCAGCATTAGGCTATAACCGATTACCGCCCATCCACCAGAAGTAAATCCGATATGAACAAGTCGCCATGACAATAGCTAAGATGCACATGTGCGCATCCGATGATTGTGCAATAATGCCTGGTAGTTCTGATCCAATTACAAACACTGCGCTTTTAACATGCGTTGTTGCAAACACTGCTTTTGCTGATCGTGTTTAATAAACGGACAACAACAATTGTGATGCAACAATGAAAACTGACTGCCGCGCTGCTATCAGACCAAACGACAAATCACCACTTCAAAGTATTTGTGAAATGCTGGAGTAGTGCTTCCGTAACTTGTGTGCCATATCCACAAACCAGCACGTTGCAACAGTTTGGATTGTGAGATCACAATTATCATTATCATGCCTCGAGGAAAATGTCGATTAAAGTTAACCCACGAACACGATGTTTCAGCTTGCGTACAGTATAACCAGCATGCTAGGCCTAAAACACATCAAGTTAATAAAAGTAGAATCCTTTTAAGATGTTACGTGCAACTGCTTCACAGCGACCGTTGTTGTCACTAGTGAGTAGCGATCGCATTTGTAATCATATTAATACCGCCATAAATGTTGCTTAACATAACGTAATTCATTTTTCAGGCAATGTTTAAAAAAATTAATCTGTGCTAAACTAGGCATCGATTGGACTTCTGCACCTTTAAGTTACAGTCAAACGTTTCGTGCTGCGAAAACGTCTGGAAGTACAACGGGAGTTTATTCGTACACAACACCTGCACGCGGTAGCTTCAAGCATTGAGAAACTTCCTGATGATGCTTTTGTTTCGGCTGCGATGGCCGACGCATGCTCTGCGGTTAATCTTGTCTGCTTGTTTATGAAACCGCACCTGCTAGCGTTGCTGTAAGATAATTGTCTTGACTTGCTTCGTTGTGCTTTCTTGCGCAAACCGTCTGGATGCGTGAGGAATATAACAGCGTTTTGTCAACACCTACTGAGGCTGATAAAATCGGCCGTTTTGTCAATACCGATATATCGGTAAAACCCAAATATCGGTCGATCTCTATTGCTGACTTATATCATTATGACTTGTGTTCCCCTAAAAAATTTCCGCACACGCCCCTCAGTGGGGCCCTGCAAAAGTACTTCCAATTGAGCCCCGCACTTGCTAAAGCCGACCCTCTCCACGTTTGTATATTTACAATAAAACTGTGTCATGAGTTTGTGTTCAATTTATCAAGAAAACCTCAATGAATTAGCAGTTATCATCCAGTTAACCAGTTAGCTAAAATACAAATATTTGGATATATCTGTTATCTGGATAGTAAAAATTACTGATATCTAAACTATCCCTATTCCCAACTACTGTGTCTGTTCACAATCAACTTTTTGCTGGAGAAAATTGCTTGATCACATTAAAATGTCTGACAAATTTGACATGCGATCAATCAATTTTGAGAATTCCGTCAACTATGACTCCATACCGTTGGACCGTGATACATACTTTGATAACAAATTTACAATATCAGTAAAAATTATATAATGGAAACCAAAGACGTTGAACTATAATCATGTGGTAAGATACGCAAAAAGGGAGAAATTGAACAACTGCATTAATTCAGCAAGATTGCCGTATGTGTGGGGATAGCAGTTGCTGCAACAAGCCATCATATGCTAATTAGCATGTCTACCATAAGTCATTGTTTTGAAACTGAAAATATATCACCAGGCATGATTTCTAAAACTTCACCCTCATTGGAAACAAAAACACTTTTTTCTTGGAGGTTGATCTGGAATTATAAGCAACAGGAAGTTTGTCTCTATGTTAAAATCTGAAGCACCATAAAGTAGAATTTTCCCCATTTGATTTAAGCTTATCTTTTTACTAGTTTTTTTCTTTACTTGGTGACCTTTATTTTACCATTGTTCACATGTGGTGATGTACGGCTCAAACAAACCTATCAGTTTTTGTTCACTGATATAATTAATGCATATGGTACAGGGTAACTTAAAAGTTCATGGTATGCTGTTGACATCAAGGATCCCACTGTTGTAAAATTTGTCCAATTGGCACCTTGCCTAATGTAGAAAGCCTGATTTGCTATGAACAATTGGAATTGGCAGCAACTTAGCAATGAGTAAATCTAGCATTGAGTAAATCTTTTCTATAGAAGGATACTGACCTTAACACCTTTGGAGCTAGTGTACAATATACTTATACTTTTGAATCCTGCATGAGCCACTATTTTCGCACTACTTAGCAACTCCATAACTTGCTAGCTGATTGTGCTAGAGAGCTTTTCAAACCTTCAAAAGATGCAGTGAGTCTTCTACTGTAGTTTGCATACGAAAATATTGGAAGTTTTGGGTTTCAGGTTTTCTGTGGGTGATGTCATAAGTAGTGTAGGTTTCAGGCCATTTGGCCCAGGTTACTGGGCCCTGGGTGCCAACCGCTAGATGGAATTTATTGACTCAAGTTTTTATTACAAACTAAGCCAAAATCCGAGTCATTTGAGCCTTTGATTGGCTTTTTGGCGTTTCTGGTTCCAAAGTTATGGCAAAATAACCAAAATTTGGGTAAAAAATTTCCCTAATTTTTACCCAAATTTAGTTTTTTTACCATAACTTTTGAACCAGAAATGCTAGAAAACCAATGAAAGGCTCAAAAGACTCAGATTTTAGCCTAGTTTCCACTGAAAACATGTCAAAAAATTCCATCTAGTGGTTGGAGCCCAGGACCCAATGTCCTCAGCCAAAAAGTCTAAACCTACCCACTTATGACACCACCAACAAAAGAACATGAAACCCAAAAACTTTCCAAATTAAAAAAAATTTCAAACTAGAAGACTCACCACATCTTTTGAGGATTTGAACAGCTCTCTAGCACATTTGGCTGGTGAGTTATGGAGTTGCTAAGTGATGCTAGAATTATTGTTCACACAAACTGTCCCAGCTCCATAGCTGTTAGGTTCAGAAAAATTGATGTTGTTTTCATTATGTTTAAAAGATCTTGAGATTTGTCATGAAAAAGTTTATCAGGGCTTGGCAGGTATTGATAGTTGTGTGAACTCATGTTTGTGTCCAATGTGAAAAAAGTGTTTCCTTATAATAACAAACANTTTTTAAAATTTTGCTTGGTTGGTTCTTCCAAAAGCTGTCAAAATGAATTGGAGTTCCTAAAGGGAATCTTGGCTTGTAACAAGAATGCAGTTGTATAGACGACTCCAGATAATTGCATGTTGGTTAAACCAGGGAGTCCCAACCTTTTTATTTACAATTTTGTACCACTTGGGCACCCATATTGTCAACGCGTACCACTTTTTCCAGAACAACTGATTTGATCGAATCTTAGTTTCTTCAGAAGAATAATATACATTAAAATCACAATGAAAGACCACAACTAAATTTAATGAGATTTTTTGTTTATCTTCCACCAATTGGTTGATGCGTAGCATAAATTCATAAATTCGCTAACAGCGCATCTAAAGTCATAATGTTGTGATACAATAGGAATAGCAGCTACAGGAAAATGTATTCATTTAGAAACAAAGCCCGATACGTCAACTAGAAAGCTGTGAATCCAGGTTTTTGTAAAAAATGGAAGTTACTCGCGTACCACCTGGAAGACCTTCGTGTACCACAGGTTGGGAACCCCTGGGTTAAGCACATAAAGTGCTTTATTGAATATCATATGTGAAGAAAATAGTCTAGTTAATAACATAGAAACATTGTTTTCATTTGTGTATTTCTATCAGTCAATTGTATGTTGCATTTCAAAGAGGTGTAAAGTGTGCTGCACATAAAAGTGTTGAAAGCTGCAGTGTTGACTGACAACTGTACCTATTGGGATGGCCTGCAAATGAAGTTTCCACCTTCAGCTGAGGCTGAGATGCTAAACTCTATACTGTTGGCTTAACTTCTGGTCATGAATTGCAGATTAAACTAATTAGACAGAAGCTTTGTTAACTAATTGGCCGTGCAAAACAAAAAGAAGTTTGGTGTCACTACACAACTTTTGTTGTGTTCTTAAGGCAAGCGGTCTAATCTCAAGAAAAAGTACATGGTAGCTTACAGACATAAACATGTTCACAACTGCATCACACCGCACAAAGCAAGCAGAATAATGGCCAGAAGTGCAGACAACATGCCACAACTGATACAGACAATTATTACACCACTCACACAGATTGCATGTTAGAGATGTGCAAGTGCTGCAACAACTTTGAGTTTTGTTTCATTTGATGATTGTTGGTTTGCTATGCACTGCAGGATTTCAGAATTCAAAATGTCAGGAACAAGGAATTTCAGCAGTGTCAGGTAGCAAACGTGTAGACAGAAGTAGAGTTGGGCAGTAAACTTGCGGGTGCGGTATTTGTCTGATACAGATAAACACACATTACGGTTTAAAAAGGTATTTTATTGTAATACACATTAATAAGTTTGGCAAACTGGCTATGCAATCAAATCGTCTGTACCAATAATTTGTTCACATTCTCTGTGCAACTAACATTGCTAGTACGATACTTTGAATTTGAAAAAATATGAGTAAATCTAAAGACTGATAATATTTCAGAAAGTTGGTTCTGACCGTTTTTTTTTTCAATGTTATAGTTCTGCAACAATGATTTCTGACTTTGTGGCATTGCAGTAATTATTGCTCTTCCACCAAAGTGCTTGTGGTCACCAATATGTGAATCAGTATTTTGAGAAGAGTAATGGTTTGTCTCTACTTGATGTTTTGGTTGGTGTCCCCCTTATAATCTGTTGGAATTATTCATGAAGAACATGCTTGTATATGAAATGCCTGAAATGTATGCGAATATTTGCAGATGCCAAGCAAACTGGGATAGGTGATAGAGCCTCCGAAGACTTTGAGGTTTGTCATTTACTTTGGCTTTTGTTAGAGTTAAATTTGGAAAGTAATTGGAATTTATCTGATTTTCTTATCAAGTCAAAGTGTGCTCTGACTGCCATCAGTAATGTATCAAAATTTGGTTGCATACAAGTTAATCTTACAACATTCTCCATACCTAGCATGTGTTTAACTTCTTCTGCATCAACATCTGCAATCAAAATTGCAAGCTAAACATGTGTGTGTAGTTTGTCTGCCTTCAATCCTTTTTGTAAAGAATCAGTAATACAAGCTTCTTACTGCACTTCAGTCAACATTTCAGATAATGCAATATCTTAAATCTTTTGCATAGATCTCTGAAGATGTGAAAATTAAAAATCATAGCAGTTTCCATAAATTGTTTATTGGCTAATGGAAGGTAGTCATTTAAGTTCCTACAAAATGTTTGTTGAGTTTTTTTGTCAGGCAACTATAGCTATTACTCATACAAAACAGGGGCAAAGAGTTCAGGACACATTTTAAACAGAAACAGCAAGTCCACTGTTGGTGAATTGCCATTAAAAGAAACTAAATGTTGCAATTTTCTTTCCCACCATCTTCTGAAACATCTAAACTCACTTGCCTGATACATAACAGTAAGCATTAACATGTGCTTGAAGTTATGAAATTTGTATAGATTATATTGTTTGAAACTTTTTCTTTGTATTTCTCAGTACTTCATTGTCTGTGTTAGTGTAGCTGTGCCTGTTAATTGCAAAACTTGCTCATATGTGTACTCTAATACAAGGGTACTCAACTTCAAAGGCCAGGTGGGTCACATAACTCCCAACTAGTGCTGTAGGCTGCAAACTATCAATTCTTTTTAACATATACCAAAAAAGAATAACTATGTAAAAAAAATTCATACTATGTAACTTCCTGTCTTGCTGTTGGCCAAGTTAATGAATGTGCTATTCTTTAATGTATGCAGTCGTGCTGGTTAATTTACTATACAAACATACTCCGTTGCAGTAGCAGGCATTAGTTGTTATATTGCAGTGATTAGATATTTCAGTGCCAAGAATCATGTTTGCATCACATTGATTACTTTCCAAAAATTTACTGATACTATGATTAAAGTGAAACAAAACATGAAGAACATCACTGAAATGTAGAATAAAATAAGAAATCATGTGAACATGGATCAAATAATGTATAACAAGTATTTTCTAATGAGAGCTCAGAGTCTGCATTTCTTCACAAGTGATTTCAAATTTGCTTGGTTGTAGCTGCTCATAGGAAGTCTGTCAAATGCCGAAAAGTTAGATGGGAACACTGCTTTTACTTGATTGCTGCCATGGTAGACAAGGAATTTTCACACACATTGTAGATCTGGAGCAGGTCAAGATTTTCTGAGCCAACGGAATCAATGCTGCGTATGATTTCTTCAGAATGTAGTTTAACCAAAAGGCGGCAGTGCCCTTGTGCCTTCTTTGATGATGTTATTGTGGTGCAGGTTTATCAGTTAGTCCTCAAAGCTTTTTTGGCTTCAAATTTTATGGTGGTGACACAACCGGATGCAATTTGCACATCACGAATAGGCACAGGCATTTTAGAAGTTTTCCATAGTTATTCCAGAATAGCTAAACCAAATCCAGAATACCAAATTCTGTTTTTTTTTCTATAGTGGGATACACCTGAGAACACTACTAAGAAAAAGGTCGTTTACTCAAAAACCAGAAAGCCAACAAAAAGCACTTCCTTTAATCTGGCACTGGCAATCAACATGAAAGAATTTGTCACACATACACAACACATTTTCACAACATTGAACCACAACATTAATTCAGTGGTGCATGTAGTCAGGCAAAAGTGGTTCTGTCATGAAAGGGCAGCTTTTGATCATGCTGTTCAGAATAAAACCAGATTTTCTAGGCTGCTCTTACAGCCCAATCAAACTTGGCTAGTAGCCTAGTGCAACTAATTTAGATAGTGGTATTGGTCTCATCGTCGAAACTGGAGCATGACCAATGCATTGGCATGCTGATATACTGGCTGATATGATGATGTTGCCAATGCATCACATTGGCAAAGCTCCACCGATGCCGATATGTATAGCAGCAACATTTGCTCATAAAAACTGCTATGCTATTGTTCTGCACAGAGTGTTTGGAAACCCAAGTTGCTTCTTCGTCTGTGATTGCTTAATGCAAATTATCTGTCCTGTTCCATGCGCATGCAGCCTTCTGACTACATAGTAGTGCATAATATTCACACAGCTCTACAATCGTCCCAATAAACCTCTCTGTGACATACCACTTGCTTGTAGATTTTTGCGTGGTAAGCAGATGACCCCACTCATCCATAGGTGTAGCCAGGGAGCCATGCGCCCCCAAATATTTAGCATATCTAGTCATTTTATGCTGTGAGAGGCAATGTCCCAAACAAAATACTGTTGCTTGCGCAAAATCAAAAGTTTTGGCCCTCGCAAAATTTTAGGCTGCCTACGCCAATGCACTTGTCTCTGATGAGCGCCCATGCAGATTGTTTTTGAAATTTATTATTTGCTGGGGTATTTTGAGGTTAAAACTCCTGACCAAGGAGTACTATGTCAATTCACTCAGTTGGTTTGGATGGAACACCCAACACCAACACTCTGCCGTGCAGATTTTCACCCATTTGTACACATTTCAAGTTTGATGATTAAAATGCAATATGTTCATACTGCATTTGTGACATATCTTTAAATTTGTATGCAAACACTACACAACTGATCGCCAACTTCAGGATTTTAGCTTGACGAACACCAAACAAAATAAATGTAACACTCGTGATGAAACTAATCCTGTCTTTTGTTGTCTTGTGCATTGCTTTGTATTTAAACTTATTTTTGTTGCAATAGGAACACGAAACCGTTCCTGACAACGATTCCAGTATGCATGAAGGTATGTGCCTAAGTTGATCTAAGCTTCATTAGCAGTGTTTGTCAATTTCAACGCTGTTGGTCAGTGAGCAGCAGTGAAAGTGAGGGCAACGTGCGATATTGACCAATCTTGCAAGCATTGGATAAAGCAATGTCGCACAGCAACCAAGATCAAAAGAACTCGTTTGGTTCTGGATTCACTGATCATGAAGCTTTGACGTCAGTCAAGATCTCAAACAAGCATTCTTCTACAAAGATACTCAACCATTTTCTATCTGCTCCGTTTGTTAATATTCTTACTATTGGTGTATGTGTCAAGTCGAGTGGTATTTTAATTTAGGGAAAAAACAGGTTTCGTTAACTACCAATGCATAAAAAGCATTTGCTGGTAGAAGTAACCTGAACCTTTTTCTAGGAAAATCTTAAGTTGGTGATTTGATCTATTTAACTGAGTGTTTTCATGATGATCAGGGTATCAGAACTCTACTACGTTGACATGATTTGAGGGATGATCGAGATTGAGTGGACCCTGCTCTAGTTCCTAGTGATTTTGACTAGATCGAACATAAAGTACCTCAATGGAAAAATGTATGAGTCAAGGCAGGTGTAGAGGCATGTACAGGAATCTTTGGAGTGAAAGTCTTTTCTGTGAGCTAAAAATTTTTTAAAGCATTAAATACCTCAGTTGCAACAGCTCTGCCCTGCAGATATCGCAGGTTTAGTCGTGCAAAAAATAAAAAAAAAAACTTTTTTCTGGTTTTCTCTTTCCCAAGTTACGTTTTGAAGGTCTGTGTCGAAACAACATGCACTGCGAAGTATCCTTGGCATAAAAGCTGCTTGGTTAGCTGCTAGGTAGGCTTGTAAGCTGTGAATACATTTATCTGAAACCCAGTGTTCTTGATTTGGAGTTGCTATCAAATCCTAGTCGTGGGTTTGCTTTTTGTGCAAAGGGATGTTACACGCAACGAGTATGAGCGTAGTACGCAATTTTCTTATTGATAAAAACTGTCAGCTAACATGATTTTACATATAGTAATTCATATTTTGCACTATGAATTACTGATTGTCCGGTAATAACAGTCGTGGCGTTTGAGTGAGATATGTCTCTTTTAAAACAATACTTATTGCGCAGTGGTTAAAGAACCGTTAGCCATTGAAAAATACGAGTTGGTAAAATGAGGAGGGTTTTTCTTAGTTGCCATGACGATTCTGATTGTTGACACAGCGAAAACACGACGGGATTTAGAGAGCCTTCGTACTAAAGAAATGCACATATATATTTTAGATTACAGTATTTCGTGTCCGTAAATTTTGGCAGAGTCAGCAAGTTCGAATGCTCCCAACCTGGATATGTCACCGAAGTGAGGCCATTAATAAAAAAATGTTAATTGTTGTGTTTGACCAGTTGTTAATTCACGTGGTTGAAGAAGATTTTGCTATTGCGCAATCTTGCTTGTTCCCTACCTAGAAAAGTCAGATCCGCTGCAAGAGCCGGATAGTTCGGAAGTAACCATGCCAACAACGGAGGCGGATTTCCAAGAGCATGACTCAGCAGATGCTCACGATCCAGAAGACGCAAATGTGAGTGACGGGGCGCGCAGCCCAACGCAAGGCACTGATGGACTGCCGCATTCCAGTATGCATTCGTTTCCTGCCTGCGAAGACGACGATTACGAAACTGGGGAGTACGTCAAGCACGATGACGACGACGAGGATGGTGATGATATTACCGGTGATATGTTCTTCGAGGCGACTGGCGAAGCTTACGTGGAAGTGCCTGACTCTCCGCACGAAGATGAAAAAGACCCGGGTGTTGAACTGGGTGCTGACCAACCAGAAGACGACGACGACGACGTCGATAGACTAGATGCGCAGGAGGCCGCTGCCGCTGAGTTCGATGATGCGCGCGCAGAGGAGGAAGACCATGCTGAGCCCGAAGATGCTGCCGGCGCCGCGTCGGACAGTGAAGAAACGAAAGATGCTGTGGGTGCGTTCGAGGACGACGTGCTCGACATGTTGGATTATGACCTGGAAATGCCTGAACAGAATAGCGTGTCGTCCAAGACAAATGCAACCGAAGACAAAGATGCCAATAAGGAAAGTTCTGGAAGCGATTCAAGTCAAGCGCGTAAAAGTAACGATGATTCTAAAAACCAGTCAACGACAGCAAGGTTGGTGTGATGATGTAATTTTCAACATTCCGAAACACGTCGTCTTTATTTTCACGGTCCTTCCGTGTCAAACAGAAGTGAATGTTTCCTTCTGACGGACTTGGTGCCTGTGAACGCGAAGCGTGTCTAAATCCCAGAAGTTAGTCTCGCTTGAGTGGTTGTGCGCTATTGTTACGCTTCGGTGACGTCGTTTTGTTGCGCGAGACACTGTTTGCTGCGGGATTTTAACACTTTTCTTTGCTCTAGCGATGAGAGTGACGCCAAGCCGGAGCAACACAAACCATCGGACGACAGCGCGGTCCCCGCCGATTGCAAGAACCTGTGGGTGAGCGGCCTTGCGGCGGCCACGAGGGCCAGCGAACTGAAAGTTTCTTTCAGCCGTTACGGAAAGGTACGCGAGAAGATTTTGTTTCGAAGCAACCGAAACCAATGCCGCGGCAATCGTTTCCAACGATTGATCGATTCCTTTGTGGTGATTAAATTGCGCCGCGTGTTGTTGCGCGGTTGTGCTTAAATGACATTGACCCCCTTTCGAAAATAAGAAAAATCTAGTTAGACATTGACGCTTGACGCTACAGTTGTCAAATCGGATTTGCGAAAAAAGCAGATGAGAAACTAGTTGCATGTACAATACGTGCTAGGTCTCACCTTTAGTCCGAGCACGTTGTCAGTACACCGTCATCAAAGCGCAATAATCTAACGCAATATGCTAACAAAACTGAGTGTACAATATTAAATGGACCCTTATGTTTACCTCTATTGCTACTTGTATGGGCTTACAAATAAAAATCCGTGCCATGAGAAAAAGCTTTTTAGCTTATATCGTTTCATAGATCACTCTCTGCAGTTGACTTAAGTTACTTGGTCCTATTGGACATGGCACAGTTTCATTGAGCATTATACTTTGCTTCAGAGGACTGATTGTAGTATTGGACTCCACCATGTTTATGTGTGTTTTGACAATGCTGACACGTAACTTCCGGTCTGCACTTCCGTTGCTGGTGATTCTGTGCGTCAGCAACGCTTATCTCTTTCCTTTTTCAGCATGTACGATTCGGCATTATTTAAAACGGGCGGGTTATCTTCGGAACGAAACACGAAGACTTATTAAGACTTGTTGCCAAAAATGCTGTGATTATTTTGTCTGCGTTTACTCTACTGGTCTCAAGCGTTTCGAAACGTGACCTGCTAATGAGGCAAGACAGCGACTTTGCAAAAAGTATATTTTTTCATCTAACCTGCTTATTCAGGTTGTGGGGGCAAAGGTCGTGACCAACGCCAAATGTCCCGGTTCGAAATGTTTCGGTTTTGTCGCTATGGCGACGGCGGAGGCAGCCAGCAAGTGCATCTTGCACTTGAACAAAACGGAACTTCATGGACGCATTATCACTGTTGAACGGGTACGTACGTTTCAGTGCTATTTGCTTGCTTCTCATGCTATGATGTCACACAAACAGCAGCTTATTGAACAAAGATATTTTTTGAAAGCTAGTCCGCAGTTTTCAGCCCAGTGAAGGATTGTTAGTTGTTTTTTTGCCTTTTTTTTGTTGGAAGTATTTGGATATTACAACTGAGGATTTTTTTTATTAATAGCGATGTATAGTATAGATAGGAAATATTTTGGTGAGAAAAAAGTTGTTTCCCGCGCTGAAAATTTTGTCTTTTCAGTCTGATTTAGCTTGCGGTGTGTTTTTCAGACAAAAGTCGATCCATCGGCGTCGAAAAAATCGTCGGGTGATCAGAAGTCGGGCGCGAGGGGCAAGGCAGGTTCGGCCGGAGATGCTGCTGCGAAAACCGGCGAGAAAAAGCCCGGAGACTCGGAATCGAAAGAAAGGTGAGAAATGCCAACATGGCCGCTGAGCAGATGGTGCGTTCGCATTTTCGATCGAACTCTCAGGTCACCACACCGTGACCGTCACGATGTAAGCCCCACTGCCAAGCTACATCTGCTGAAGTTCCAATTCACCGCCAGCTGCGTCATCCAAACAGTACACAGACCTATGTGTACAGGGCGGTTGCTGGGCAAAGACGTTCATTGCTGTGGACTTGGCCGAAGTTTGTGGCCAACGTAGTAAATTGCTTTTGGTTTTGATTTGTTCCTTTGCTGTCTCAAACAACTATTCCGCAATCGTTGATAAGAAAATTTATATAGGTCGGTTCTGTCCACTAACTCTCGCCTTGTTGCCTATATCAAGTGTGACGTAACGTTTTTGTAATCACTAAATCCTGGTGCTACGTCACGAGCCGCATCGTTTTCTTTACGTCAGCGCTGAGAAAGGTGACGACAGGAGGCCGAAGTCTGACGATTTGGGGCAGCAACGTAAGAGAGAGCCTGGAAAAGAAGACGAAACAGACGGTCAGTATGTGTTGTTTGGTAGGCTTGGAATTGATCACACCAGTTCGTAGTTACTTCAGCGACTGGGAAAATTTTGGTTTCGTCGCTTTTTTCGTCTCGTGACATCACTCTGGTGACGTGAACTGGTTAAATCGCATAGGCATGTGTTGGTGGTAAGGTTTTTAAACATGATATAGTTTTTAAACGTGATGTGGTTTCCAAACAATAATAAGGTTTTCAAACAATACAGAGTAAATGTTTTTACTGAGCCAACACTAACTGGCGACGACGGAGCAGGTTGCGTCACGAATTCATCTGATAATGTTGCAAGTCTGAAAATTCGAATGAAAGTGAAAAGTCGCAAAAGAACGAAAACTAATCTCATTCTTGGCTCAAACTGTTGAGATGCTGCAGCACGACGTCGCACTCGGATCAAGGTTTCCCTGTAAGAGTTGCAAAGTGTTTGCTTCTTCATTCCCGCCCGAAAACCATCCACGCACGAACATTTTCGATAACGTGTAAAGTGCTGCAAGTCCCAAACCTAATTGTTTTTTGTGTCCAGCCCGAAGAAGAGCGTCATCAGGCCGACCCCCCCACTCCGACCACAGCAGATCCCCCCGGTGAGTACCGATCTGACTGCTTGCTCGCTTCAACCCGCCGCTATTTCTACAATGCCCATTGTTTTTTGTCGCTGCAGTCGCCAGACAGACCGACGCAGTCCGATCAGAACACGTGAAACTCGCCGTGATGACGACGCCGCCAGACGGCGGGCCAGACTCGCGGCGGACACCGGTAGGTGGCGCCACACTATAGCGCGATGACGTTGGCGGTTCAGTTTAGACTCGACCTGTTGTTTTGTTCCAGCTGGAAACAGGAAAGTGGTCATTGACAACAAAGGGGGGATGAGCCTCCGCGTGAATGTCAGTTCGGACGCGGACCGCATCCGGAGACTCCCTCCGATGCGTCGAGTGTCTCGTTCGCCGATCAGGGGCGTGGCGGGCGCGGTCGGCCGGGGTCGGTTCACCCAGCGTCGAACCGACGTTCTCTCTCTCAACGAGATAAGAAGACAACGCCGGCAGCAGGAGAGGATCGTGACCGCCCGCCACGTCCCCCCCGCCCCTGCGTCACGAATGACGCGCGTTTCCATGACGTCAGTGGAACGGGAACGGCAGCTGTTGCGTCGGGAGAGAGAGGAGCGAGACTTTCTTCGGCAGGAAAGAGAACGATTAGAACGAGAAAGACGCCAGCTGGAGAGGGACAGACTTGAAAGAGAAAAGTAAACTATTGTGATGTTGTAATGCTCTCTGTGACATAGTGCTCGGTTTCGATTATTGTTTGCGGACTTCAAAATTACGACCTGAGTCGAAAAACAACACTTTGCAAAACCGAAACTAATTCTTTATTTTTCACTGAAATGCTTGGGTGCATTACCCTTGGCAATGCTTATTCCTATATTTGGCGTGATGGATGGTAAAAGCAAGGGTGACTTTTTTCAGGTACTGTTTGATACGCAACCAGTTTTTAAACTCGCTGATGACCTTCGGTTATTTGGGTTTAGCTTGATGGGAATATGAAATTTACGTCCTGGTTTATTTTGAGTGGCCGATCCTTCATGAATGTCAGAAGAGTTGAAAAATCATTTTAAAGTTTTTATATTTGCAAGTGCTGCTCTGTGGTCCGGGTGTGCATGGGTTGTTGCTAAAGAAATATGTGGGAAACAAAATTCCCTGGGTTTGGTAACAATTTGTGCATGATGTGACGGCAAGTCTGTGAGATAGTCAGCATCACAACGTGTGGTTCACCGATTTAAGTGATTTTGACGGTTTTGCCCCAAATATTTTCTGTAGGTTGGAGCAAGAACGCATAAGGCTGGAACAAGAAAGAAAGCGGGAAATGGAAAGAATTCAAAGGGAAAAAGAAGAAATGCGAAGATTGCAAGAAATGTCGAGGTAGGTCAAATTTTCAACAAACGCTTCATCTGCGTTCAGGGAGGGCTTGCTTACAGACAGGTAGGTGGTTTCTAAATTGGAAGTAATTTTTTTACGTTTCTGGCGAAAAAGCAATGTATTCCTCTGAGGAAGAAACTTCCCGTTTTACTTCGCTGTT
>JGI24159J19872_10007249_pt1 | contig 14531 bp, 15 predicted proteins | sample Ectturendosymbi4_FD_19872 | JGI IMG/M metagenome (IMG submission 19872) | reverse complement strand
CTTGTCAAGCTTATCCGAAATGTTCTTTACATCATTCTTTGTAGCAGGTGTTGCCATCTTGCTTCTTAACAGCATCAGAGCACACAGTTTCGATATATATAACAAGCGTACAAACCTTATTCAAATAGAATGTGTGATCCTTCCAAACCTTTACTTCTATTCAAACCGTGTGATCCTTCCAACCTTTACTTCTGGAGCTGCTCATGCGCTCATTGCGTTTGGAGATTGTCGCAGTGACGTCATACCAAATCTTCGTTCCTAGTCCCTGGTTCACAGCGAACTGGCAGACGACATTTTTTTCCTGCCATCTTCACCAAGCGGTTNTTCTCNCCCCTGATAATCGCATCGTTCTGTTTGATGGTTTCGCTGCTGCTGGGAATTTTGGTGTGTTGCTTTGTTTCCCAAGTATCCATGTTGCTAAAGCAACCGTTAGCTTAATTCCAAGGTGCTTTGAGAAAAAAATTAGTGATACCAATTTCCAAGCATAGGGTTTATTTATCAGGTTAACGAAAAAGCACAAATGCACTCTAGCCAAACTTTACCCAAGGAACCTCGGTGATTGAGGCCAAGTGGACAAAGTTTGCACAGTGAACAAAGACTATTGCAGCGAAATAAGCAACGACACAAGCATTTTTTCGGCGATATGAAGCATTTTAAGCTTTGCTGTTATGCTACATCACCATTAACTTATTTTCATGTTTTGTGGGATGGTGCTTGATGAGAGGGGTGGCGAGGGAAACGTTGGTCACGTTTTTGAATTAAACTCTGATTCTTATAAAAATGTGTGAATATGTTTCTGCATTTCTAACATCACGCAATGAAAGATAGCCATGAAACCTTTATTGCTTTCGGCAGATGTTCGGCGGCTTACCCTGGCAGGTTTACTTTCAAAGAGTGCTTTCCGCAAAATCCGCCAAATATTCTCAGCTTCTGTCTTACATTGCTGCCTTTGGGTGCTTGTTTATGGCAGTTCCTTCGATTCTGATTGGTGCAATTGGAGCTTCGACAGGTATAGCGCTCTCTTGTATACGCTCAAGCGGTGATTGAATCACTTGTTTTTGAAACATTTGTATTAAATTTTGCGTTGTGCGATAATAAAACCGAATAGGATACCATGCGATACACTGATCATGTGGTGAGGGTTGCTAAGCAACGAGCGTGNTGTGTGCGATGGAACACTGTTGTATTCGCCGCAACAGTNCTAAGCGTACNGCAAAATTTTCAAAACTTGAACACAGTTTTGATGAGCCGATGCTCTGGATAGGATAATAGCCTAATGGGCAATTTTTCCAAAACAGCTTGGTTTATTAGTCACATTTCAGTCATTATCACTGATGTGCCGTCTGAATAAAACTGAGTTGCAAAGTGTGCCAGGCCGAAAAAAAGGAAAATCGTCCCATGCCATACTATGAGTATAAATGGCTGAATGATATTATGAATAAAAAAGCATAATAAAATCTTTTTGATATAACAAGTTCAGTTGTAGTCCTGCAGCCATGTAGTTTCGTAACACCCGGAGCAAGGCCGCAACCAGAGGGGGGCAATCGGGCAATTGCCCCCCCCTAAATTTTCGCAAACGTATGTATTTGTTAGTTACAGCAACAAGTTACATCATTTTGCCTCCCCCGAAAATATCAGTTGGTTGTGGCCCTGACCCGAAGTGTTTTTATGATTTTGCAAGATGGATGTACAACAAAAACAAAATCACTTAAAACTTTGTTAAGTGTAAGGATCATTTCAGCCATGGAGAAAATTACATAAAGAAAATTGGAACAACTGGCAGCTACTAAACTTTATATCTCTGTTTTACTGCCTGCTGCATAGAAAAAAAACTTGTTCTTCTTTATCGTATTTATTTTCGTTGTGACATTCAGTCCTTTTGTTCAGTGGGGCAACGTTGAACATAGGACGGTGTTTTTTAAACAAGAAAAGATCTCCTTTGTCAATTGGCCCAAGTGAATGTTGACAAGTTGTTGGTTCTGCAAAAGGTTAATGCAGATCGCAACATCCCACAGTCACATTTCTTGATAAATTCGAGCTGAAATGAAACTTAGCATTGAAGTAAAAGAACTTTTACCACGATCCCGCTTAAGGCTCTCTTCAACAAATGTCGATTTACATTATTCAATTTCAAGTTTGCGTGTATGCAGTCCCTCCAATATCCAAAACGTTTTATGCGTGTAAGTGCGAAACCTGGATTTGAGTCTAAGTTGTTGCTGTCGCTGCAATCTTTTCACTTAGACTTATCCGAATCGGTCACTCTTATTTGGTATTTACACTCATCGAACATTCTCTTCAACTCTGTATCCTTAATTTTAATCGGTGTAAAAACCTTACTTCTTGCAAATGTACTTCATTTACACATGACAATGCTGGCGCTCATCGCAGATGAACAATTTTTGTTCTACGCTTTCCTTTGACACAGTGAAAAGTTAACACAGACAGCTTGTGCTCGCTCTGTGCTCGATGTTTTTGAATTAAAGTAAAATCTAACTGAAATAAAAAGCCAATTCCTGAATGGCCTATATAAAATACAGCAACTGCAAATCGCCTTAGCATTTAATACGTAATAACTACAACTAAGTACCAGCAAACACGTTCGGAACAAAATAGCAGAATGAACCTGCAAGAAACGTCTTAACAAAAATTACTGTCCGGAATCAAAATTAGCTACGATGCAGCATACGTTCTTCGTTTTCAACGATAGTTCTTTTTGGCTGAGATACTATGACAATTTTCAAATGTAATAAAACTTTATAAAGAGATTTGTTCAAGTCCATGGAGACAGCATTTAACCCTTGACGCGTTTAGGAACGCTGGCACGCTTGTGTGATTTTCAAAAGTTGCTACAGTTAACTCGTGACAAACTAACAATTTTATACAGGCTGAAAGTTATTATGCTTTGTCACACTTCGCCTCACGTGCAAAACAAAAGCGGATCGGGTCGGCAACCTTTCGATGTGTTTCAACTTTTGCATTGCCAGTAGTGTATCATCATATACCCAGAGTTTTTGTTTCTTTATGGTAATCGTATTTGGTTTTCTCTGATTTTGCTTANAAAAGGCACAACCAAATAACAGTATTGCTTCGTTATGACCACTAACAAACCTAAATNAAACTCATTGCTAGATGTTTTGTGAAGATTGGAACGGGACAGCNTACGGGAACGTTACTCCAGCCGAGAAAGGCGAAGCTTCTATGATCCTCCCCATCGTTTTGCAAAACCTCACCCCAGTAGCGGTGTCCATCTTCGGCCTTGGCGCTGTCACGGCGGCTGTCATGTCATCTGCCGATTCCAGTATTTTGTCAGCCTCGAGCATGTTTACTCGAAACGTGTACAACTTGGCTTTTCGACAAAAGGTACAGGCTTTCTTTTGATGAAAATTGACAGGTTCAACGTCAAAGTCAAAATCGATCTTTTACTTCAAAATGATCGATAGTCCAAGTCGCCATAAACCAAGAGATGTTACGAGCTGCAAAGCACTCAAACTCAGAAGGGTGGTTGTATCTTGAGCCTGTGTAGGCGGAAATCTAACCAGTTGGACAATATTGATGATTCTTCACCAATAAAACCAAATCATTTCAACCAGGTGTTTCTTGCATTGTAAAGCGAAGACCCGTACCATGCCGACTTTTTCTCTGGTAGAGTAAATGCGATACTCAAGAAAATAACAGTTAAAACAATGCTTGTAATAATTCTGTTGGCTTTTCCAAGTTTTAGACTGCGCGAAAAGTGCTATGGCACTCGCCAGCCTCACTATAGTACTGGCTTTAGATGGTTTCTGATTCAATTCTGGTGCAGAATGCATCAGGAATTTTTTGCTGGTCGGTCGCCTTAAAATAAATGCTGCGAAAATTTTCTCATCGGTTGTTTGTAAAGGTCAGAGCCAGAGGTAGTGCTGTCAAAAGCATGATTTTGGGCAGCTGTGTTTAACTGGCATTCTTTTTCTTTCTGCCTAAAATCATCGACTTCATCACATTAAAATCAATAAAATTGATGTAAAAATTACTTGCGAAACCGAAAATTTCACTGTAAGTCTGAAGCACAGTCCAATTCAGCAGCAAACTTTGTTTTATAAGCTACTGCAAAACGTGTTTTCTTTCGCTTGCTCCATACCAGCTTACATTTTTAGGCAAAGGAAAAGGAACTGCTCTGGGTGATGCGGGGATGTATCTTCGTAGTGGGAGCTCTAGCAGCTGTGCTTGCCTTGACCATACAATCAGTTTACGTTCTCTGGTACCTGAGCTCGGACTTCGTCTATGTCATATTATTTCCACAGGTAAATCGGAGCTGTTATTTTAGAGAAACGACTCCAGTTGGCAATTCTAACATGTCCTGTACAGTTATCGTCGCATCTGCGTGTCCCTGAAAAACAAAGCAATTTTAACAAATTTTGCTTGACATGTGACTGATTCCCATCATAAGCAGACATGGATGCGCGCACTGCTGCATACACGAAGATCACAAATAGGGACAACGGAACGAATTTTACAGAGGGGTGTCCGGAGTGCGATATAAATGTGCTTCCTTCACTCTATTATGGTTCATTGATTGTGTGACGTCACCGGCGGTGGTTCCACTGTGGAATGCGCTTTTGCCAACATTTTCTAAAACTGTTGGAATGCGAAAACGCACCTGCGCTCACTTTGATTTTATCGCAGATAGTTTCATGTTTTGCCATTACCATAGGTGGCGGTACCGGTGGGCCGCATGAGCCTAGGCTCCCCCACTTTGATTTCTGGGGACTGGCACCACCACTTTTAAATTTCGAATTTTGCCTAATTGAGTTAGTATTGGGTCCATTGTTAAAGTAAATCGTTTAATGAAAAAATTGTTGCAGAATTTTGGCAGTATTTTGGCAGTATTATTTGTAATTTAGCTGTGAATTTGGCAGGATTTCGTAATGCTTACCAGAATACACCGTGCCCAGTCTGGCAACCTGCTATGGCTTGTTGACCGCATTGGTGTTTTTGAACAGTGTTGCCAGATGGTGTAATGCAACACAATTTTTACAAAAATGGTGTAATTTTACACGGAATGATTTTTTCCAAGGTGGGGCACTACTGGATTTTTCCAAAAGCCTTTCTAGGGGGGGGGAAGTGGTGAAATTCGATTTTTACCACTCGAAACTAAGAAAACAGCTTTTTTGCTGAAATTTTCAAATTCCTGCCCCCCCTCAGACACCCATGCTTGTGTGTAGGAAAAGNTCGTGCCACACCATTAATAAAGTGGTGTAATTTGAAGCNTTTTAAAACCATTTCAAAAAGTGAAANTTTGCTCAGTCGTATACACAAAATGAAATATTTCACAGATCAATTTCAATTGTGTTCTTGATTTTGCACTGGCAACACTAAACAGCTATATTTATTTCTGCATTAGCAACACAATCTAATGCATTTGTAGAATTATTATTCAGTCATGTTACTTCTGTGTTCAAGACGTGGAAAAGGTGTGCTTTTGAATGTGTTTCAGACAGGTATCAATGCTGTGTCATTTTTGCCTGTTTTTTTGTATTCTTGGTATTTTTAACAGCCCAATGGCCACTCCAGCACACGGGCTCTTCGGGCTTATCTCGAGTCCTCGATCACGATTTATATCGGAGAACGCGAGCTTGCTTTGTATATTTATGCCACCACCCACGGTCCCACTTCACTAAGTTCTTAACTCGGACTCTTTGTGTTGGACCTTGTCAGTTGTCACTGTTCATATATTTGCGTTCCACGTCTGGCCATTCGCGTACATGTTGCAGGTGACCTGAATAAAATAGTATCGTTCGTAGTATAGGCGTTCTTTCGACTTCGTTCGCTCGCGCTTTTCTCGGGCTCATCCATCAGAGCCCTAGCTGCCCTACGCAATTAAGTAATTTTTAAAACATAATTCATATTGGACTGAATGTTTTTTGAAGCAATGGATTTGTGTTGCACATTGGATTTGAAGTCCAATGCAAGAAACCGTTCCCATTTAGAAAATGAATTTCAAACGAACGATAAATTGTCCAGCAACTCGGGCTAAATATGATTGAGCCTAGTAAGCAGGAGACTGACCGCCGTGATCATTGGTCTGTGACGTACGTTACTCAACAATGGAGAAGTTATCATGAGAACTTCTCATTTATCATTGCGTAAATAACGTCTCAGAGCAACAATATTGCCAGCCAGAATGAAAGCACACGGAAATTTCAGTGACACAATCGTCGAACGGTTTTATTCAGTCAGAATGAAGGCTGATTTATCGTATGATGAGCCCGAGTGACGCTGTTGACCTGGGTCGCCCCTGTAACAGCCGACTTGAATTTCAGGTGGTTCACCGATACGTTTTCATAGTGATATAATTTTGTCTAAAATAGTGTAATTTAGATCTTCATGTGGTGTAAAGGCAATGACATCATATTTCAATACTTGTGACGTCACAGTTGCCAATTCAAAACACAAAAATTTTCTATAGTTTCTTAACATGCACTTGTGCATCCCACTTTGAAAAAGATTCCGCCACCCATGGTCATTACTACCAGCTCGAAAGATATACACGGTTCTCTATGAAGTAAACCTGCGGTAAAAATGTCAGTCTTTGCAACAAACATAGTATGAATTTTTAAGTAATGCTGGCAAGTCACAAATCACAAAACGTTCTCATATCCGTTCGTGGGAAAAAACTATCTTGGTCTCTGTGTGCCAGCCTCTTGTGAGAGAACTATTTGTTTGGAACAACTGTATGTAACATTTTCAAATTTTACTGCGCGCACGCCCAACGCGAGCTTCCTTACTCCAGACAGCTGGTTCACTAAGTTTCACAGAGATGTTTTGTATCAGGCCATCAGTGAAAGACGGATCGACGCGTCTGCGGTTTAATGACGCAGCAAAGTTGACATGACAATAACCTTGCCTTATCGGTAAGACCAGGCACTTTGCAAAATTTTGAAGACGATGTGCTTTATAACGAAAAACTCAACATGCATGAAGATAGTGGAGAATGCTTCGCATCTCAGAACCCCCTGGAAAAATAGTGGGAGGTCCGGACACTAATTCGTAGCTCGCTAAGTTTCCCCGACAGAAATCACTAACACCAAATATTATTTTTTATTTCTTTCCGGTATGTGCTCTTCTGAACTTATGTATTTCAAGGAATAACATATCGTAATAACAAAGGCCGACCTTAGCAAACCCAGACTTTATATTTTCTAATTGCCTTGGCTTTGAAACGGGATCGTAAGTGATTATGTAGCCTACGACGCATTTTGTCCAACAAGGTTGCAGTGTTGACGACTGACGCACAATTGCATAAGCGAATACCTGGTGGTGTGGTTTTGATTGTGATTAAATTATGTTTATAGTGATTACGTATCGAAATTTAGCAAAAGTGCATCAGAAAATTAGTACTAAAAGTCAATTGAATCAAAAACTCTGCAAAACTCCATCTTGTTGCTTGATTGCCTGATCGTTGCTAACGCAACAACCAAAGCGCATGGCATGAGTCGGTAGAACTTCTGCTTTGGGTTTAAACGTTTTGAAAAGAAAATAAGGGCTTGCTATTTAAGTTAAATCTGTGACAAGGTTACAAATTAAACCCTTGTTTTGCTTTTGATTTTTCAGCTAGCAAGCGTTATATACGGCGATCCAAACACATATGGTTCAATTTGCGCCTTCATAATCGGCGTCATACTGAGGTTGGGAGGTGGAGAGCCATTTTTCAAACTGAAGCCATTCATATATTATCCTGGAGGGAACAATTTTCCTTACAAAACCTTTTCCATGCTCGTGTCCTTCGTAACGCTCTGGGTGATATCCTACTCAGTAAAATATGTTTTCACAAGAGGATGGGTTAGTCCGCGCTACGACATACTCCAATGCAATCTGGCGTACGGCGGACGAAGTCTCACGTTGAAAAACACGCCGAAGAACAACAAGGAGATCGACACCGTCGATACCGACCTGGGAGTTGAAAACAAGATATTCGAAGCAGAGCAGTCTCAGCAGCAAACCAAGTTGTGATACTTTGATTTTCAGCAAAGCTGTTATTGATCCCAACAACCAGAGCTTCTCGACCAAACATGGGCTTCGGAAGGGGGACAGTTGGTCCATGGCCCCCTGGATTTCCAAATTTTATATTGTCCTGTAAAGTTTTTAGCAAAAAAAGGTGGTTTTCTTAGTTTCGAGTGGTTAAAATTAAATTTCACCACTTTGGCCCCTCTTGGAAAAAATTTTTTTGGCTACCCCTGGAAAATCCATTATTGCCCCACCCCCTTAAAAACGTCCTTCCGAAGCACATGCGGCCAAAACTAATGTTTCCGGAAACTGCGCGATAAAGTGACGCACCAATACAATACGTCCAACAGTGGCAAACATACGAAAAAACGTTCCGCATTCGCATTTTCATTTCCTATGCTCTGAAGTTATATGGACATCCGTATTTGAATTCCTGTAAATGCCAGGCGTGTAGCCAGCCCCATAGCCACGGAGGTTCGGTTAGGGGCAGTGCTCCACTGATATCTTTATGCCCCCCCAAATTTTGTTTTGCTCAAAAAAATTGTTTTAAACAAAATATAAAACCAAAATATATCTCCCTCAAAAGTGTTATTTATGCCCCCCGGACTTTAAAACCTGTAAAACCTGCCTCTGCGTGTAGCCGAAGTTTCTTTACTTGCGTATGATAGTTTCGCCAGTAGGTATAGCAAGCAATTTTCCCAAGGCTCGTTATGTCTGAAGACCTTGTGAAATGAACTTTCCATACAAAAATGGATGAAAGATGGGGCCTGCCACATTTGTATGAATTTTGGGAACTTAATGATGAGCTTGGCGTGGGTATGTTCTAACTGGCCATAGTTGGTGTCGAGTCTAAGACATAAATTGAGAAAAACCGGCGAGCAAAGCACTACGACGTCGCACTTGAGGAAACCTTGACATTTTCTAGAGTATCCAACAATAAATCTTATTATTACGCCAACAAATTGATTTTTCATCAAGCAAAACAAATTGGAAGCACGTATTGCTCAATGGAAAGGGCGCTGAAAAGATTTTTTCCAGAAGGGGGGACCAATATTGGATTTTTTCAGGTGGCGACCAAATCCATTTTTCCAGGGTGGGGCCAACAGTTAGGAAATTCCATTTCACCAACTCGCAAAAAAACGTTATTTTACTAAAAAATTACTAGGAAAAAAACATGTTAAAATCCCGAGAGGTCAAAGCTACCCTATCCCCCATCGACGCCCACGCTCACGGAGTCATGAGATGCACGATACCGCCGCTTGACCCCGACGCCGAGCATGTACAGCAGTGTTTTTCAACCGGGGTTCCGCGAGTGGCTGCCGGGGGTTCCCCCGAAACAGGCCGAAACTGCCTGGGACGAAATTCGCAACCACAGCTCTATGCGGTTGTAGCGGTATAGACACTTGGATCACTGCATGGGGTTCTGTGAGCAACGCAAACATATGCGGATGGTTCCGCTGCAGAAAAAAGGTTGAAAAGCACTGATGTACAGTATTAAATTGGTGATGGCAACGTGCATTGAAGAACGCGTAACGTTTCACAATTTCGACAGTCAACGAAACTCCGATTTTTTGCATGCACGTGCATGTATGAATTCAGGTTATAGCTTTTCATGCAATAGGTTTTGAAACTTCGCAACTGCGGGCCTTGGCGTACATCTCATCGTCCACTTACCTTCAAAATTTCACTTCTGACCTATGTATGCAATTTTTGAAAATCCTTTAGCCTATATCAAACGTTCCATGAATTCATGATTCCAACACTTCTTTTTGTTAGCTTCAGACTCAAGGATCATAGGAAACGGTCAGATAGCAATAAATTGCCTGACGTTAGTTAACAATAAGATTGTTATCTAACCCATTCATTTGAAACAGGGTACAGTAAATTGCATAAAATAACAGAAGCCTACGTTTCTAAAAGATGAACAAACATATAGGACTGATTAGTGCATTCCAAAAATGCAAATTGCTGCGCAAAAATTTTTTATTTAGATGCGCTTTTTGAAAACTATAGTATGTTGTTCAATGATATATCCATGAGATGCTTTTTTGCAATGTTGTCATTTGGTTTATCAGATTCATCGCTTAAAACCAGCTAAACGTATTCGTTGCACATTAGGTCATGTGCTGCAGCAAGACAAAGAGCAGGCTGCCTTTGTTGGATCTTGTCAGTAGGAAAGCGCAAAGCTACTCAAATGTTTTAACGATATTCCACAAGTCGGGTGAGCATCAGTTTCATGTACATTTAAGATTAGCAATAGAAGGGAAAAAATATGTTTATACCTTATTCATTTCAAATTACTTATACATATGAATTTGTCTGAACCATTGCATGTTACTAATCAGGTTAGAAAAGGGGAAGTATTGAGTTCATACTTATTTTCTGTGTATTCAGATGATTTATTTCTTGAACTAAACAACATTAAATCTGGGTGTCATATGGTTGAAATCTTATTGTACGACTTGATGTTTGCTGAAGATATTTATGTGTTTTGACCAAGTGTACGAGGGTTGCAAAGTATATTAGATGTGTGCCAGGCTTATCCAGAATCGCATGAAATTATTTTCAACTGCAGCAAAACTGTTTGTATGACGTCTAAGGCTTAAACGGCAGAAAGCGCGGTCATCCCGTTGCTGACAACGGGTGTACGAAGAGTAAAATCTGCAAAGATTTGGGGATTGTACGAGATGTTGAGCTTTCAGATGACAAAGATATGCAGACACAACTGCGATGTCAAAAGCTTCTTTTTCCCGACGTTCGAACGCAATGAAAAATTTATTTTTTTGTTCCTTCTGCACATCCATGTATGCATCACAATTAAGCTGTGGTTTCTGGAAGTCATACTTCCACAGATTGTTTTGGACTTATAACGTTTGTTGCAGAGCTCTGTACAACCTGCCGTGGCGAGCGAGTGTCAGTAGTCATCACTCAAGTTCAATATAACATTCCTACCTTTGAGTCTTTATTAAGATAAAATGTGGACCTGTTTCTCGAAAGATTCAGAAAGTCTAACAACGTATCGCTGCGCGTTTTGATGTAGTCAGATTCATTATATTCGTACTTATTATTTTAACAATACAACCGCATTTTACTTGTGACTGAAGGCCCGGACTTTCCGGTGTTAGTTTGAGGGCATGTGCACAGTGCAGGCCGCAACCCATTCGCACTTCACCAGGCCTTAGCCAGGGTTGGACTCTATTTCCCATGCGATTTTCGCGTCCCACTCTGGATGGAGTGTTGTACCAATTGTTACGATTTAGCGAACAACTATGTTAAGAAAGTGTCTGCAATGTAATGTTGTACGAAGTGTTACAAGTCAGCGGAAAAGTGTCTGTAATACTGTAGTCCTACCACCAACGCCGGTACAAANCGTTCTGTGTCTATTATTATCAATCTGTTTGTGGAGGTGTTGTGTGCTTGTGCTCTGTGAACTTCGTGTCTGGTTCAAAGATTAAAATAAAAAAAATATCAGTGACTGTAATTTTCAAAATTCAATATAAGTAAATATATTTTTGGTATTTTCCTCAGCTTTTTTTTTAGAAAAAGTTTTAGGGGCATGGGCGTCGGAGAGAAGGGCAAGGCCCCCCAGATTTTTGAAACTTGACATTTTCCCATCTAATTTTTTGTAAAAAAGTTGTTTTCTTAGTTACGAGTGGTGAAAATAAGATTTTGCCCTTTTTTGGCCTCCTCTGCAAAAATATTTTTGGCCAGCCACTGAACATAAGTGTAGGAGCAGGCAAATTTTTGAGCGTGCGAATTTTTGCCCGAAAAGTTTTGTGTGACTTTTGCCAACAAATGTTCTCCCATAAAGAACCCTTTTCGGTGTGACCTTCAAAACAAGGATTCATGTGCTTTTCTGCAAACGTTGAGCACCATTTTTTGAAGTCAAACAACGTAGGGCGCCATTTTTGCCCGGATTTTCAGGGATATTTTCCGGATTTCAACAAATCAAAATATTTGGTGGCGCGCTTTCACCCTCTGCACCCCGCCTCTTACACCACCACTTGGGAACCCATGCTCTACAGCTTTGATCAGGCCGTGGCATGGGGAACGAAGACTCCGGAGTTCGAATCTCGACTCAACCACTGATGGGGAGAGTAACTCGGTGCAATCACAAAATATAAGTTAATAAATTCTTACTAAGAGTGAAGGCATTTATTTCCACATGGTCGATTTCAAAACTACACATTTTGGTTCGGGTAACAAATCAACGAAAAGCATTTTACGTGATGCATGAAAATTCAGTGGTCAATGAAACAGGAGTATTGCAAAGTAGTGGAACGGCAGACAACAATATGTGGATTCGAACTAAGGCGAACGTGATTTGTATTGTTTCAATGACTCACAATCAGAATTTTCTGGGCGAGAACTTTAAAAAACAGGAAAAGTTAATTAAACTTGTCCCAGGGCCGGTTAATACTTTTATATCGAAAACCCTTGGATTTAACGCAAGTCAGCGAAAGACCAGACTCGCGATGCGCGCATTATATTAAAAGCATCAAAGTAACAAACACATCATTTGCAAAAAAAAGTTTACAAAAATAAAGACATGGCGTACGCGCTAATATAGAAGTGTATCTGACGTAACGACGCATTTTCCTGTTTTAACTCAATACTTAAACATAATTTCATATTCTGACTTTCTTGACTACATTAACTTGAACAAACGCACGAAGAGAACATTAATAAAAGCAGTTACGTTTCGCAAAGCACCATCCTCGTGTGCACACTGCATAATTATGAAGTCTGATCATCGACGATTCACGGTAGAAAACATGAAGTCGCAACTCGAATGACGTTGACGTTGGCAGAAAACTAAAGAAACTGGCGAACAATTAACTACGGCGAAAATATTTGCATATCTTTCTAAGAAGTTATATTTGAATGAACAGGATCGATAGAAAAAAATCAAACAAAAGAAAGAAAATCAACGAATTCTTTCCTTGTTTTCAGAATATTACGACTCAGTTTCAGCGTTGAAATAAAACACAGAGTTATATAATAATCTTTGAAACACGTCATTCTCTGCGATTTGAGCTCCATTAAAGTCACAAAAAAACACTTGCATTGCAGTGTTCATTTCAAAAGTTCATCTTCTGCTCGATTGGCTCAGGAGACAATTTATCAACGTGTACGAGACAATTTTTATGTTCATTCACAATGAGTGATGGCGTTGACGTCACAATGGTATGGGCACCATTACAGCACACGAACAGATATCATTTCGCCGAATGCACAAAAAGATGCCACTGCTTCAGAGTGATTGAAGGGCAACAGCGTAATGTATATGCATGAACAAGAAAATCAAAAGCAATTCGCTTATCAGGCAAACGGCAAACAATACCGGATCTCATAACTTAATGGCCAGTAGAAAATGTGCATATTCTAAAAACAATTGCTGCGGAAATTAGTGTTGCGATCGGAGAAACCGAGCGGCAAGTGCGCAGAACTTCACACTGTGGCAGAAAGCAACAACAGAGATCACCCGACGAGATCACTCTTATTATCGCTTGTTCGCGACACGTATATACGTGTGTTATTCTTCGCGCACATCCCATTCGTGGTGAATCGCACATTCAACGCAACGACAACGAAGAGGTTGCAACACAAGTAATTACAGAAACAACAACGCCGTTATATTTGACGTTGAAAACTAAACGCAATAATCACAACAAGAAATGTCTTTTGTGGAAGTTTTGGAGGCTACTGCAAGACTTGCCTGTTTTTTAAAATGTCTGCAAAGTAGGTTTATTGTTATTGGAAAATTTGCAATTACTTTCTATATTTCATGTTTAAAGAGAAAGGGAATTTTCAACTTTTCCTGGATTTGCATAACCTGCTTTATAAAGCGGTTTGTACTCTCAGAAAGGTTTCACTGTAACCCAGGGTCTCAAACTGAAATTGCTCCGAGAGGTAATTGAGGACAACCAAGTAAACCTGAGGGCCGCATTATGACGCTGACGCAACAATGGTGGTAACTGAACCTTACTAGAAATAGCGGGACCCGCACCGGGATAGAAATCGGGCCCTGCACCTGCTAAGACCGGCCCTGGTGCAAAGGAAGATAGAACGTGAGATAAGCATGACTGTTGCTGCCGACGTTTCTGGGTGACAGGCAGAGGTGAAAGTAAGCCGGAACGGCCCGGAACGCCGTTCCGGTAAAAAAATGGTTGCCGGTACGGCGTTCCGGTTAGAGTTTCGGGTACACTAATATGTAGGCTATTTGTTTTCGTTCAACTCAAGTTTTTTTCCATGTTGTTATTAACAAAACATTCTGCAGAAGAATGAGTGTACCTCAGAAAATATGTGAAATACGGTGCGGCGAAATACGGTGAATCACAATGAGGATTCTCTTTTTATGGCGTTGAGAATGGACTATTGTTACGTATGATTTATCACACAGAACGCCTGAAGCCGTTTTCAGATTGCGGGAGGACAGTCTTCTTTTTGCATGTGAGCAGCAGTTCAAACCAAATCCACAAGGTTCTCAAGCTATTTAGTGTTGTTAATGTTAGGGGACCGCAGATTTTTCAGGCAGTTCGGAGGGC
>JGI24159J19872_10007248_pt1 | contig 14531 bp, 11 predicted proteins | sample Ectturendosymbi4_FD_19872 | JGI IMG/M metagenome (IMG submission 19872) | reverse complement strand
CTTTTTGCGTCCAGGTTGGACAACTTAGTCGCCGTGATCGACGTCAATCGCTTGGGACAATCCGAAGAAACAGCTCTGGGCCACAATACCGAAGTGTACCGCAGGCGCGCGGAAGCGTTCGGGTAATTAATTAATCTTAATGAATGTTGATCAGTGGGGCAAGTTTTTGCAACTTTTTGTCACAACTTCCTAAATACTCAAAATATATGTAGTTCAATGTTTTGAGCTGTTTCCAGGAATTTTATATTGTAACTTTTTGCAACTTTTCAATTTTTACGTGCAACTTTTTACTGCAATTTTTATCAAGTATTGCACAAAATGTAAAAGTGTAAGTAAAAAAANAAAAATACTACAAAACTATTTCAGTTTAGAGCAAAAAACTGGGATAAACTTAACAGTTTCATCAACACTAAAAAAGCCTTCAAAAAACTATACATGTTTTATTTCGACNCTTTTCGGATTATTCTTAATCCATCTTCAGTCAAAAATAAAGCAACACTTGGCAATGTCAGCAATTCAAAACCATAAAGCTTTGTGACGCAGGAAGAGACAATGCTGTGACACAAAAGACGTCAAACGCAAACCCAAGACAGCCAGCCACGTCAAAATTGCTGAAAGCAAATGCAGGGCCAAAAGTTATGCAGAGAATATTAAAACAAAATCTACGTAAGGCCATAATTTACGACAACAAGCCGAGGCCAGCAGCGAGAGGCAATTCACAAACCATTGCAAGCGAAGGATGCAAAAAAAATTAACAAATTAGTACTGCAAGTCTACAACTAGCACCAAATGTCCACGTCAACACCAACGATAAATGTACGAAACATGTATTNCCATAAGAGCTGAACATCAGACAATATTTGACATCATAATCTACGTGTTAAAGAGGTATAAAGGGGTGGAAAAATTGTCTACATTAATCTCGGGCTGCTGCTCTTGTATTAAAAGCGTTTCTTTGATTAATAATTCACGGTGGTTAAAAGCAGAAGCCAAGATTTCGGGATTTTTAAAGTCCACGAAATGANCCGGATGTGAGTATAAATATTTGACTACATCGGTATTTTGATGGATAGATTTTAAAGGGTTGTGTTCTTCCAGTTGAAATTTCAAATTCCTTTGTGCTTGACCAATATAGGAATTAGCACAAGAACATTTAAATTTGTATACCACATTGCATCGTTCCAGGTGTGCTTGTTTGTCCTTATACTTAAAATGATCTCCGATCGTGTGTGTTCTATGAATAAGAGACAGTTGAGCAAATTCTTTCAGACAGTTGAGCAAATTCTTTCAGTTGGTGTTGACGTGGACATTTGGTGCTAGATGTAGACTTGCAGTACCAATTTGTTTAATTTTTTTGCATCCTTCGCTTGCAATGGTTTGTGAATCGCCTCTCGTTGCTGGCCTCGGCTTGTTGTCGTAAATTATGGCCTTACGTAGATTTTGTTTTAAAATTCTCTGCATAACTTTTGGCCCTGCCTTTGCTTTCAGCGATTTTGACGTGGCTGGCTGTCTTGGGTTTGCGTTTGACGTCTTTTGCGTCACAGCACTGTCTTTTCTTGCGTCACAAAGGCTTATGGTTTTGAATTGCTGACACTGCCAAGTGTTGCTTTATTTTTTTGACTGAAGATGGATTAAGAATAATCCGAAACATCTCAAAATAAAACACGTATAATTTTTGAAGGCTTTTTTAGTGTTGATGAAACTAGAAACACTCTTACTCCTTTTTCACCCTATGATATACAAGGTTTTGCCCCTGAAGCCAGAGCTAGAATAAAATATGTTACCATTTGCTGTACTTTTGCTTGAAAATGCTGAATAGAAAATAGGTTACCTAGGAAATGCCGAAAACAATAAATCACAGTTCATGAAAATACACATGCACCGTCATGCCATAGATTCCAATCACTTGATTCTTGAAACCAAGCATCAGACATTTCATAATACCACAAAATATCTACTACAAAAAGAAAATCTACCAAATTTGGCTGTTCTGGTATACATCGATTGAAATCAAAATCTGCTACATTCACATGGACTTAACTGCTTTCAACCGGTGAGATCTACTAAATTGGTTTTATCATGGTTTAAACTTATATGAAAATTTGGCAGCACTGTTATGTGCATTGTGCTTATAGTAAAATATTGCTAATGGCTGCATTGATATGCACTTTTACATACACACAAGCATGAAGAATACCAATAATCTGCAAATAACAATACACACTGTACAGTAGATCTTTTCTTAAAAGAAACTTAAATACTGCGCAGCGCAACAGCTAACCTGATTTGCATAGACTTTTATGTTTATTTTCCGAAAACCACCCAGCCTAAACTGCTCAAAACTGCCGCAGTTTTCGAAGTCTTGCCCAAAAAAGTATTGTCTTTTGCCCTGTGACGTCACTTAGACGGCAAAGCCGCTTGTATCGTCGAGAATGGGACCGTGGCAGAAAAGAGCGGACCTTCGTCCTGGGAAAAAGTTCTATAATTCCAAGCCAACAGAAGTAACTGAGCCAGAGGTTTTAAAAAATGCCAAACAACGTTTCTTCATGCCAACACCATCAAAAAAGGCCAAAAAATGCCAAACTATGACGTACATGCCAAACACCATTTTTTCATGCCAAACAACTTCAAAAAAGGCCAAATTTCTGGAATTTGGCCCTAAAAATGCCAACCTGGCAACCCTGCTGGCAATGCACGACAACGCAAACGGGCTTCACCGCATGTTCTGACATGACGTCACAACAATGAGTCGGCAAAATCAGAGCTTGCCATTTCCCATGTTTGGAAGCGCATAACGCGGACAAATTTCACAAGTACGTTCATGGAAACATATTTTATCAAATTCCATCAAAAAATCGCATTTGATGATTTTCATGTCAGCTGACCTTTAATGCTTGCAACACAGTACACAGTGCACGCATTGGCAGTGATTCCACAAAAAATTTATTTCGGATCTCTCATCCCTCAAATCTTGCCAGCATCAGAACGCGGCCGTCGGTCTAATATAGCGTTTATCACAAAAAATTTGCAAATGTGTTGCCGAAAAATGGATGAGTAAATATTTTTCTNTAGAGGAAAGCATTTTAAGCGCAAAAAAGCAAAAAGGCCAAACGAATTTTTTACAGCCAACCCACTTCAGACGAGGCAAGAAGAAGGCCAAAAAGCCAAATGAACTTTTAGGCCAAACAACTTGAAAGATTTCTTAAATTACGCTTGAAAAAAGCCAACCTGGCAAACCTACTACCCAAGGCTACGGAGAGTTTGGGGACCAAGCACTGCGGTTTTGACGAATTTTCAGGTATATTGTTAAGCCTAATGTTTAAAACAAAGTAAAATAGTAGAGAAAATGTTGTAATAAGTAGTTTGGTAGTTTGTTGACCCAGTCTTAACAGTTGCATGAGCAGCGTCAAATAAGGGACATCAAGCATAGCATTTGCAAGTCTGTAGGCAAATCAACACGCGTGGAGTTTTGGGCTTTTCTCGTATACAGTATTACTGCATTATTTCGTTTTGTTCAACTTATATTGGTTGAAAGCGACCAATACTGATATGGCTACAGGAAAATACCTAATCGGCTGAACTTCATTTCTGAAAATAATATTTTAGCCGACACTAAAATCATAAGCAGGGGGCGATTTTTAAGGGAAGTTCCTGTAGGGGGGCGATTGAACAAAAAAAGTTGAAGACCACTGTTCTGGAGAGAATAGAAACACATTTTGAAGACAAGTCGCAGGTTAAAAATAGGCTAGCAGGAATTGGCCAACCTATAAAGGGGGAAGATAGATAAGATGTAACACGCAACGATAACGAAGGCAATGCTTCACCTCGCTCCAGAGTCACTTAACTTAGATTTGCATGCCCCCCTCAGAAATGTTTCCATCAGATTCATGCGGTACGTGTTAGTAGCTTTACTATACAAAGAAGCATCTAGTTACAGCATTTTATTAAAATTTAATTTTTGCAATTTCACTCTCTTGATGCACCACTGTCTTGGATGGCCGGGGCCGTCGCCCAATTGCCCCACCACCCTCTGCACGCCACTGAAGCGACTGTCTCAATTGCCTCACCCCAAAGCCACCATTGCATACGCCATACGAGCTTAGATATGGTGGCAGAGGAATAAATATCGTGGCATGATCAGCTCACAGGTACTACGTGCTCGTTTGCACAGTTGTAGACATCTTGCGCTGTGATTGCTCCCACTTCGAAATAATTCAACTGTGTTGCCAGCAAGCATGGACCCCGGTTCCTTATGATGAAATGAACAATGACCCCGGTGCAACACAATTCGAAGCTTACCTGCAAGAAAAGTTTCTGGAATAGACCAAGAAAATAAACGGTTCTTAAACAGAAAACTCTCAACAATCCGGTTAAAGCACCTCGTGCTCGTTAACAGTTTGGAATAGCTTATTTTAGCTGGCGCGTTTTGTTGGTAAGAAGTCTTAGGAACGTGATTCAGATTTCCTATACATTTCCAACTACGTAGTTCTATGTATTCACAAAAGCTGAATCGTTTACCAAGAGACAATTACCTCTCTTTCAATCTGTTCCGTTTTGCTTTTATTTGATTCCGCATTTTGTTTGAGGCGGTCTGCTTCCAGCTGATTGGCCGCCGATACTGATCTCACGTCTTGAGCTAACCGTGCAATCGAAGAGTCACATCTGCAAGTCACCCGTGAAAAGTTAACTTTCATTGCCTTTTTCGGCGACAGAAAAGAAACACTAACAGTTTTTGTAGATAATGGGCTGAATAAAAAAAATCTTACAATCAAGAATTGAAAGAAACCGACAGTGTAACAATAAAAGTTGCGAAGTTTCCCTTTAAAAATTCGCCTACATACTTACGTTATCTTCATTTTTTAGTTTTTCAGTCTTACGTAATACTTAAGTATTCATTTACAACCACAGCTGTACCTCACAACTCTTCCTCTTAAATCTGCCACTCCGGCCTGAGCAAGTTGTTCAACATTTCTAGTCTGGTAAGTGGCACCTTGCTCGTACGACTGTCTCATTGACAACTGAAACGATTTTAAAATAGCAATGTAGTGGAAGTACAGTTACGTTCAATGTTTAACAAAACAACTGATATTGAAAAAATGCACTATTACTAGCTAAACAGTATTACTATCAAGTAGTAACATTACTGATTACAGCGAGACAACTGCATTTATATACTGACTGTCGTTTGTCGTACAACTATAGCTTAGCAGAGTTCTTTTCAAAATAAACTTCAAATTGAAACAACAATGTGAAAAACGCAGATTTGTTTCAAAAGCAATTGCATTTATCGACAGCATATTTCAACGCACATCACTGCATCAAAGCTGAGTTGTTTGCGTTGTTATTTTCAATACGTCTTTGTTCCCAAACTTTTTTGAGCGCGACCCAGATCTAGGTTTGGTGAATACCTCACGACCCAAGCCTCAAACAGCGTATGAAAAAATAATGATTGTATGGATGATTTTTGGAAGTAATTGTCTAAGTTCGTTTACAATATCAGCAATCTACTCTTTTCGAAATACCTACGTTGCAGACAGACGCATATAAGCAGTGATAACGTTGAAAACATACAACTCAGGTTTAGATCGCCTCGGGGCGACCCATTTCACAAACGACCCTTTTTAGGTCGTGACTTATACTTTCCGAATGGGAACCACTGTTTTATTGGTTAAAAAAAAAACGAATGAAAACAATTAAAAACTTTCTACCTCCTGCTTAATGGAATCAACATCCCGACTCAACTTTTTCACGGAACTTGTAATAGTTCTAATATGTTCGTGCCATAGCTGCTGCAATGCAGCATCCATAGACGATGGGCTGAACTTCTCACTCGTAAGTCTGTCCATTACCTGCAACGAACCAACCACCTTAAAACTTCTTACATGGTCGTAACATACGCCTCACCAAAGATTACAGGCAAAGTTCGATAGAAAGGTGATACTCTATGTACAACCAAACACAATTTTTAGCAAAGATCGTACAGAGTAGTAAGGCAGGAACAACTAACTTTTTTTAAAGAGTCATGACCAGTGAAAGTCTGTCGCTTGAAATAAATAATTACGACATATTTCCAAAAATGATCCGCTAACAACAAACTCAACAAGTAGTTCAGGAAGAACAATTTCAAAGCTGTCCAGAATTAACTCATTTTCAGCCGGAACTAGAAAGAAACTCCATTTTTGGCGGGAACAGATTTCAGGTTCATCTCTACCCCTACAGAAAAGCTTAACGTCATTCTTCATGAGAACATCTGACCAGGCTTTGTCTGTAATTGCACATTTGCTTTTTGTCTTTGTTATTCTTTTTATTGTGGCGTGGTAGTCCCGCACCAATTTTCGTTTACTTTTACGTGAGCAAGCTTCTGAGTGCTTTTGGCGTCGCACGTTCTTTTTTTTCGCTTCCCACAAGGAATGTGATTGTTTTTCGTCTCGCGTGACGCTATGGCTGTTTTTGTGCAGGGTTGCCAGTTTGGCTTTTTTGTTGCAAGATTTTGAAATTCTGGCTCTTTTAACGCACTTGGCTTTTTTTGAAAATAAAAAAAGCCAGACAAAATCTCTCATTTTTTCAGTCGGAAAGCCTTGTGGCTCTGGTGAAACATTGTCTGAGCTGCATATTCATTACAAATCTCTTCTGACGAGAGTGTATGACCATGCAGGGTGCAAAGAATATTGCAAAAAATTTACTGTTGCCCTAAAAATGACAAATGTTCGATGTATTCGAAAAGAAACAAACGTACGACAGTGTAATTACGGGGAAAGAAAATGTTTCTAAATATTGGAATTGTATTATATCGATGTTTCTGAGTTTTAATATCAATTTTGTGTTTGGGTATGCATGTTTCATGTGTATATGTCTTAAAACTGCTACCTGGCTTTTTATGGCTTGTTTTGGGACGAGGTTTGGCTTTTTTTTGGTGAAGTCAGGTTGGCAACCCTGTTTCTGTGTTCATTCTATTTTGAGCGTCTTACGACTAGGGTTGGATTATCCGGACAACGGTAAACCGATTCACCCAGAGTTTTTTCGTTATCTGATATCTGGATAAAATTCTGTCGGTTAACCGGATCAAAAGTATCGTTACTAAAGCGTTTCATACTTTTCTAGTAAGTTTGGGGATATTCTTTGTTTCCAGATACGGGTGACCTAAGTTCTACTAAAGCCACGTAATTGTTACTTTTACAGAAGAGTGCTTTCGCATTCTAAGGTGAAGTCTACGTTGTGCTTCATAAGAAATGTGTTGCCGAAGCAGTAAATGTCCAAAATGGATGCTTTTTCATATACACTCGTACAGTGCATGTGTGTATATTTACCATAAAACAGTGCCATGATTTTACAATAAAACTATCATGCAAATCTCGTGAAACAATTAACAGTTACTATCCAGTTAACCGGTAAGCTAAAATACAAATATACCGATATACTCATCATCCGGATTGCAAAAATCATTGATATCCGAACTAACCCTACTATGACAAAGATTAATTGGCGACCACATTTCCTTGCTAAAAGGTTGCTAATCTCAGAACAGAAAAGCTTGTGTCAGGGAGAACAGCACCATTTGTGATTTCTGGTTATGCACCTGCATTTACAAAAGTTATACAACAATTAAACAATTTTAAATTAGACAACATTAAAAAATTCAAAAAGTTTCACATACATTGTGGTTTGAATTCATCATCAATTGTTACAATATCTAATTAATATGATAAGTTTAATTAACAAACCTGATAAGCTTTTTCTACTAGCGCTTGTGAAGTTTTTTCCTGAATGAGAACTCTGTCCTCCAAATCATTTATCCTTCTTCGACTTCGAGGTGACCTGCAGTATTAATGAACCAGTAATTAATAAAAAACTTGAAATTTTGGATCACTGTGTAAATAAAGATTAGCTTGGGTAATTGAAAGGTGCAGAATTGGGGCAGTGTGGTTGGAAACTTAATAACTATACCAAGAAAGAAACCTAATACGCATACAATTTCCTAGCAAGTAAATAAAAGCTATTTACTGACGTTCAGGTATATAAATATGACAAAAAGAAAATGTAAACAGCAGCACAGCATTGTTGTTTTATTACAAAATATTTTAGATACAAAAACAAAAGGCTTTAAATTTGAAACCCACTGCTCTTAGCAGTGGGCCGGTTCACCAATTTTACCAGTAATCACTTTGCCAATAAGAGAGCTCAGTTTTCAGTGGGGCAGTATGTCACTTGGCTTGCAAGTCAACCAAGGACATATCCAGCCTGAGAATTAGTATGGAGCTCACTGTTAATGGCGAACTAAAGCAAAACCTCCCAAGTGGCTTCCCACATAAGATCGTATTCTTGTTTCAGCTGAATCACAAAAAAGGGTAAACAACTCAAAATTAGCTGTTGCAGTTATGGTGATTTACCGTATTTATTCGAGTATAAGTCGCCTGCGTGCATAAGTCGCACCTCCATATTTGACCTGATGAAACAGTACAAAATTTTTTAAACAACATCAAAATCACGTAATAAAAACTTAAAAGCCATCAAAGTCATTGCATTCACTGAAGGTGCATAGCGCCGTCTAGATAACATGTGCACAGTAACAGCGTACATGCGCATGTCGCACCTCGTGTATAAGTCGCACCTGACTTTTTGGCTGAATATTTAGTACAAAAAAATGCGAATTATACTCGAATAAATACGTAATATTTTTTTCTACCCAAAAATCTACCTGTTCCTATCGTAACTTCCTCACCACAGACCCATGAGTCTAAATGTTGAATGTATTCTCTATTACAATTATCAGTTGATTATACAATAATTATCATGTTTCACCATTTGGAATAACAAGTATCATTGGTTGATGTTTGAAACCACGATGTCATACTAACATCAGTGGTGATCTTTTTCATTACAATTACTTTCTCCGTGATGGTGATCTGTAGGCATAACAGGTCATGGAAGAGCTATATACAGTAACTCTTATCCTGTGTGACAAGGATTTAAAGGAACAGTACATCTAGCATATCAGTAGTAACAGCTAAACAAACTCTCTTACCAAAAGCGACTGTTTGAGAAAAGACAGCATTTTCACCAAAGAAAATTTGGTCTACAACAGTGGTTCTTAATCGGGGGGGGTGCCCCCTAGGGGGCATCAAGAAATTTTCAGGGGGCGCGAGCCCTTACATGCGCCAAAACATAGAAAGTTTTAGAACGGTAATGCGTCCCTTGCAAACGTTATGCCAGTGCTAATTTCACACCGCAACATGTTATTTGGTTTAGTTCCGGCAGAGATGGAAGTCGGGGTTAACTTTTAGTGAAATTTTGCAGACCGAATTCGAGCACGCATACCAACAGGGGCGCAACTAGGGGGACTGTTTAGTCGGCATGCCGAGACCCTTTAACAATAACATTTGCGCTGTTCTCGCATTTGAGAACAGCATGGTGCTGCACACAGAATTCCAAGGTAGCTGACTGCATCACAGAGCAGCTCGCCTAATTCCAGCTCTACATGAATGCATACACTTTGCACAGCTCCACGCAGCATGATATACCGCTGTGGCTTTCTGTAATGCGACCAGTTTTCTGCAATGTGGCTGTACACCTGCATGATACTAATTTTCTACAGTACTCTAACCGTGTTCTTCTGTGATGCGACGATGTATATTTATGACGGTTCAATTGCACTTGAGCCACACTATTGTTGCATGTGAGACTAAGTTTTTAATGCGGCTTGGCAGCTACAGGCCACCATACGATGTCGACTTCTCGGTCAAAGAAAGACAGTAACTTTGCTTTCTGGCCATCCCAATGGCGACACTCAGCCGCTTAATCGTGGAACCATGTCTTTCACTCACACTAAGCTACCCGGAGTAAGTGTTCAAGTCTACAAATAAAAATAACATTTCTATTGGAATAACAGGTTTATGCGATTAACAGAACTACATTTTTCATGTATGAATGATTTTGGTTTGAGATTCTGGAATCTTATACGAAAACGCGGTTATAACGTTTAATTCAGTGGTTCTCAAAGTGGGCGGAATCGTCCCATTGGAGGTGATTTTGAGGGGCAAGAAGGCGAATAAACCAAAGGGGGCGATAGGGGGGGAAAGAAACACAAAGGGGGAGAAAACGCTCAACCACTAATTGATCATTGAATTAACTTCAGTAGGCTACTATTTTGACTTGCTGGATTCTTGCAAATTTTGATTGGCTATATAATCATTGAAGGTTGTTGCTGAAGCAATTTATCTGTTAAGTTTTTACTATGGATTGTCTATGTGCCCCACTCCAGTGTGGATTATTTTAACAAGAATTCTGAACATAATATTAGCATCGTAAAACAATTGCTTAGTTCAGCTTATTTAATACTTTCTTTAAATAAAACTCTTCGAATTTACTACCTTGTGTTTGCTTTATCAGGTTTGGAAAGTGAAAACGACGTGCCGAGAGTGAAAAGGGGCGAGGGCGATGGACAACATTCCTACCTTTGAGGCCTTATTGTGAAAAACTATGTACCCCTTTCTTGAACTTTGAAGAAGGTCTAACAACATATGGTTGCATGCTTTCAATGCTGTCAAATTGTTTATATTCGTCCTTATTCTTTGAAAACTACATCCACATTTTGCTTTGCGACTGAGTGACCAGGCGTTAGTGCTTGTTTGAGGGTGTGTACAGGCCACAATAATTTCATACTTTACCTGGCCTTGACCAGCGTTGGACTTAGTGTCCTACTCTGGATGTAGTGTTGTACCAACGTGTTACAGGTTAGCGAACAATAGTGTTAAAAATGTGTCTGGAACTCTGTTGTTCTGCCTCCAAACTCGCTATTAATCATTCTGTTGTCTGTTTTTATCAATTTCCGTTGTGCAGACTGTATGTGTGCTTGTACCTACTCTATGGACTTCGTTTCTGTTACAAAACCTTAAAATTGAAAAATTAAATAAATTTACCAAGAAATACATTTGTTTCAAAACTTTGTCAAGGGGGCGTGAAACAAAGGAAAATTACTTAAGGGGGGCGTGGTGGAAAAAAGGTTAAGAACCTTTTTTTCCGTCTAAGATATGCAATTTGTTTCAACAGCAATTACATAAAGCATCAGGTGTTTCCAAATACGATTTTTTGCACTCATACGAATGTTAATTATCAACAGTAATCTTCCACAAAATGGACAAAAGCCTTTATAAAAAAAACAAAATCAGCTGACCCCTCTAACTTTCAGAAAATAATGCTGATCTTTGCACGATTGAAACTGAGTTGTCAGTGACTTGAAAATAGAAACTACCTGAAACGTTTTAATGAACCATATTTAATACAAACAGAATTTGCCATTCAAAGCTTAGAATGCAAAAAATATTTATGTTCTCATATTATTTTCAACAAAATTATAAACAACATCAGTTTTCAATGAAAATTATGGTCAATAATTGCAACAAAAATAAAGTCACAATTTTGCTTGAGCCAAAACAATTCAACTGCATTCAGGTTTTTTGCAATAGCTACAAAATTTAACTTGTAAGCAAATTTTTAAACAACCCAACCTAATGTTTAAAAAATCAAATTATAAGTCTTCACATAAACTCAAAGCATATGCACTAAGTTCAAAACTGCTTACTTTTGAACCACAACAGTTGATCCTCTATCACGATATACTTCTATGTCACCCATTAACTTGAAAAATATTGCACCACATTTACCAAATGTTTATTCCTGTAAATTCAGAAAATTTAGATTCATACAACAACATTAAAACAAATCTACACAAATATTTTCTGCTTTGGTTCAATGTTAACAAGATTCAAAAAGACTAACTCATAAACATGTAATACCAAGTAAAATTGAAAGTGGCACCACATGCCAAGTTAAACATAGCCTAAAAAACTATTTCTACAAGAAGTATGTAAGAGTATATAAAAGCAAGTAAGTAGAAAAATAAGTATAGCGATTCAATACAATCAGCCAAAATTAAAATCGACCAAATATCTCAAGTAAAAGTTGGATTCTCCATCTCTATTATCCTAATTGCGAAGTCAAATTCGCTTTTGTGTTTGCGTGGTCTATAAAATGAGGTTGCCAGTTCACGTAAAATATTATGAAAAACTATTTTGATTTTTTCTTACTGTGAATGATGCAGCCCTCATGAAGCATAAGCAACTTGTTAAATTAACCATACAAATGCAAACATTTTACATTAAAAGCATAATAAATTCTAAGATACCATGGTTGGCTTGAATAAAATAAGTGGGTTTATTCATGCATTTTATAGAAAATTAAACATTTTTGTGTGAACCAAGTACAATGCACGCGTATAATAAAATATATTAAAATCAACTTGTTCATGATTTATGATGGATGATTACAAGGATGAGATTGCACAAGTATACTGATGAATAATTTTGAGGCACAAGCAAACCTAGTCACAAACAAAATTAGGTGGTTAGCTTAATTTAGAATGCGAAAAGTCAAACATGCATTCAGTACTGCATGCACTACACACCAAGCCTAATGCATGCTTGCCTATTGAGGTGTACTCTGTTACATTTACAGGTGGAATTCAAGGATGTCAACATGTGTAAATTTCCATAAATCTTACCAATGTAAAAAGATTAAAAGTACCAAAATAGGTTCATTCATCAAGAATTGTGACAGCAGTGAAATTGGCTCATTAACTTGCCATTCAAGAACTACACACTACTCTAACCTTTTGTAATATTCACAATCCTAAACAACATAGCCATCTCAGTCACCATTGGATGTAAGCTACAGGTATCCACTAGCTTGTATGCTGACGTCAACGTCAGTTCAGTTACAACATTAATTCTCTAAAATAATGTATATGCAAAGGAACAGCAATTCATTCCTGATTCACTAACAAGCAAGTATGCTGTTGTTTAATGTCTAAAGTCTACATATTCTGACCACACTCTCTGAACAACATAATAAAAAGTTATTTTTAAAATAATACACCTCAAATCGTTGATTTGAAGTGCTTCTGTCCAGGATTGTATTAAACTGGTATGTGCAATGTTAAATGTGACTGCTAATATAATGCTTCAGAGAGAATGCTACACTGACCATCAACCAAAATTGAAGATTAACAAAGTGGTTTGGAATAATTTTGTATGCCTTAGAAGTTAAAATAAGAATTGATCATAACAGAATGCACTGGTTTCATCAGCAGGCACTATCCACAATTTACGTTCTACATTGATGTTGTTTGAAGTTAAGAAATTCAGATCAAGGTACGGTTTGCAAGAAGTTGGTCAGGCAAAATAACACTTCAAAAGAGGTCAGCAAAAGTCAGGGTTACCATACATTTTCAAAAAACATTTTCCATACTTTTTCAAATACTAACTGAAAAAATTTTAATACCATCACTTATCTTCATGTTTCCAAAATTTTAATCATTATGCACAATTTTACACATTGCATACCACTGCAAAATATATCTGCTGCTTTACTTATAAAACTATCATAAGCGGCAAAGAAAAAATTTGGATAAACTAATAGCTGTATACTTACAGCATTAATCTCACTGAAAGCATGCAAGTTGGTAAACCTCTGTTATCACAAACATTTTGTGATATAGTATAATTTAAATGAAATTTTAAAATAAAAACTGCAATCCAGACTGCACTTCCCCCCTTTAAAGCACAGTTTGTGGAAGCTGCATGATCCCACATTAATCAACTTTTGTTTTAAAATGCAGTTCTTTAATTTTTTCAAACTTGGTGAAAAAGTTCTAGTTGAAATTAGGACAATTCATTGACAGTTCACAATGTTTTTGAATTCTAATTTACCTTCTATGTTTTCATGAGCACAATCATACATGTCAATTGCTCTCGCATATCCCATAAATTTTGAATCAAAGTAACAATGTTGCTGCTTATACATTTTAACTAATCAGTCTAATGAGAAATGATTGTGCTCTGAAACTTCATGATTTCTTTTCCTTTTGGAATTTCCATACTTTTTCAATACTTTATATATACTTTGGCCAAATTCAATATTGTATTTTCTTGTGATTCCTCTATCACCTTCAACATATAGATGAGTGTGCAGATCAAACATACAAAAAGTAAATATACATAACTGGCAAAATACCAACCATCAAATCGTGCTTTAAATTCATTAAACGCAATTGACTGTCAGCCTCATGCCAAATGTATTGCAAAACATTTGAAGCCTTGATCAAAAAAATGAACATGTCTTTATGTGTCGATGAACACCCCCACCCAATTTATTTTTTACTTTTTACTATTAGCTGTTTACTTTTAAATCTGATGTCAGAACATCTTCATTTCTCTCCCATTGCTGTATTCTTATATTATGAGTGAATTGACGTTATGTTAAAAGTGGTTTGCTCCTCTCAGTGTTGATGATGTGCAAAAACCTACTTTATAATGCACTATGATGAGACACAAACCAGAAATCAAAACATAACAGAGCATCAAGTTAATGAAAACGGTAAGTAACAGATGACACAAAAAATATATATATATATATAAAACATAACACAGATGATGGTGGGCAAGCAATGGGTGAAGAGATGAGGCATGTACAGATGA
>JGI24159J19872_10007247_pt1 | contig 14532 bp, 7 predicted proteins | sample Ectturendosymbi4_FD_19872 | JGI IMG/M metagenome (IMG submission 19872) | reverse complement strand
AAAGGGAAAACAGCAAGAACTCGATCAATTTATTTTCTTATTCATAACTGCAGTACAAACTATGTGGCCTTATCAATGATTGTTATTATGTCACATTGCCTGGCCCAGTGGTGGCCAAACATTTTGACCCAAGAGCCGAATTCGCGGCTACCTGGCCACTGAAGGGCCGGATACAGTGTGATTTGCGTGATCTATGCAAAATAGGCTGTTAAAATGTATTGTAGTACAATAATAACAACAAAATCGCACCATTTTGTTCACCTTTTCATAGCGCTGCTGCGACAGACAAGTCAACAAGAGACAGGCAGCCGCCTATGCTGTTGCACTGCTGTCTACAGTCGGAAACGTGGTGCTTGTAAAAAATGTGCAAGGTATTTGGCGGGCCGGATGCGGCCTGCAAGCCGTAGTTTGGTCACCGCTGGCCTAACCACTCACACGCAGAAGTCACAATAGTCATTAGGTGCTACTACTTATGACAGTCAGTCAGCTGTGATGTTTCAGGCAGGGGTGTGCAACCATAAAGCACTGCCAGGCCAAATGCACATAACCAGATTGGTCCACGGCCCACAGATGCGTGTATCAAGCTCTGCGTGTTAGACAACGCGCTTTTAGAGATTGGCAATACCCAATGCCGGATTAACCATTTGGTTACTAAGACTATAGCCTTTGGCCCTGGAAAAATTCGGCCCTCAATTTTTTTTTTATTATCGTTTTTATTGGAAGTAACTACCGACTTATCTCCTAAAATTTGTGAAATTTGACAAAATATCCGCTCAGCCTCAGGCCTACAGCACCCTTAATCCGTCCTTGGCAATAGCTTTCAAAAACCGTAATGCTTGCTTGAAAATCTGACCCTTTCGGCGGGCAACAAAACTTCAGCTCCCAGGCCACTTTTGGTCTGCGGGACATGGGTTGCACATTCCTGTTTTAGGGTTTTGGAAAAACGTATATCGTTTCCCTGATCTGAATGCTGCTGCTTGAGAACTCCTGGGTATGACAATGACATCAACTCCGTCAGAAAGAGTTTTTAGTGTTACAACCACAATGCTGCGTCGCCTTGAGCCAACTAAAGAGAGAGTCGAACCAACGACCATCGGCATAACAGCAATAGAGATTAATCTCGACTAGGTTCATTCCGTTATGGGTGTCACGACTTCGACGTGATATGTGGCGTAACATCCGCGTCATATTTGCCGTGCAGTCGAATTGTGCACTGCAAAACGTGCCAATCTTGGCGTACGAGTCTTAACTATTCTCATGCTTATGAGAATGAATCGACATTTGGTCATAAATTGGACTTGAATTAAAGTCGTTTGGATTGAGCAAATGTAATTCTAATTCTAATTTTAGTTGAATTTATGCTTTTCGCAAATCTGCTAATTTTAATTATAATCTAATTTGTGACATCTGATTTAGCTCTAATTTTAATTTTAATCTAATTTAGAAAAGCTAAAAAAATTCTTGTTGTCCAAGTCTGCTGCCGAGAGGTTGCAACAAATCCATTACTTTTTATACGTACTGGAGATGTGAAAATTCAAAATATTTCGTATATAAAAAGGGCATTATTTGTAAATCGATCATTGCTGTATCATATTTCATGCCATTACGGTGGCGACGATTATCAAGTGCTCGAGTAGCAATCGGTGGGTACTGAGTTGCTGTCGTGGATAACAGTAATTCTCGACGTGTTCCAAGTGGGTCACCAGTGGGCCACCTGGCGTTTCTCGTGGTCCACAGAGAGATCCAAGACTAAGATTGAACATCTCTTTGAGTTCACTCACCTACGCGGATGCCCAATACAGTTTTGACTAGTTGATCATGAAGCATAGCGAAGAGGTCCATCGGATATTTGTTTTTCAAAAGATGGTCCATGAACCAAAAAGACTGATAACCACTCCTGTATGGGAAAGCGATTGCAAGTGGCTGTTTGAGTCGGCGATAGACTGTAGCGACCAACCTGCTGGGGGGTAACGGCGTGGGTGAAGAAGAGGTGGAGATGATCGCAAGTGAGTGGCAGGGATTTTGAATGATCGAGTGGAAACTTGAATTTTTCGTCCACAAACCCAAAATTTAGTAAGCACCAAAGTGCATGAGCGAAGTCAGAACTTTTGTTCAGTACAGACCAAGATGCAGAAGTTTGTTACACAGAGACGAATACTTGGAAAATGATGGAAACAGACAGTAAATTCATTTACGAATTTGCCGGCACAACGTGTAACTTACTTAACATCTTTAAGTTTATAGTTATACAAAACATATTTTGGAAAGGAGTGACAATTAAAATCCTTGCACAGTCCGATGAGAAACAGAAAAAAGCAATGATTTAAATGATACCACAGAACAGGTTTTTTTTAAGGAAAATGTTAGGAACCCGTTTTGGATCTGTAGGGACCCGATTTCTATGATTCTAGGGACCGAATTTTCTCTGATTTTAGGGACCCAATGATAATATTCTCTGATTCTAGGGGCCCGATTTGAAATTCTAGGGACCCGAATCGGGTCCCTAAAACGCCTTATAAAACCCTGCCACAGAAACAAATTATGCAATTTTTGTCGGAAAACCCTTCTCCAGGTTTTAAGTTTGATCCGAAAACAAAACATGTGAGATGATAATATAGAGCAGCAGGGGTGCTCTATGCATGAGCCGCATATCGTAAAACCCAAGTTACAAAGAGCCGCAACATAAAAATGTAAAAACGTGAGTTTATTTGGAATCTGCGCATCTGTGACATCATAATTCTTTTTGGAACGACTTGCAAAAGCAATACTGTACAGCACGGTAGCTACCACCGTATCACTTTACAACATTTCCACACTTTGCAAAAGAAATAAAAAATAAAAAACACGTATATAAATTTTCGAAAAGCTCAAAGAGCCGCATGCAAACTGTCGAAGAGCCGCATGCGGCTCGCGAGCCGAAGCTTGGCCACCCCTGCTTTAGAGGGTTTGATAGACTTTCTAGTGTTTGTGGTTCAAAAGTTATGGCAAAATAAGCAGAAATTAATTAAGGAAATCCCCACTGATCCCGTCTAAGGGTATTCTTGAAAAAATTGGGGTCTTTTGGCCATAACTTTGGCATCAGAAACGCTAGGAAGTCGATCAAGGGCTCTAAAGACTTGTATTACAACCTAGAATCCAAACAAACTTTGAGCCACAACATCAGCTCTTTGTCTAGGCGATGACGTCATAAAAGAAAAACCAAAAAAAGCAAAACATGCCCCAACCCTGACGACATCTACCGAAAACCCCAAACCCAAATCTCAAATGTTTTTTTTCAGCCTAAACTACAAGACTTCACGAGTCTTTCGAGGGTTTGAATAGCTCTCTATCATAAGCTGCTGGCTGAGCAAGCCGTTAGTGGGTGACTCACGCTTTCTCTGCAATTTTTTGATTTTTGTGCAAAATGGGGTTTTTGAGCCATAATTCTGGTTCTAGGCATGCTAGAAGGTCAATCAAGAGCTCTAAAGACGCGGATGATTGCCTAGTTTCTAAAATATTTTTGAGCCAAAAAAATGGCTCATTGGATTGGCGGGCTAAATAAAGTTGGTCAAAAATTCAAAAACATGCCCGTTTTGTGACGTCACCAAGTGAAAACCTCATACCCAAGTCAAATAATTTATTTCGATCGAAACTAGTGCCGAATCCGTAGATGGTTTGAACACCTCTCTAGCTCTAGCGGCTGGTGATTTATGGCCAAAGAAGTGCCAGCCACTACAGTGGCCGGCGCGTGCGTTAAAGGGAAATTAATATAGTAGCCGGCGCAGGCATAGGGAAGTAATAAAATAAGAAAATATGAACTGAGAGCTTCAAATGATTACAGTAAATACCGAGGTCTTTTTGTTTAAAACAACAGCATTAAACATCATTCAGATTGGAGCTGAGCAGGGTGTAGTTGGGTGGGAACTCGTAGGAACGGCGTTCCCACACCTTTGTTTAGAGATATCTAGAAACTCCGGGATGGGAAACTCAAAAATGTGTGGACATTAGAAGGGTTACTGCAGCCCGTTATAAATGTGACGCGCTCTGACCCGTAGGATGTCAGCAAGCATGCAAGGCAATGCAAAACGACACCAGTCAGTGCTCATCATATATCCAGCACCGTAGCAAGGGGAAGCCGGGGGGGCCAAAGTGGAGGTGAGGGGGAAACACCCCCTTGTTGATTTTGGTCGGGCTGTTTTGACAGGGGCGTGGCTCCTTAGAAATCGAAGAAATTTCCTTATTTTTTATTATTTACGAATAATGGCAAGCGTCGGTACAAGAGGACTGCATGTGAAGGAACCCATTTCAGGTTTTCTGCCCTAAATCATGAATTGCTGTCTTGGTTCCACTTACGTTTATAAACCCACAATTGCCGCAGCTGCTGAAACAGCGCACAGAATATTACTTGGCTCAGGATTTGTAACTGCGATAATGGCTAAAATTGAATAGCTGTACAATTGAGAAAATATGCACACACAAGTACTAAGATAAAAGTACCAGCAATATAATTCCACATGACAATTCAATACAGTTTCCTTCCAAGATTGTCATCTCCTAAACACAAAAAGTACATTTCAGTAGTACCAAGGCAAAAGTGAAAAAACAAATAGGCAGGGGACAGGCATATGAAATTCCGGTTTAGATAAAAAGTAGAAAGCAGATCACAGCACTGATGATTCTACAGTAACACTTGAGATTTTACAGCAACACACCACATTTCCTCTAGCTGCTGAAACAGCGCACAGAATATTACTTGGCTCAGGCCTTGCAACTGCGATGCTTGCTAAAATTGAATAGCTGTACAATTGGGCAAAAATGCACATAGGAGATATCCCTGCTTTTGCTGAGTGTGGGAACATTTTCACAGCAACGTGACTTGAAGATGTGTGTTTTTACTCATATTTCCTGCGAAATGAACAAATGACAAGCTATCTTTTGCGTAGCACCCTCAGCTTAATTGTGTAATTACTGATAATGTCAAGTTTTTAGCTGCGTTCCCACACTTTTACGTGAAAATATCTAGTTTTTTTGGGTGCGTTCCAACACTTTTTTAGCCCTGCACCTCTCTTGCTGAGTCGCAACCTAAAATCGCTGGGGAAGTAGTTCTGCATCTGTGAGTGTCATAGAGCGAGAGAGATGCCTGCTTATGTGACCGGGCCACCTACACTGAGATAGTAAATCACCAGCTTGTGATACTTCAATTACTGTATAGCTGTTGTTTCATTCTCTTCCACTCCTTACCAAAGAAATAACGCAGGCCTTGTTTTTTTTCTGTCCGGAAGCGTATTGCTCACATAGCAGAACTGCTGCTAGATAATGCAAGCTTGTGTGGGGCTCACCTGCAGAAAGTCACCAAGCAAACTTTGCTGTCTTCATGTAGTAACCGTCAGAGCTGTAAAAAAATTTAAAATAAACCACGAGTGCATTGATTGTTCCACACTGGTTGTTACGTTAAACATGAGTCTTCCGTTGTCATCTGCCGTGCCGCCACGCGCCGTTTCAAGTTTCTATTGCAGTATTTAAGCGAAATAACACTAAAGGAGTGTTTAGAGCGCTGTGTGTCCGTCAGATTTGACTCGACCTTGTAGGTAAGCCGCCAACATCATCAGCTGTACAATGACAATAAAAAGCTCTACGTTTCCTGAAGGCTTTAGAGGAATCAGCCGACTGGGCTCTGCTTACATCTTTTTGCGATGATTCAAACTTGCGCATATCTGTATTAAAGTAACTTCACTCCACAAGTGAAAGAAGCAAGGAATCAATCACAAATTTTTAATAGGAAGTCGATTTCACGTAACACTACGCATCGCCAGTCCTATCATCTTATTCAAATAGAATCTATTTGAATAAGATGATGACTTGCTTCTTTGACTTGTCGAGTGAAGTTACTTGAATACAGCTGCGCAATGGTCACGAATTCGGTGGAAAGACGAAGGGATGACAAGTGAAAAACCGAGACGAGCATGGACCAACAGCAGAAGTCACATTCAAGACAATGGGCATTTTGTAAACAATTGTCGCTGCATTTGCTTCACTTTGTTGATATTGCAGTTTTCTAATTACACTTTAGACCCTTTGTTGAAATATTAGTAACAGTGTTTCCTACTAATTTCAACGTAAGTGTATTTCACTGTTGTGCGTATGACCCCGTGTTCGTACTTCCCTTTCTGTGCTGTATTGGACTGAAAAGATTTTTTGCGTTACAAGCTCGACAATGGCATAATGTCATTTCCCGAAATAATTAATATGTAAATTGTTACTAAATATCTAATTTTAAAATTCAAAGATACCACGTCATTTCGTCCTATTAACGTCCATGCATCGCATGTCTCGAGTAAAATACACCGTGTAGCAAAACAGTGCGTACCTACTTCAAAACAGCAATTCCTCGGCGAAATTACCTCAACTTTTCCAAATCATTTCATGATTTTATTGCCGCAGCTGCGATCGATCTTTTTTCTCAATGTCTAAATGTCATAATAGCAACGTTTTCTTTGCAGTAAATGTTAAATATGCACGTAATTTTCTCCAGGCAGGTTATTTTAGTTTTCTTTTTGTGGGAAAACAATGGTCAAAACAGCAAGAACATATTTTGAACAATATTGTTCTCTTTATCACTAAATTTTGTGCATGGTATATGGATTTTATAAGATTTCAAGGTAAAATATATTCAAAGGTGTCTAAACACAGAAACGAGCCGTTCAGCGTTGATCAGATGATGTGCAAATTTCTCAAAAAAATTCTTAAGCTTTGTACAGAAAATGATTCCTTGCCATAAGGTAATATATTATATCATTTGCATGACTGCATGTCAACCCATTTTTTCCAGATTCTACAGCACAGCAGACTCGGATCTAACAAAACAGAACTTGATCAACCTGTTGTGAAGCAATTCACACAAAGACAGATTTTACCAGTAGCGCATCGCACCTACCAGAGTTTGATAACCTTTCTCGTGCTGAAAGGTATCGTCGCTACATCAGCGCCATTCGGTGCCGGCAAGCCATGCAGCTGCAGTGAACGGAAGCCGTCAGAGTCACGTGACCACACACTTGTTTCGCTTGCGGTGCACGCACAGCTTGCTCAGATTTTGTGCGCCAGATTGCGTAAGGAGCTGACTAGTTTCTTTGAGTGTCGCCGTTCAGCTGAAAGTGTCTGCTGCGAGGGTACTTTGAACTGTCAGCAGTTGTAGGTAACTTATCGCTGAACAATGCAATGTTTGGATGTGAATTAGAACTGTTCAATTCACGAAGTTCGAAGCAGATATTACTAGAACCCTGAGAGGAAAGTTTAGGCCTAAAATCCGAGATGATGTGTTAATGTTGGGTGTCAAATATCGCTTTTTCAGATTCATTCAATTTGCTTATCCCCTTTTTAAAGAAACCAGAGGTTACGTGCCATTGATTATATTTGAATAGAGATTCATTTTTCTTGTGTCAGGTAACTTTTTATGAAAACAGTAGAATTAAGCCAAAGCTTCTTTTGAACATTTTGTTGACTTCTTCAGAAAAATGGTAGCTTTGGCTTGACAATGATGATGGCATCTGCGCCTGTCTGATCGGCAGGTTAAGCATGCAGCAACCAGTAAATCAAGCGCAGCAACAAATAGATCAAGTTTAACAGTCTGTCGATTAAATCCAGAGTCCTTTCTGTAACTTATTCAGATTTTTGATTGATTTATTTATTTCTGTTTCATGTCACTCAGCTATTAAGCAGAAACAATGCAGAAAAACATCATGCAAAAAGGTAATCGCTTGTCAGTGGAAATTAGGATAAATTAAAGCACAACGGCGAAAGTTTTATAAATACAATCTTAGATTTTCTCAGTGCTGAACATGGCCCTACGCAAACTGACCCCCAACAACAGCGCTTTGTGACACGGCTGAACGTCATCCTGGGTTGCTGTGGAAACGAGATACAAACGGCTCATGCTTTTCAAAATGAAAAACTTGTTCATAAAAGCAAGGCATTTTTATAGGTGTAGGCGTAGCTGACCAGTAGAACAAGTCTGATGTCATCGCTGAGCAAAAGTTTGAAAACCACTATTTCTTTCCTACTTTTCCTCAACATGCCGTTTATTGTTCTTCCACACACTTAAATTCTTTGTTTGTAGACAAAAAAAACGATCTGCGTCTTGAACCGTTTGTACCGAGAGAGTATTTCGTGCACGAAACAAATGCTGCCGGTTGCATTTGCTCAATTTTAAGTTGCCAGCGATCAAATACTTCGTTTCAACAATCCTTTATAACTAAGTGGATAATATGCAGCCAACTGGATGAGACGTATTTTTGAACAGCTCCTTCTTTGGCAGCTGCACACCTTTCAGTTCGCTAAATAATCTTCCAGTTAAACGTGCAAATAACTGTAGTAACTTGTCAAATACTGACTGCACTGAGCATGGGCATGTTAGACACAAGGACGGACTGTCCTTTTCATTCAGAGCAAAGTTTTGTTGTTCACCGAAGCAGAAGGTGACGTCATAAAGAGATTGTTTGTTTGAATTGTTTTATTTGTGAGGAGCAGTTAGTTTGTGAACCAAAAAAAGTTCCATAACAAAAACCTGTTCATTGAAATTACTTCATACAAACTGCACAAATTCAGCAGAACACGAAAGATATCAGTTACTTTTTAGAACTAACTGAAACCGAAGTGTGGTGTGTGAATCACACATCACACAGCTGTTTTTAGCCTTGTTGTTGACGCGGTTGCCGCAGGATATGTATTGAAAACTTGACGCAAATTATCCGTAAAGAAACGTCCTTTTTGAGGACGTGAAGCTTACTTGCGCTTCGCACCGGAAATTAGTATCGCGTTGCATCGCGCTCTTGCAACCATCACTAATTTCCTTTTTCATACGATGGGATATTAGGCTTACACGTCACAAGCTTGGCAGATGGTATCAAATTCGCTCAGGGCAGATGCTTTTCTTCAAGATTTGCTGCAGTTGTTTCGTAAGTGCGCTGAAAGCTTACTGCATAATTCGCAGTGTAGCGAGGTTTTTCATGTTGTTGAACAATCTAATAAGCGGTTAACCAAACAGCAACTTTAAGTCTGATGAAATGAAGGAAAGCAAGCGAAGGCAACCGATGCTAACACTGTTTAAAAAAATACAGAAAGCATCGTCGATTTATTTTTGAGAATGCATTAATAAATTTCCAAATTTCGTCCAACAAAGAAAAATTGCTGTTTCTGATTAGCAGTGAGTGCATCAAGGCACCACAAAGGTGACACAGCCGAATCTGATCGCAAATTGTTTTGGTGGGAAATCGATTTCGCGTCAGTGAGCGACCTTCAGTCCAGCGAATTGAAAGCAAATGTTTCCTGGTGAAATGATGAAAAAGACTAAAGCAAGATCCGAGAAAGTGCGCAGACTACAGTAACAAGCACACGTTAGCCCATGAAACTGCTATCACCAGAGCCTAAAATCAATTAAATCCAATTACAAAACGGCTGACTGCGGGCAGTCCGGTGAATAAAAAAAACGATTCTTGTGACGGTTTGAGGTATTTTACCCAGTGGGGAAACACACTTTCTAAAGAATGTTTACAAGTGCTGTACCTGAGTAAGATTTTAAGCAAGCTTAGCTGATGCACATCACATGGCAACCTGAGCTGCCTGAGCAACTTGTAGAACAATCCAACAGGTTGTGACTTACGCTTGCTGTTGAAACTTCAGACTGCCTTGATGGTCAAACACGCGAAGCTGAGACGTAAACAGGCTTTTGCTTCTGTAAAATCAGGCAAGGAAAAATTACTGATACACCGCTCAGTTTTCGTCTCACTTTATTCTACTTATGGAGTGTCACGAATGGTCTGCGGACGCTCACGTTCATCTCCGTTTGCTTGCGATGGGGACCACGCGGCTGCTTTCGCAGTGAATGCTGCAAAGAGCAGCGAGTGAATCGCAGCACTGCGCTTGCAGCTTTCATTTGCACTCACCCACGAATGGTGGACAGGCCTCACGTACCTTCGACTGGACACGCCGCCGGGAATCGAACGCAGCCTCGCAGCGTCTGTGGTGTGCGCTCCATCTCACTAGGCCACATAACACTTAATTTTTCAAAAAGTTATTTTGAGTTAAAAATGAAAAAATTGCTATTCTTTGAAAAATTTGCTATAAACATAAATAGTTTTCGTATTTAACATATGTTAAATGCAAGAACATGGTCCAACTATAAATTTATAAATTTTGGTAATAATAATTGATCAAACCATCTAGTAGTTCCAACTTTTTATGCACACGCGCCAGGACATTCGCTTTTATGGAGAAAATCCCTTGTTCTTGACTAAATTCAAGTTAAGAAATTAGTTAATAAATGGTTGATGACAATTTACAGTACAACACAAAGAATGGCATCATACTTTTTCAAAGACACCGCTTTGTTAACGAAACCAAATAATTCTACTGTATATCCACCTCTTTAATCTTAACATTGGTCATAGAAATTGTCTTAAGAAAAAAATTTTCAAAATATCTAAAAGCAATTTTGTTATTGCTAAAAAGGTACTAAGAATTCTTACAGTTGTGCATGAATCGTACTCAGATTGAAATATGAAGAAAATTTATTGATTTCCGGCTTTGAGTGCATATCAATTCGGTACGTCATAAAAAGATCCCTCAATCTTTCAAGTGCCATCCATGAGTGACGTCATGAACGCTTCAAGCATGGGCGTCGGATGGATTTTTCCAGGGGGGGGGGCACTGGGAAGTTTTTCAAAAATTTGCCAAGGGGGTAAAAAGTTGTGAAATTTGGCTTTTCCCACTCGAAACTAAGGAAAGGACCTTTTTTGCTGAAATTTTCAAAATTCAGGGGAGGCCAAGACCCCCTTTGCCCCCCTTCCGACGCCCATGACTGCAAGGTGTTTTTCAGAACATACATCACACTGAAGCAGTTTTTACGTAGTTTTGTTTGAGCAGAGAACGTGCTTTAGCGAATGAGATCATGGTCTGTCGCGCGATCTCCATATGTTGCGAATTTCCAAAGCTCGTGTTCCAGTATGATGCGGCTGCATTGCAAAGGTCACGCTTATGGTTTGAACTTACTCTGACGTGGAACTTCCCAGCTTAAGAGGATGAACTTACATTGACTCTCATTACAGGGCATAGACGTATCCAGGGAGGCCAAGCCCCTCCAAATTTTTAGCAAATCTAGTCATTTTGTGCTTTGAGAAGCGGCGTCCCAAACAAAATACTGTTGCTTGCCTAAAATTAAACATTCTGGCCTCCCCTAAATTTTGGGTTGGCTACGCCACTGTTACATAGCCTGAAATGGGGTTAAGGTTATTGTGGTTGGTGATATGTTTTCAAATAAACTTTGCATAATCAAATTTTAATCACTTCGAAAACGTTCCTGATGACCGGAGTTGCAGGTTTGACCATTTTCAAAGGATTCAGTTGTTTTTCATATATTCTGAAGTCATTTTCGTCAAAACCAATTTCAAAAATAACAAAAATTCTAACACGCACTCTGGTTCGACTGATTTCGGAAATAGTTGAAATATTTTAACGATTAAACTTATTCAAGCATGGTTTTAAAAGTAGTAAGAAAATAGTAAAATTTCGGATTTTCTAGAAAATACGCAGAATATTCTTTGTTTTCCCGCTATGGATAAAACTTCTTCCAGAACAAACAGTTTGAGAAATGGTACAAAAAGATCTAGCAATTAATCGCAATTGATATTTTTCAGGTTAGTTGTTCATCAAAGTTGATCGTATTCACAAACTCACGTAATGACAGAAGTGCTGATATTTTAACATCCATAAGTATTGTCTATATACTATATGACAACAATCTTCATAAAATATCTCCCCATGTCCCTTACTACAAGTTATCCGCTGGACGATGAAGAATCATCAGGATTCACTGGCAGTGGTATGTGTTGCATCATAAACGAATCGTTGTGACATCTGCTTTACGTAAAAGAAAATTTTTGTGATGACAGTGTCACGAGCAATGCAATACAGTACGTGATACTCATGTCATATCTTCATAGTTCCTCCATGACTATTCACAATTAAAGTTTGAGATTGTACGAAAAATTTTAAGCATCTATTGACAGAATATTTGCGAGGAGTAGTCGCAAGCTTTTTTTAGGAGTTTTGAAAATTTTGATTTGCTTGTTGCTATAGATATGAAAAGTTGCCTTAATGTCATCAAAGGAAGGATTTGCAATGACTTAGTGAAGTTTTAGATGTCATCGTGTTAAAAACATTCATGTTCACATAAGACCGAAAATATAAATATTTATTTTGTAGGTTTCAGTCCGAGTGATGTAACGACTGGATTTGCTGATGAAACAACAACTCATCTGATCCCAGCAGCACTGCCGCTCTATTCTGCCAGTACGATGATATTAGCGAGTGAGTGACCATTTGCTACTTTGCAAACTGCCTTTTCAGTAAATGCCTTGAGCAGAGTAGCTTATTTGCACATAGAGCTGTTGTGCAGATGCCACACATTTTTCAATTAGAACGTCGTAAAAGAAATTACGCAAAAGGTACATTATGAAAATAAGGTTTGTTACAAACTTAAACCGAAACTGCGGTAGGTCAATGCCTGGTTAACAATAATAGCAAATGCAGCAGTTGCTGCGGGTCCCGCGCTTTTGGGACCCCTCGGTTCTTTGTGTGAAACTTGTTCTCTATTATATGAAAGGGTATATATTAGAATTTAGGTGTCCAAGGCGAACTCTGAGAAAGGGGTCCTATATTTTATACATGATACCGAAACTTTATTCGCTGAAAGCAAGTTAAATTTTACATTTTGTCCGGGAATTTGCTTCTGCGTGAAAGTACATTTCACATTGGAAATTGTTTGAAGTCATTTGGTTTTAAATTGTTCTTTATCTACACATCAAAGTGTTTGAAAGTCCCCTTTTGGCACACTTACATATAATATATGATTAACATGTGACTTGCTTCAAAGCTTATTAAATGTGGCTCTGGAGTTATTAAACTAAGTGCAAAACTCTCAAAAGGGCCCTCACCGCACGTCTGAAAAATAGGGAGCCGAGACGACCGACTCGTTCGCCTTTCCTAATATCCACCTCTGAATACTTTATATACAGAATTTTAATAAATCTCATTGGCAGCCCTGGATTTGGCGCCTACTCACTAATCTTTGGCTTTGGTAGTGGACTTGGAGTCTTCTTTTACATATGTGGGGAATGATTTGCGCATTTATTTATCTCTCATAGTAACCAACTGCAATGGAGAACAGTCATTTTGTAAACTTAAAATGGTAGAATGAACAAAGGAGCACCATTAGAAGCAACAAGCTGAACAACGTGATTCTAAAGAGTGTAGAGCATGAACTTCTATGCGAATAGACACTACCAGTATCATGAATGAAGTTGCTGTGGCAAAATCTACAAAATGCACTCTTAGACAGAAGGTTTGCTGCTTATGACAATCGCCTTCGACATTTATAGTTAGACTACACTGTCTAGATGTAGCAATGATTGAATATGTTGATGAAACTGGAAGCATTATTAACTCTGTAGGCTACTGTATTTGTGAGCTCTACAATAATGTATTCCTTCTTGGTAAAAAGATACGAACATACATTTTTGGTAAAAAAGATATGTAGTCCATAATGTCCACCAGTTACTATTCTGGACCAAGGTTTTTCGTACTTACGAAATTCAGTATGCCTAAAGTCAGTCACATGGATGCCCACAGAATTTGTGATTTAACAGTTGTTCACTTGTTCAAGCGTATTTTCAACTTGGGGCCCCGCGCTGTCAATATGACCGGCCCCGCGCTGCCTTAAAAACTTTGTTGTTTATCACCGGCTAAGGAGATGACACAAGGGTCGTGGACGCTCTTCTGTACTTATCCACACAATGGAGTATTTCAAATGTAAAGATTAGCAAACGACAAATACCACAAAGTTCAATTAAGTCTTTCGAGTCGGATTGTCACGCCAAAAATTATCAGAATAATTTGCTACTGTGTATTTAATCAAGTGATTATCAAAAAACGAAGTAAAAGTTTGCCAATAAAGGATTTAATCTTCGTAAACAAAATGGACCCTTCTGCTGAAACTCAACGCTCAACAGCTTATCCGCGGATTTCAACGCTTTCAATGCCTGTTGATTTTCCCTAAAAATTACCTGAACATGGCTTATCTTCCGCAGTGGTGGATTAAAGCATTTTCAAAAAAACAATATTTGTGTTCAGATGAAACATACGCAGATATCGAGCAGACAAGCCTCACACTTTCGGTTCAGCATGCGATGACTGCGGAATGACCACGTATTTAACAGACCCTATTGTGGACTTAGGCCTACACAACAGGTCCTAAATTTTAAAATACCTGTGCATTGAATGCTATGACAAACAGGGGCATGAACAATCCGAGGCGCATCAAACTGGCACAGGTTTTTAGGCCATTTTAGATATCAGCGCCGAAAGGCTAAGCCCTGGACTTACAGTAACTTTCTCAGGAATTTCATCTTGTAGTGGTCACATTCGTGCCACTACATGAAATCGACAAAGTCCAAGGGGACAGCACCAGATGAATGTACTTGGTCGTAAGGCGCGGAAATTAAG
>JGI24159J19872_10007246_pt1 | contig 14535 bp, 4 predicted proteins | sample Ectturendosymbi4_FD_19872 | JGI IMG/M metagenome (IMG submission 19872) | reverse complement strand
CAACGTTTCGACAGTTGATACAACTGTCTTCATCAGGGCTAAAAAACGAAATGCCATGACATGCGAGCACAGATGTTATAGAATGTGTGCGCTCCAGATGGCGCCGTGCTTATAAGAACTCGGGAGGTGGGGAACGTTGATTAAAAGATAAGACAGTAAAAAACAACAGAATGATGAACCAAGTGGTTGACAGAACGAAGGAAATTTAGAATATTATAATGTANATTATTTTAACATAAACCGGTAGATGTCGGGAAATAAGTCCGATCGTTTTTCATTCATTGTGTCTTTGTCGCTATTTATGTGAAAGGATTCGATAAATTTCTTGCGTATGCATTCCTTTTTGCCTGTGATCAGGAAATGGGTTTTGGAAACGCTAAATTTTATTCTGTATGTTCTGGCTGATGAACGGCTTAAAACTCTGTGAAATATTGGAAAGGTAACAGTTACATTGAGAGATATTTTGCTTACAACTTATTCGCAGATAACCTTTTAGCATGCATGCAACAAACCCGAATTTGGAGCGACAGCATTGACATAAAGTCAACGAACTTTTCTCTGCAGGTGCTCTCTCAGCTTGCCCGACACACTTGGAGTTTCAACCCAACTTTCCAACACAGCACCTGGCTTGGAGGACTCCAGTTGAAAATAAATCTCTTAATTTTCTACGATACACTGTTTGGTACCGGCCAAATGATTCGTAAGCCTATGCACCGACTGTTATTCAGCACTACACCAGGTCGTAATCCGCTTATATAGACATCATCTTTCATGCCGCTAAATTTGCTCCGCGTTAGCTACATTAAACAACATCTTTAAAAGGTGTTTTCCTTTGAATAATCGCCTCAAAACACCAACAACTTGTGCTTCTCACTCAACAGCTTATATCCACGACAATGGTATCATCTTCTCAGTTGCGCTGATCTGCGCACCAGTACGTGTGAGTTTTCCATGGAGTTTTACGACCAGCGTTTTTCGGTTCAGGCGGTATATGAAGAGTGCGAATGTAACAGATCAACCGCTACTCTTACCGTTTCACCTTCAAATATAAGTAAGTCGGGTATGAATTTTGCACTGATGAAGCTTTAGCTGCATCTGCTTAGTGATTAAGAACGTTTGGTCCCCTAACGGTATCACTGCATTGGTGAAACAGACGTGAAAAACAAGGTATGTGCATTTTCACTCCAGGCTTCGTTTCAAATTTAAAGCCGATGTACGAGTGCGCAGCAATTAGATCTCAGGTGATGGTAGCCAATGCAAAGTAAGTTGGTATGAACAGCACAATGGTGGTTTGCATGGATCTTCTTTGCTAATAAATCGCAAAATACCTGTAAACATAAATTCAAGAATTAGTAGCGTCTACAATGTGGGAACCGTTTGAACAAGTTAACAAGGTTCTGTCCGCAAAATTTGAAACAAGATGTTGGAGGCTTGTATCCGTTTTCTTATGAATTTGACTTAAAGTAATCGTTCATCAAAGCCGAAAATTGCGCTTGATTTTCATTTGTTCAAGCAAGTCGATATAGATCACACAAAAATTTTATTTGGATGCACGACAAAGAAAATCACTTCACTGGAGACGTAGAGAAGCAGAAAACATTTTGGCACAAAACGTAGTATCAAAATTACATTAATAATGCATATTATCGAGCGATAACGCCATAAGAGAATCAGACAGCAAACAAGGCCGTAAACTTGTGTCCTTGGATTCTTGTAAGTTCTGTTTGCTATTGAAAAATTGGCCATGCCGTAAAAGCGCTCGATTTTCAGGCATACCGCAACTTGTATGACTCGTCATTTTTTGGATCAATCAACGATTTTTTTCGAAATGAACTGCTATCGATTTGTTTTCTAACAGCTTTATATCCAGCTCCGGCCTTTAATCTTTCCACTACCGAAGATTGGATTTTTATCAACCTCAGTTCATATTCGTTACAGATGGGGCGGACAACTCGAAACCGTTGCTCGGATTTGAGCTATCAGGTAATACCTGACAGTGCCAGTTGATGGAGACTGCTTATTACGTTACCGCCGTCTAATACCTGTCAAACAGGTCATTAGCGACATGACGAAGTGGTCCGGCTGAATGGTGCAAAAAAGCAAATCGGATTTTTTTGTGTTTTGTTTTTTTGCTGCAATTAACAGATGGCACGCTCGATTGGCATTCACACTTTTTCAGTTTGAGAAATTTGGTCATTCTTTGCATGGTCATTGATCATTTACTGTGCTGCGCTGCTACATGGCAATGCTGTTGTTAAACAAATGGGAAAAACGTTTTTCGTTCTGTGCTGCAGTGATTAAAAATATGTTTGAAAGCACTTCTTGCTTAAATTCGGCCGAAATAATCAGTTTTTATAGTAACTGCTTACATGCATAAAGTACGTGAGTTTTGGAGGAACTTCTTCATAATAAATATTAACGCGTAAGAGTAAATAGACTTTATACGACATTTACGATGGGTGTTGTTCATCCTTTAACCACAAGAGCACTGTGGCTTCGATATCTTTCACCACACAATCTTGCCACCACACTTGTCATCATAAGGAAGCTGTTGTCACGCGACACATGTCAGCACGACTACTGCTGTCACGAAATGTCTCCAAGACATGAATTACGGAAACAAGTAATAAGGCAGTGCAATCACGGGAATATTTTCATCTTCACAGTTTAACAAACAAAAAGCTGTTATCATGCGCGTTGGAAGCTGTTGAGTTTCGGCTTCTGACTGCTAGTCGTGTTCTCCGCTGAGAAACCCGCGGTCATCTTTCAGTGGGATCGGTTTTCACCTGCGGCTATCACGTTGCAACTCACATATTAGCGCAGTTAAGCTTCAAAAACAGCAAGAGTTTCACGTTCACTGAATTTAGCGAACAGGCTTACGCAGACGATTCAAGTGCTTTGTCAAAAAGAATCTAGTCAACATTTGTAGACAAGACCCGAATGTACATGAATAAAAACACTAAATACAGCCTACTAACATAAAGACAAATAAGTTACATCTGAAATAAAACATAAGTTAGAGATAAAATACTGTAAATTGCCACTTTTGCCAATTTTTTTCAGAAATATTGCAGTAGTTTCTTCTGCAGATTCAATCCAAGACCGACGGAGACACAGTGAACGAACATCTGAAATGGTTAGAAACAGAACCAGCACTGACAATCAAAGAGGCGTGCAGGCCGGAGTACTGGAACACATGCTGCATTCGAATGCGTGTTGTGTGCAACGAGCAGAATGAACAATTCTACGCATTTGGCACAGGCAACTGGAGCCAGTGGGAATGTATCGATTTCACGGCGGCTGCAGTGCATCAGTTGGACACTCGAAGGTAACAGTGATAAGAGAGGTGATGCGCACTTGGCGAATACGGCTGGCACGTTCGTACGGCCAGCCAGTGATGATGTCGCGCCGGTCAAGTCAGTGAGAGGACGAAAAAAAATTGCTTTTGCTGTACATTGTCTCAATGCATTGAGGTTGTTAAAACCACCAAACAAAGTTTTTTTACTTATAGCCCACCATTAACGGATACAGACAAAAATTTCATCCAGTCTTTCCCCAAAGTGGTGGATTTTAAAATAGCGGCGTCTTGAAGCAAATGCACTGCTTTTCCCAAAGGCTCGTTTTCTATTCCGCTGCACGCCGAAGTGAGTTTTATGTCTGCACCCCTTTCCAGACTGAACCTCAAACGCCAAGTTTGATTCAGCTGCTAAATAGCCACAAACGAAGGTAGATTCATGGTGAAGAACAAACCCTCTCTAATAATTTTTTCGACGGTTGCTGTCGAGGTTCACACCAACAAAATAAAAATCTTCCGGTGTAGTTTTACAGCTTGAAAAACTGTCCACCATGGCATCATTTTCATAACCAATTTCAATTTTTTTACTTGTAGAAGTTAGTAACTGCACGTAGCTGAAAAATTTTGTTCAACAAATATTTCAACTTTTTCGTTGTTCGCACATCAGGCACGAAAAAATATGTCTTAAAAATGATCACATATAAAAGAAACCCAAAGTGAATTGCACATAACCGCAAAAATACCTGCTCTCAATCGGAAATTGCCGCTGAAAATTGAAACATACTGAGGTAATAGCAACCAACGCCAAACCTTGCTTTTCAAGCCGTATATCACGTACTTTCAAGTGATTTACGGTAAGCAACATGCGTTGACGCTTTTACCAGCAGAAAACAGCGTATAAACTTTTTGTATTTTTTATCAATCCCACCGCAACCTGTTTACCATTCTGCTCCCGTTTCAGTGAAAACCGACATCGATATTCAACGTAATATTAAAAAGCATGTTACTTCCTTCGAAACTTTACTTGCGTCATAGTTTAAACGAAGAGTTACGCGCGATGGTTGATTTTTTATGCATGGATGCGTGAAGTTGATGGAAATAACTCATGCATCTACCAGGGACTTGTACACACATGGATGCTTGATAGGTTGCATGGGTTATTATCAATCAGTCCCCCACAAATGCTTGGTATTTCAGTTTTTGCTTGCCAGTTTCTTTTGTGTATAATGCCAGGCGAACATCCTAATTCTCTAATTTCGTCTTGAAAAAGTCGGCTGCATTTTATTACTTCTAGGCCGTAATTACAAAAAATGAGACTGCTTGCCATGCAGCGCAGTTTTGACTTCTTTTTTCTGAAAGAAACTGCAGGAATCGTTTTCAAAACACGTTTAGTGTCTCACGCTTCTCTTTGCCTATAGAGCTGGTATTGAAGTTTAAGCAAATAAACAGATGAAAAACATCAAATTTTCCAAGTGCTTAATTGAATTCAAAGTTTCATTAAAACCAACAAGCTTGAGAATGCGGCAGCAACATGATACAGATGTAAGATCCTGCAGTCAGACTTATTATGTATTAATACAAATTCAGAATACAAATTCTGTCGTCAATTAATTTGTGCAATGCATTTTATATAGTAAGCAGGATCAGCAGGACGTTTACGCCAATGGCGTGAAGTAGGATCAGATTTTTCGTTTTTGTCTTTCAGTCATGACTACATTGTGACTGGACTTCTGCTTGCGGTGGGTGCTTGTTTCATTGCGGTTTTGTCCTTTGCTTTCTACAAAGGGCTTCATTTGTACCGAAAGGAGTTCAGCAAAGACCACACCATTCCAGACAGTTTGGTGAGAACAACATTGTAGTATTCTACACTTGTTAAGCAGAGCCGCCTTATATCTGCGCTTTATCGGTGTTCTACCTTACCATGCTGACAGTAAATAATTTTACAAGATTTGTGACAAACTTGAGCGGTTTTCCATGTACTTTTTAATAACATTGAGAAAACGATTGTTTTACAACCCACGGAAGCACAGTTGCAAATCTTTTTGGGTCTTCCTTTACTGCAGACCTTGCTTAATGAGTAAATAAATAACTAAATCGCATGTGGTTCTGTAGCAGATTGACTCTTTTGCAGCTGTTTTAAGCAAATACAAAATTTAAAACTTCACAAATTTTCAACGATATGTAGTGCTTGTGTGATGTGGGCCCCTCTGCAAGAAGGTGCTTGCTGCGGCCTTGTCAGGTGAGTGCTTACAATGTCACTTGGTTTATTTCTCTCAGTGCTGCCACAAGCGTCTCTGCAGAAATTACTAGAATCGCAAAATATTTACAAAATCTTAAAAAAATCACTACTTTGAAAAGTTTTGCGTTGAAGTTCGCTGTTTTGCTTGGAATAATTTAGTTATTTACTGTATAGCCCAACAAACCTTTGTATCATGTGGAAGTTTGTTAAAATAGATCATGCTGAAGCCTGGAAAATCTCATACCAAAAATTGTCAGGCTTTTCTCAAGAGCTGAAAACGACATAAGTTGCATAGGAATTTAGAACCCAACCTAACATTTAATTAATTATTTGATTATTTCTACTGCAGTGTTCCTGCAAAGAAATGAAAATACCGTCATGACCAGCATTGCTTTAAAAAGAGCTGAAAAGTTAGAAAAAATAAACCGATCTTCTTCAAACACATGCTTTGCAAAATATCACTAGATTGCAGTGAAAAATCACTAGATCACTGGATCAGTCTAAAAATCACTAGATCTAGTGAAAAATCACTAGGCGTGACACCAGTGATTTCGGTGTTCACCGCGATGTAGCTTGAACAAATGCTGCTGACCTGGCGTGCAGCGAATGTAGTCTCCCAAACGTTTTTAAGATACACCAGAACTGGAAGGCTAGGCTTAAAAGTTTGGTAGAACAAAAACTTAAAATTAAAATCCTAGTTTTGTCAATTTTAAAATGTTTTTTAGCTCAAAGTTTGCTCTATGATTTAAACTTTGAAAAGTCACTTGCAAAGACGCTGTTTGTAAATAAAGTTCAACAGTATTTTCAGACCTTCACGTTCAAGAAAATCGATTTTACACTATCAGACTACTTGAAACAGAAAAAATAATTGTCTAGATTGTGTTTTCACTAGGTTGCAACAATGCGAGCTGATTGCCCAATGGAAATAAACGTATTGGAGGAAGATGATTCCAAGGAAAGTTACGAAATGTTGGTGAGAAGCACAAATCAGTCTTTGCACGTAAACATCCTGTCGGGGGAAGAGTGTTTGTGCTTTGAAGGCACTGCAGCTGCAGCCGTCAAGAAACCTACATTTGAAATGAGCGAGAAAGAGACTTGCGTTGACTTAACTTTGTGCTCTTCGCCTTCCGCGATGAACGACAACCTATTTCTTACATTCATCGCGTGTTCAAGTAAGAATTCAAGACCACTCTCCACGAAATCAACGGCGTCAAACATCTATGCTGAAAAGAATGCGGCAGTTTCCAAAACAAAAAAATGCGTTTCGGAAGAGTGTCTGCATTTGCAAAACAATGGCGCAGAAAGAACAACCACAAGCAGTAGCGGATGTTCGTCATTGATGTTGCCACCACTGGCAGCTACCTATAATAGTGGTTCTGCTGATCGATCTGCTGTAAAGGTGCTCTTCAGCAAACCATGTTTAGAAGATCAACACAGGTGCAAAAACTGCAGGGCTTGTTGCGAAGACATGCCGCAGAAAGCGTTCGATTCGGGAATTTCATTTCCGCAGCATTTTTTTCCTTCCGATCAACGCGCTTTCTGCAGAAAGCACCGTTCTCGAAGTTTTCACGGCGTTTCACATTTTCAACCTTGTTTCGTCAGCTCACATCAAACTAGTTTAGTGGGTGTCGATTCTGGAAGTGGTGACATCATCTTTCCCACGGCCCAAGACCAAGATGTCTGTTGCTCGAGTGGCAACAAATTGTGGCGCGATCATGTTCAGTCTGAAAGTAGCAACTCCGATTATGTTACTCACGGAGAGGCGCAAAAAATAGCCGCCACTCAAATTGGTAACGGACGAAGTCAAGAAAAGCATCATTTCCGAGCTTGATACGATTCCAAATTTTAATCAATGATGCGAAATCTTTATGAAAGATTGTCAAACTTGATTTTGTGCGAACGTCTCAAGAATAGTTTGAGCCAAAAAGAAAAGATTGGTGTATATTTATTCTTCTATTGAGCGAACGTAATGTGCTTACAGCTTTGTATCGAATTCAGTTCTTGAGCAGCGCAATCTTCGATCCTAATAGCAGCTTACAATTACCTATACAATTTACGAGAAAAACTGTTTCGGAAAGTTTTATGCTGCTTGCAATTTTTTTAGCAAGAATATCAATTTCATAAACTTGGTAAGAGCATCTGAATTATACAAGCTTCTCCAAAAATTGATAAAAGTTTGGCAGGGAATATTTTTTGATATATGCTATTTGAAAATGACCAGACGTTTCTGTGAAAGACGCGTATGTATACTGTGCATGTTTTCACAAAACCTTGCTATAGCAGACACCTTTCAAATTCATTTCAACACTAAGTGGGAAAAACTAGAGCAGAGAGGACAAAAAACATTACATTTCCACTGGATTTTTAAATGTTTGTGCGTTAAAATAGCAATGATAAGGACTGATTCAACATAATTACTCCCTCCTTCAAACAAACCACGAGGTCCTCATTTTCTGGAAAGTGTTTGAAAATCTGAAAACGGTTATTACGTTCTGAAATGCAGCAGAAAAATAGAATAACCAAAAAATTAAGTTTGCAAACTTATTTTGAAAATTGGAGCAGAGTGAAACTACGAAGTCGTACAAGAAAGAAGAACCCAACAACCAATGACTTAAATGAAATGCATCGGTCGAGGTTTAATTTGGACCACCTCGTGACGTCAGGCTGCTCTAAAAAGTTCCCACACCAAAATTTACCCTGCAATTTTTGCAATCGAAAGTACAAGACTTTGTGTTTCTGTTGATGTCCCGATTAACTATTAACTTTCTAGCATTATCGGCTGGGGAATTTTGGCTGAAACCAGGGGCGGAGCTAGGGGGTGCCAGGGGGGGCCACTGCCCCCCAAAATTTTGCCTGGCCCCCCCAAAATTAGGTCTCTTTCTGTAGGTCTCTTTCTGAAAGTCCTGCACAGACCATCGACAGCTCCCCTTGCTGCAAAACTGGCCCCTCCAGTGGCCCCCCAAAATGAAAATGTCTGGCTCCGCCCCTGGCTGAAACCATCCGAGCCACGTAAGTGCCTCGCGCGCCCGTTAGAAGAATTGAATCTTCGCTTCTTCATAAACTTCTAACATTTCGTCAGAGTACAACGCATCTTGACGAGACATGCAATAGGTGCTATAAACACGCGCAGAGGCTAGTTTGCAATCTTTCTTTTGAACTATAATAGTACTTGTTGAGCTTGGCAGTGGCGAGTGACTGTTAATTTCTTTAGAGTCGGAGTATAGATGAAGCGGTGGGCGCTGGCACAGCCGGTACGGAACTTTGCGTGAGCCTTCAGTACTGTATAACAATAAGTTAACTCACTTGCGCTGCAAACCAGGGCTGTGGAACCGGAAAACAAATTTCAGGCTCCGGCTTCGTCTCCACCATCTCCATCTAAATGTTTTTGGCTCCTGCTCCAATCATCCAAAATTGCTTGGGCTCTTGCCCCGGCTCGACTCCAAAGCCCTGAAACATGGATACACTGCTGCACATGTTTACAATCAGAGAAACTGTTCTTTCGCTTTAAAGCGGGATAGTATAAAAGCCAATGGTCCTTAGTTTTTTAGCGTCAATGCCTCTAATCACGTCGAACAAAGTTTTGAAAATAAACGAAACAGTTTGGACATGTTTATCGCATTTATGGTTTCACCGTAGGAAATTATTTCTGTTTCGCGATGGCGTTTTTTGGACCCTGATGAACGCGTTATAATGATGTTTCGTTGTACAATGCATCTCTTATTCTGAAATGAAACAGTAAATACCCCCCAAGCCCCCAAATCTACTCTCAGAACCCCCAGGGATATTTAGACACATTTTAAGAACCCTTGGCATAAACTATAAAATCCTTTGCGATCAACAAGAGATTTTTTATCCCTATTTCCGTAAAAGCCTGCACACCACGACTGGCGTACGACATGCGATTTCACTTGCAGGAAGGTCTAAGTACATAGTCATTGGCATCATATTTAAAAAGTTATCATCTAGAATCCAGTTTCGAAGGTTCAAAACTGCTGGGCCGGGCATAACTTCCGGTGGATAGCCTGAAATTGTGTCAAAAGTTACTTAAAAACGTTTGTAAAGCCAATATGCAAAACTGAAGCCATTCTTATTGAAAGGTATTTTTCGATTCCTCACAACTTACAAATTTGTAACTTGTTTTGGTTCAAGTCTTGTGAAAGATATGGCAAACTGCTAGAAGTGATGGTCGTCCGTTTTATGGTAGCAGCGGTATTTTTGTGGGCGGTAACTTATCGTGAATTTAAAACGAAGTTTACTGTTACTGTATTCCAACATACTGTAGTGAGCTCTGCAGCGTGCTAAAGAATATAGTTATGCACGTTTTTCTCATGTGTTCGATACATATGCCTGGATAGCACGGTGTCTCGTCGTTGGAGCATACCCCTGATAGCAGTAAGAGGTTTTCGGCATTTTGCATAACTTTCTGCATTTTGCAATATGCAACAACAGCAATAAAAACAACAATTCTTCCAACTAAAGGGCACAACGGGTTGAGTACGCGTCACCAGAACTGCTAGATCACGCGGGCTGCGGTCGCGTCATCGCGTAGACTTGAAAAACGGTACTTGCAGCTTGTGCAGACTCGTGCTCGGATGGGTGTGTGAGGGAAAGTCTCTCATGCGCACTGCTTCCACCAATGCAGCATTCACTACGAAACCGTAGCCGCGCTGCGCTCGGCCAGAGCCAGCGGATGTGGGCGCTCTCACATCACTTGTGACCCACACAGCGTACAGGACAAAGTTGTCTTTCGTTCTTACCTTCCAATTAGCAGAAGTTCTGTATGTTTACAAAGCAGAAGTTCCCCAAAGCTTTTGGCATTTGGGTATGTGTTTTTACAAAATAAGTGATCAAAACAACGTCTCTTTAGAGCGCACTTTTATGTCAGGAGTTATTACAAGTACTTAGTATTTATCTTAATTCTTCATAATGTTATAGTCTTCAATCTCTTGGAAAAGTGATCAACGTGCAAGAAAAAATTTGACATGTCTGAAAATGTAAAGTTGCGCTAGGAATATCAAAAGAGGGATCTCGAGATCAAAGACATCATGATTAAAATTTGTAACTTGGTATCTTTAGACCTTTCGTGAAGCCATGCAAGGTCACATAGTAACAGTTGTGAAAACAGACTGAAAAAGAAAGTGCTTTCCTTTTTGCTGTAAGTTGCGCCACCCAGGCCCACCTTAGAACCGCTACTGGTTGGAACAAAGTTTGATGTTGTGTACAACTCCGAAAAAAGTTATCCAAAGCATCTGGGCCCATGAAGTAGCGAAAAATGATTAAGCGCCGCGATTCATGACCATAGGCGTAGCCAGGGGGGGCCAAAGGGGCCATTCCCCCCCAACATTTTTGGAAAACATAGTCATTTTGTGCTTTGAGAGGCGTTTTTCCAAACAAAATAGTGTTATTCGCCTAAAATCAAACATTTTGGCCCCCCCAATTTTTGGGCTGGCTACGCTACTGTTCATGACTGGTAGTTCATGAACTGAAGCAAAAAACAAGTTAACTTGAGCAACAGGCTGGTGTTGCAGTGCGTGTTTGAATACCAAACAAAATCTATTGTAGTAAGTTTTTGCCAAATCCAATTTGATCTTGATCGTTGTTTTTGATTTTGATAGATGAGAAAATATTTGTCGTATTTTTCAGTCCCGCAAGGACACATTTCTAAATTTAAATCTTCTGGTTCTCATCACAGAAACAAGGCCATGACCTTAATGAAGTTGAAAAAACTTATTCATTTGTGAAATAGAGTTTTAATCTGTGATTGCACGCAGTGGCGTAGCGGGGCTATGTGCCGCCCGGGGCCGACCATAAAAGTGTCGCCCTTTCCACCCCACAGATTTGCTTACAAAAATGTAAGATGAAAGAAGATCATGTTTCGCGCTTATTTAAAAGATATAAGGATTAATAAAGATCGTGAAAAGCGCAATCAAACACTCGCAAACTGAAATGGGTCTTGTTTTTCATTGTCGATTATGCGTCTTGCCTTTTCTGCTTGTCGCCACCTTTCTCATCGTTAATTTTCGTATTTTTTGCTTTCTTTACATATGCATATACGAACCCGACGTGATTCGTCAAATTTTCTTTCCTGTTGGCTTTTAATCTCCGGTAAGCCCACCGCTTGGCTTTTGAATAGTTACTCATTCCAGGGGATCAAACGAAAAAATTAAGAGATGTGATGGCGGCATACTTACTTTAGAGATGTTAACATTTAGTAATGTTAAAATTTCGTGTAGTATCGCCGTCTTTATCTAAAAAAAGTATATACAGTGTATATACAGTAGCAGGCTACAGGGCCGGCGCTACGGGGGGGCTCCAAGGGGCAGTTTCCCCTCACCTCTCGAGTTGTGCCCCCTCACTTCTGAACGCTTACCCACAAGAAAATGTGCATTATATAATGCAACCACTAGAGGCGGATTTTTGGAGATTTCAATTTCAATAGCCTAAATCAGAGCGTTTCACCATGTCCGACCGTACGGTCCTGTGCGGATGATAAAATTCCGTGGTGTTGATGGCAAACACGGTGCGGACGGGTGTAGATGAAAACTTCCACTGGTGTGGGTAAAAACATAGTGGATAAGCTCGGATGAGAATCACCGATAAAACAGTGTTGAGGACCCTGAGAAAGCAACGCACCTGATTTTGAACTTTTAAATTTTAATCAACCGTTCTTGCCAAAAATCCCGGCGACGACGAGTTTCAGAAAGAACACGAGCGAGAGAGGATACATTTATCTGATAGCGCGGAAAGGAACAACTCTCTAGAACAGTGGCTCTCAAACTTTTTGTCGCTGTGGACCCCTTGAACTGCACTCAAAACCCTTGCGACCCCTTCGTTTTGCCAAAGTTTTTACGATTATGGAGAAATTAGATTTGATCGATTTTGGCGTGAACACCTCAACCACCCCGGCAAGAAGCAAATTTCAGGCTTAGGCCTGCCACCAAAATCACAAAAGGTCAGTCGATTGGCAACATGAACATTTTAGACTACGTTTGCGGTGCGATTAAACTGAATTATGGCGGAAATGAGCGGATGAAACTAGGGGATTTTCTTAGTTTACGAACCCCTAAAACACATTCATGGGCCCCTAGGAGGTTCCCGGACCCCGGGTTAAGAACCCCTGCTCTAGCAGTTTGCTTCTCAACAGACTTGTGTAAAAAACTTTCACAAATTTTATCGCACATACATCTTCAACCGTCCTTGCAGTTGCAGTTCCCTTGTTAATTCTCACAGGGTTGGCGCCAGGACCGTAGCCACGGGGTGGCATTCGGGGGCAGTGCCCCCAAATTTCTTTTGTGCCCCCCAAATGATTCAAACTCAAAAATGCTCGTTCGTTTTTTAATCTGTTTAATCCTCACGCGAACTCGCAACACCACCGCACATTGCATAAAACGCTAACCTCATTGTTACAAAATAAGTTGTACTCCCACAATGGTAGCAATTTCGATTTGTAACGTCACAGTCACTGAAGACCGTCTTTCAAAACCGTTGCCGTCTACGCAGTCTCTTTCTGGGCGAAGCTGCGAACTACACCACGGCAGTAGAAAGCTGGCTATGGTAATGTCACTATACAAAGTCTTAGCAAATGTTCTCTCGAAGAAAATTGTAGCAAATGTTGGTTTTAGTGAGCATTAATATTTTAAAGCTGCGTTACCAGAATTCTGTATGAATTACAAACTTGGTGAATTATTAGAATTTAGAAGAAGTATAAAATTTTGTGGAAAATACGAACAAAGCAGGGCCTACACATTTCTTTCAAATAGTTTCTCCTTGTTTTCCTGCTTTTCCAACGTTTTGGAATGTTGCAAGTGCACGAGAATTAGATTTCACTGCGCAAATGATTTGGTGGTACTGCGCAGTTGTGCACCTCAAAGGGAACATTGGTCTTAGCCTGGATTGTAGTCTAACAGAACTACTTGTAATAGCCAAACCAAACCCAGTAGAATAATGTGCGCGAATTAGAAGTTGATTTTAAAAAAGTAGAGAATTCTGTGTCTGGCGTGGAAATGGTTCAGCACGTGTATAAATCACTGTAGCACTGACTAGCTACAAGCCAGCATAAATGCAGCTAGCGCGTGTTCCATCTACTTAGTGTGTGCTGTGTGGCACAAGCAAGCTGCAGGAGTTAGGAAGTATATATTGTTTGCAGTGCGGTATGCAGTCAGGAATTAACCTAAATACAGTACAATTAGTCTACACCAGGGTTGGGCAATTATTTTAGCTCGGGGGCCACTTTGAGAAGGCCGCATTTAGCGGAGGGCCGTACGTTCTTATGGGAGTAGAAGCCAGTATCGTTTTATAGCCTCAGTACTAATAATTACTATGAAAAGTTGGAGGAAATTTCAGATTTGAAGATTTTCCTGTATGCATCTGCGGGCCACATTTGGCCCGCGGGCCGCTATTTGCCCACCCCTGGTCTACACGATATAACTTCATGTCAGTTATGTTCTTTATCGCAGCAGTGACACTGACAGAAGGTTCGCTGAAAGTCTTGGCTGTTTTGACTATGGATGCGTTTGTGACACGCAGTGCGAGAAACGTGGACGTTGGTTGTGCATCGAGTAAGAATGCTGTATCACCTACAGTAACTGCTTCACTTTTTACCGAAATAAACAATGATTATTATGAGCCACCATCTGACCTAGGGGACAACGAACCTTGTCAGCCAATGGTTAGAGCCCCCAAATCAAAGTTCGGGAAAAAAATGCGATCTTTTCAAACAAGCTGGTACGCAAATCGTGAATGGCTAGAATATTCAGGTCAAAGGAATGCTTGTTACTGCTTTCCTTGCCGCAAATTCCTTGCTTCTAATGACAGAGATAAAGTATTTACTCATACAGGATTTCAGAACTGGAAGACAGGTACGGAGACAGGTAAGGGGCTGAACAAGCATTCATCTAGTACAGGGGTGGCCAACACGTCGATCGCGATCGACCGGTCGATCGCCGAGTGTTAGTTGGTCGATCGCGCCTGATTTGGATTGACTTGACAACTACAAGATACC
>JGI24159J19872_10007244_pt1 | contig 14536 bp, 8 predicted proteins | sample Ectturendosymbi4_FD_19872 | JGI IMG/M metagenome (IMG submission 19872) | reverse complement strand
TGTTTTACGGTAAGTTTACGTTAAACAACATAAACATAAAAGTGCAAGTAAAGTAGTTTTTTGTGAAAGTTGTTAATGCTGATGGAGAAAAGTTGTAGTCTTGAAAATAACCAAGTTTTTGCATAAAACGTGGGTAATAAACTGCTAGATCGCAATGCCAAGCTTCAGAAACAACTACACCAGCGCAGATTTTTACAGCAGGCCAAAAGTTCTTTTTTAAACCTTTATGCATTTAAGTTTTTCTTTCACCGCAATTCAAATCACGTTTCCCGTTACATCGCAAAACGTGAAAACTCCAATCCAAATATCCCAACCATTGGCAAATCCCAGATGTTTGCGCCAAAATTAACCAAATTTTTTGTCGTTTTGCAGCAACTATTTAGCTTCAATGCAAGTGTCTCTCCAACAATAATTAGTTGTTTTTTTAGGATATTTTGCAATTTTATATCAAACACTATTCTTCGCGCTGCACATCGCTATGAAACGATGCTCATTGTTCCGGTACAGAAGTTCACGCTTCACTGGTCGGGAGGGAGGAGCAAAGACGCAATAAAACACAAATTTTTAGTAAAGTCAACAAGCAATGTTTGAGATCACTTGTACCGTTGTGTCGATGAATATTGGTTATACAACCTATTTTTCCCTCCTGTCCAGTGCAATACAAGAGCATCGCCGTATCCTTTTTACATGTCGGGAAATCAGAAAGATTCAAGTATGGTTTTCCTAGTTGCAGATGGTCATAAACTTTGTTCGACTGAGGTTCCAACGCGGAGCAACAAGAAATATTCACGGTTAGATCAGAAATCGTAAGTGATATCCAAATAACTTCTAATATCTTAAGAGCAAATTTAAATGACATTTTTTAAGTAAAAAAATTCAGGTCTTATTACGAAAAAAAGCTATTGCAAGAAAGTAACTCTGTTATTTCGAGAGCAATAACGAGAGTTTGAACATGTACCACCTGTCTAGGAATGCTTAGTTGCTGTTGAATATAATCAAATGTAAACAAAATGAATTATGCACTTAATGCAGAATAGATACATCCAGCCATTGAAGTAACATCACTCTTATCATTTCACAACTTTTTCTTTATAAACAAAATGAGAAAGACATTTCAGCATATTGTAACCACGAAAACCAAAATCTGTGAATGCGCTTTCATTACCTGTTCACATTACAAATTGTAACTGCTGGAAAAGCCAGCGAATCTTGAAATTCACGAGAAATTTCTGTGCTTGCTTCATATTTGTAGTACGCAGTGATACGCAGGAAGAGTTGGTGGATCAACGCACCAGTCATTCCTGAAAATGCAAATCAATACAAGGAATCTTTTATCGTAATTGCAGTTCAGCATAAGCTTTGCGAAAAAGGCTTGAAACGTGGTTTGAAATATCGCTGACGATATTTTCATGGTAAAACGTTTGCAGATCAGATGCTATAAATGCCAATCCTTCAAAATCCTACTGCGTTTTAATTGATTTCCACTGATTTTCAAATTTCTGCTGATATTCAAGTTATTTAAAGTAGGTGCATCCCAGAGCTGTAAGTCGGGACTGGCCTGGTTTCGGGTAGGTTTCAGGCTGATGTTTATCAAAATGTTTCGAGCCGATTTCGGGCACGCGCATAAAATTTTTTTTATAATATTCAGAGTAACGATTTTTTATCGTTCGTGACGCAGAGTTGTTGTGCTCACCACGCTGACTTCTGTGAGTGAAGTAATTATGATTTTTCTTCAGCTACTTCAAGAATTGTAACACAGCTACATTCGTTTGTTTTCTATTTCGACTCGGATTAGTCTCACACGGTTTTTGAGAAGGTGACAGCGGAAAGGAAATTACCACACGATGGAGTTTTGTCGAAACGATAAATCACCTACGCGACTGTTGACTTTTTTAAGAAACGCTTCGGTAGATTTAGCACCAGGCAAGTCGTGCCTAAGTCGGGCTTCAAAAATAAATGTCGGACTCGGGTCTATAGCGGGCTTGCGATTTCGGGCTTGGACCGGGTTCGGGCTTCAAAATGAGACCCGTTTGCAACTGTGCATCAAGCTTCATATCAATATATAAGAGTATATACCGTTTGGTTAATACTGGCTGAAAATAGTTTTTTTTATCTTTGACATTGGTTGTTCTGTTTTCAGATTTTTTTCAACGCAATTTTGGTGAATTTGTTTAAGTACATTTTGCTTCCAGCATACAGTAAATTCTAAATGATTTTCTTCAAGTTGATAATGTCTTTTCAATACACGTGATATGGAAACGGACTAGTAGTCATTGCAGCACTATACAAATATTTTTATATATTCTTATTATTTTTCTGTATGTCATAAACAAAATTCCTATCCGCGACAATGCAACCTTTTCCCCAAAGAAACAATTGCATTCAACCAAAGCATTTTAATCCGAACATGGCAACAACGTCAATAATGTGTCTGTAACTTACTCGAGTAATACTTTTGGCTTTAAGGCTGAAGGTGAATAGAAAAATCAACCGATTTACAGCTCAAGTTGAGCAAAAATCCTATTCAAAATCAGTATACTGAAATCTTGTTAACTGTAATTCAAGAAAATAAAGCTGAAACTAGCAGTACTTTATTCAGCCTGTTATTTTTAATATACTGCAGCAAAACAAGAATAGTTGATGCGCTAAAAAGCTTTCGCGTTGCAACAAGCTGTTCAAACATTTACAAGCAGCAAAAACCATCAAACGAATTACAGGTCAAGTCAAAGCAATCTGCAAATAAAAAACAAACTCCAAAGACAACTTAATCTTTATTTCAACACATAAACGTTTGCGAGACAATGCAAAGATATTCCATGGCTACAGGTAACCGAGCTCAGTATAATTTCTCCATTGTAGCTTCCACGCTTTAACCTCATGGTTTAATGCAAATATAATAATGCTATTCACAGATAAGGCTATAAACATTTGGAAACACAACTTCTCTTACCAACAATATTACTATGCTTGTTTATAATGAAGTGTTCAAAACCAAAACTTGACAAAATCTTCAACAATCAAAAGCACTCACCAAGCACGAGGAGTATCCAGAAAATCTTTTGCAACAAGTATCTGCTGTCACACCAAAAATGGATTCCATGACAACTCGTTGAACTCGCGAAATCTTTTTCTAATATCCACCGATTTTCGGACGATTTGTGAACTTTTCCTGACGAGTCTTCGTAATCCGAAGTATCTTCTAAGGCTAAGCAACGCATTTCACTTTTTGCGACTAAACTCTGTGAAAGTAAGCTATGCTTTCAATAAACATTTACCTCGGCCAAGCAGCATCTTGCTGTTTGACTTGTCGACGCATCAACAGCGACACAATGCGATCATGACCGATCTCTTTCATTTAGTCGCTTCGCTTCCCAATGCAGCATGATATTGGTCGAGATCGCTGTGATAGACAGGCGGCTTTGCCTTTGTGCCTCATTTCACCACAAACCCTTTGTTCAAGGAGGGGACGTAATGACGAACCGCGTCCCATTTTCAGGTCGCGAGAAAGAGATGATTTCAAGATTTCATCTCAGAAGCAATTGACGATTTTCCAGTTGCTGTCAGGTTATGATGGTAACATCCTAAAATTTTTAACTGTTGTAAAAGGATCAGGAAACACGAACGTGTTTTTTTACGCTACAGATGACTGCTCAGCAGTACCGTGTTCGTAGATCTCACTCTCTCCGATGCTGTTTAGTTATTATGATTACGAAAAATAAAACGTTTGGGGAATAGCAAAACAGTGTTTTAGCTACCTGACTTTACAAAACTGACAAATACTTTTACACGAATTCAGGCAAATATGAAAGTTATATACATGTGTTGGTGCACCTGTAAAAGTATCTGTCACTCTTGTAAAGTCAGGTGCTAGTGCAAAACATATTATTTGGAGCTTTAGATAATAGCTTATTGTCGTAATTTTTGCAATCCAGATATTCATATATATCTGCCAAACGTTCCAGCCAACACGCTATCTAACCAGCCAAGAGCTTCACACTACCTCAATTAGCAAAACACACTAAGATGGTCCAAATGAATCAGAAAAATTACTCGAAATTGTTGCTGATAAAGGTTATGCTATTTTTGAAAAAGGCCATTCTTTTTAGCAACTACATTTTTAAATCATTAAAAAGAGTCACTGCTTCTTCTCTACACAGAGCAACAAATCGTATGCGATGGTATTTGTGCAAATGTTTGTTAATTGAACATCTGACATAGCTTGATTAATAGTATTAATCAGTTATTGCCAGCTTCTTTAAATATTTTTAATATATACCGGTGGATTACCGGTGGAATGATAGAAAACGCTATAAGACAATGTAAATATATTTGGGGGGATAACGTTTTACGACAACGTTGTGTAGCTTTTAATTTGTTCAACATACTTTAAATTGTTATTTTTGTGTTCTTGTCGTTGTACGTCAGTTGCCTTTGTTTTGCGTTATTGGCAAATTGCATGTACTCTGGTTGAAACTTTGTCCTGAAGAAGTAGATTTGAGCAAGTGTGCACAACGTTGGCAACTTAAGTAAATAAAATGATCAGCACAAAAAGACGTCAATTGTTTAGTTTTAGACACTTACGTTACTTTAACTTCTGCGACAGGAATTGATAGTTTTTGTATACACCCAAATTCAGCACAGGCAAACGTTACGTAATTTCGTCAATAGGGTTAGATATGAGACATGGTTATCTGTATGAGATCAGCTTTTCTTAACTGATGCTCACTGGACTAATTTCACTTATGTGATGGTTTATTAATTACGTGCCTATACCACGGGTGGCGGAACCTTTTTCATAATGGGAGGGGCACAAGTGCAAATCAAAAACTAGAAAATGTGTGGTATCACTCGGCCACTGTGACGTCACAATCATTGAAGTATGACGTCTTTAACGTTTGTCAGCACGTTTAAAGCAATTTTATGCAATGTTTTATATGCCCTCAAGGACATCTGTCTACAGTACACCTTATCTAAATACGCTGACGAAGTAATTGAACACATACAACATGCACAAAGCTAAGGGGGCGTCCTCATGTCATACCACATCATCAGATAAGGGTGAGATGGGCTTTGTTGCCATATTCACCTACAGCTTCTATACCATATGAAGTCACAATACTCATGTGAATCAGGTTTTTCCCGATATGCGAAAATGAAGACCACGAATGGGGCCAGATTGCACGCTACAGTACATCAAATATAAGAATTCAACTATCAGCTACTAAGCCGAACTTTTCAGAATTGTTGTAGTCCAGAAAACAAATACATTGCTCTTACTAAGACGTGCTTGTTGTTGAATTGTTTATGCTTTATGGTTACTTCTATTGTGCATAATTTTGTTTACAATACTAATCCTTAATGACGGCACTTTGGGTTAAAAAAAGCGTTTCTGGGGGTTCCTTGTCCACTTAAAATAACCTTGCAGTGTTTCGTGGACAAAATAGTTTGGGAACCACTGTTCTATAATACAAATCCATTGCTTCAAAAAACAGTTTGTCTGATATGAATTATATTTTTTGAAATACTTACAGTAATTGCACAGGGCGTCTCAGGCTCTAATGGGTGAGCCCGAGCAAAACGCGAGCGAACAAAATCGGGATAACGCCTACTACGAACGATATTGTTTTATTCAGGTCACCTGCAACATGATCACGAAAGGCCAGACATGGAACGAAAACATGAACACTGATAAGGCCCAATGAAAAGAGCCCCAGTTAACAACATAGTGAATGGGACCGTGAGTGGTGGCACGAATGTACAAAGCGAGCAAGCAAGCTCGCGTCTTCCAATAGCAATCGTTATCGAAGACTCGGGCTAAGACCGCGTAGGTAGCAAGTTGTCTGTGAAGGATGCCAATTGTGTTGCCAAAGCAAAAATAAAATATACCTAGTTAGATTTGCTAATGCAAAAACACACTTGAAATTTATGTGTCAAGTATTTGATTTTGCGTATAAGATTCAGCAAAATTTACTGTTTTAGGATGGTGTTAAAAACGCCTGAAATTACACCAAATTACAAAAATTTTTCGATGGAGTGGCACGGGATTTTTCCTACACACGTGCATGTAAAATTACACCATTTTTGTAAAAAATCGTGTAGTGTTACACCATCTGGCAACACTGTTCAACAGCACCAATGCGGTAAGCAAGCCCAAGCATCGAGACAAGATTGTGCACGGTGTATTTTGCCAAACATTTACAAAATCCTGCCAATTTCAATGCCAAATTACAAATAACGTGTTACAAATAATATTTCCAAAATACTGCCAAAATTCTGGAATATGTTTTTCATTAAACGATTTACTTTTAACAAAAGACCCAGTAGTAATTGTGTTATTCAAACTATTTAGGCAAAATTCGAAATTGAACGTGTGGGCCTAGGCCTATGCGCCCTATGGCCCATACTAAAACAAAAGTCTTTAGTTTTCAATACATTACTTTTTCCAAATTTTCCCACGTACTTTTTAAATATTTTCCCACAAAAGAAAACAAATTTAAATTCCATTTTCTGCGCCATTCCTTATTTTGAAATTNAATTCATTTTGTTTTGCGTTAAAAACTTGGCCTTGACGCGGAAAAAGCAAACAACTGTGTCGATTTGAGCCTGAGATACGTCTAATAACGTAACCAGCACTTCGCAGCTACAGAACAGAAAATCTGCTACTGGAAAGATGACAACTTCCTGAGGTTGCTTGTTCGCGTAGATCGTCATCACGACCGGACTGAAACTTTGCAGGCATGTTGGAAGCTGAACCTGCTCGTCTGCAGAGATTGCTCAGGGATTTTTCTAGACATTTAACCTTTTTCCACTACTGCTAACCCAACGTGGATATAAAATACTGCTTAACTGTACCAGCACCGATTCTTGTTTTTTTGAAACACAGCTGGAGATCTATGTTGAACGTAACAGTCGTGGCCATTCTTCCCTGCCTTACCTGACCATAGATCAACAAACATGCTGGTTGACTGCGAACACTGGCACGTCTCCGATTTCTTTCGCAAGAGTTGGCAATGGTCACGGTTGAATTAATATCTAAAACTGAGGCGCGGCGAAGGGAGCGGAAATTGCTGTGAGGGGTTGACAACCAACATTTTCGACAAACGTTATATTAAGTTTGTAACATTTCTTTCAGTTACCGCATGGCGCAAGTGATCCTAAACAAAGTTTTACCAAAACCTGTGAATTACTGTAGTTCATGGTGTCGAGTTCGTGGAAAGAATCTTTGCGCCTACACATAGAACGTGCGGACAAAGCTTAAGATCCAAATGAGCCCTTTTCTCAGTTGTCGGGTTCGTTGAAATCAATTTTAGTGAAGTAGAAAGCAGTTGCTTCACAGTTTCGCCGAATGCAACTGCGCAAGTTTTATTGGTTGCAAAAATAATATTATTGTACAACGTTTTCTTGAAGGTTAAAAAGACAACCTTTTCACACGATGAGTTATATTTTAAATTGAGCAAAATTTGCATTTCTTGTGAATTATATACTGAAACAACAATGAAAACATGTAGATTTGATTTAAAACTTGCTGAACCTACCGAAAGCAATTGTTTTCATCTTCAGGAAAAATGCAGCGAATGAAGCAAAATACTATGAGCCTCCGAGCAGGCGGTCGGAGACAAGCACATAGAAAAAGGAGACAATTGAGTGCATAATCTGATACAAATTTGTCAAAAACTAATATGTACAACAAACACTTCAGTTTGTTTCGAAGAAGTTGCAGAACATGGGTAAAGTTATTTTTTCAAATAATTTTAGAAACACAGAGGCGAAAGTCATTTGTATTTCACCATTTTTGACACCACTAACAACAAGTTTCGATTGTCAAACATAGTACTGATATATGAGTGTATTTTTACTCAAACAGATTGCATCACATTATGTAAACAAAGACACCCCAGTTGTTTCAACGAATCCATCTAAGGCGTTTCACAGAAGTAACCTTAACCTGGTGTCTTGTTAAAAATCCAATCGATCGCAACGTACCTGTGTGCATATTAACGCTGCTGGTCAGTAGGTATAGAAAGCCAGGGTCGCAACCAGCTGAAATTTTGTTGGGAGGAAGATGATTGTAACTTGTTGTTGTGCCTAACCACTAAAAAAACTTATTGTCAATTTCACAATGCTTTTGAAAATTTGGAGGGGGAGATTTCCCGCTTGCCCCTTTGACTGTGGGCCTGAAGGAAGCAGACTATAGGCCTACAAGTGAAGTGGTGTACTTCCCCAGACATCTTCCTTGTGCAACAGGGCAAGACAATGGGGAATGTGTGTCCATATCTCTTCGCTGTTTACCTTGATGAACTCTCAACACAGCTGTGCACAGCCACGGCATGATGCACTGTGAGAAATAATGTTGTGAATCACCAACTGTTCGTTGATGATGTATGTGTCTTTGCAGGTCTCAGTATCAGGGGTATTCCACGCCTATGGAATATTTTTTGTGATGCTGAACATTAAAATGTTTTAAATTGTAACAAGACTACCGTTTCCCCTTAAATATGTAAGCAGTCTGCCACACTTGTTGTTACCCTGAATGGCGTAAATGTGAAGTTTGCCGAACAAGTCAAACATCTTAATGTATCACTTCATGCCTCACTGAAGGATGAAAATGGCTTGACATTCAGAAGCAAGTGAAGTCACTTTATTGCAAACAAACACAAAGGCACACCCGCCTTTCATGAGTGCTCTAGTACAGTTGAAAACACTCCCTTTTGTGCCTATTGCATTCCAATGTATGCCTGTCAATGGAGGAGCAAATACAACCACTGTAGCATTAAACGCTTCCGCGCTGCCTACAACATCACCTGTCGAATATTTCATTACATCCCCAGGAATGCAAAGTATTCGCCTGAATCACGTTTCCTACTTCGCCAGGATAATGGATGCTTTAAATATTAAAAATATGCATGCTGTTGTTCAACGAGGTGCATCTCAATCCAACTTTTTTATTCGCTCGCGTCCAGTTTCTGATGTTTTTCACTAATCTCCGTTTTCCTCCCGGTAGGTAATGCTTCCGCATGACGATGAGAGAAGGCTAGTTACTGTTGCTTTGTTTCAGTATCAGTTCCTGTTCAGTGTTGCCTGCGCGTAACAAGTAACAGTCATCCTGTGCGGTGTTGTGACAAAGAATTTCGTATTCTTGTGTTACGTGACTAAACACTCTGATGTGAATCGTTTAACTGAGGCACAAACGTCAATAAAATAATTAAAAAATCAACCAAAAATTCAATACATCACGTTGATTACATTTTTGTGTCATTTTTGCGAACACCTTTTTGTGTACTACTTTAGATTGCTTTGATTTACTTGGAAATAGAATGTGCGTTACACATTCTGGAACTTCTATCAACTTCAGTTCATAAGGATAAGTGGTTTTTTGCTTCCTTGGGTAAGTTAAAAGGTGAATAATTAACTTGATCAAGGCTGGCGCTGTGGGATCTTATACGAACGTATTCATTATCACCTTTTTGACACACGAAAGTCATTATCTACCGGAGCTAAGCAGCTGAAATAAGAGTGTTTGCAGAAAAGCTACAAGTATCCCTATTTTTAAAAACTTAATTGTGTTATAGGGACAAAACTAACTTAAGGTCATTATATCTTGCATTGGCCTTTTAATACTTCCATGGGCTTCACACAAAACTTTTTCTAACGACTATTCTATTTTACAACTTGNTCATCACGTCATGGCANCATGAGTCAAAAAAGAAAGTTGATTTTGCTGTAGCAAAAAATCAGGAAGCAGAAATGTTGAACCAAATCGTCATAATTGATTTCACAGAAAGAACACACTGATTGGAAATGCGTGATTTCAAAATGGCACAATAGATTTACCGTGTCTCGAAGTTCTAGTGTTTGCAATTAAAACATTGGCATATCACATACATTCAAACTTCACGATAATGTATTTCATAACCTTTGTTTTATAGTACAGAAACAAGACTTTTGTTGCTTTCGCTACAACAAAATCACCTGTTTCAATGTCACTTGGGTGGTAGATCAAATGTAATTTAAAACCCTATGTGGACATACAGTACTTCCGTTTCTTCTAAATCAAAGATATATAATGAAGAAAGGAGTGGACAAAATTCTGTGAAAACCCTTGGGATAAAGGCTTGCGAGGGTTACAAAAGAGCAGCCTCACTACTTGTAGCAAACGGCCATGGATTTTACAGCCCAAGTGCTCTTCACCAATTTCGAACTATGGTTTCTAAACTGCTTTGCCTTGAATGATTACAAAGCAAGATCTTGTTAATTCGCCAATCGATCGGCAATTGCCACTTCGCAAATAGCCGAGTTTCATTCACTGAGCCCACCCTTTTTTCTAACAAGAGATTTCAGGTTCCTGGAACGACAGCAATTGGACACCATCTGCAGATTATCTCTATCTCAATGACTCTACATAAGCATGCCATACCACTAAAGTTTCTGGACCGCACTAATTTGAAGGATTACAAATCGCGACATGGGGAACACTCCAATCATGCAAGTGTTAACGCGTTATTAGGCGAAGTGTCGGATTTTATTTGTCACGGCGGCCATCGATGTGCAGCCTACTTTCGAATACTTTGGTACAGTTTATTTTGCATCGTAATCTCCTGAGGAGGTGATATATTACAGGATTTTTCCAGCAGATAGATGTTAATGTCGGACATTCATACATTAGCGAACTTAAACGCGAGAGATAGCTGGACAGATTAAAGAAGCCGAGCAGCCTCTCCACTTCCATCGGTCTCTCGAAAGTATAAAATTTTAAATTTTATTCAATTCAATACTACGTTTGTGAGTGATAACGATGTTCATCAACACAACTATATTTACATGCACCATGAAGATTGACCACACTTTGACAACAGTCACAATTCTGCTTGGAATGACTTTCATCGAGTAAAACAATGATGTGGAAGACGCATGAAATTTTTGTCCATGTTATCAACCAAATTTTACGATTTTAATAGGTACATTAAACTCTAAAGTGTGTGTTGACATCACAGTGATTGATGGAAAATATTCCAAGGTAATTATAAACACTGAGCTCATTTGCTTGAGCTTGATTCGTGGAATATCGTCATACTGTATAAAGTGTACTGTATATTGCATTGTATTTTATTTCAGACTAGCAATCGTTTTGCGAAGCTATAGTTGCAATATTCTATGGAAATCGTTTGATTTATTCACGTTCAATTTTCTGGAGCATNTTTTTTCAAACAATTAATTACAATTTGAATATATTTGAATAATAGCTGATAATGCCTACTCCGTAGGCGAAACGTGTACTCTGTAAGATCATAGTCCTGGTTCTCGGCTGTGAAAGGATTCTTTTTGATAGATAGGAATTGAAAATGGATTGAGATCAATCCAAAACGCCTCAGAATAATCATGAATAGTTTTATTGTTGATGAAGCTGACCAATCTATTATAATTTTATGCTACAGATAATCAAAATTTCATCAGCGCGTGTTGCAAGTTGTTAGTTAAAGTTAATACTTACGCTAACTGGAAACTACGATCTTTGGACTAATGAGACTGACCTGTTCCTGGATTCGGTGTTACGTACCTGAAAACGCAAAAGAGCAGATACTCTACAAATTACCGCTGACTTAAATCTGCAGGTGCGAAGCTTTCTTTTGCAATCTACAGTACATTGGCTTGATTTGTCATTAGTTATACTCTATTCTACAGCTTTGGCGCAGACAAGATGTTACATCAAAACCGCTCCATGCAAGCGCGTCACGTAATGAGAAACATGTTTTAACGCGAATTCTCAAAGTTAATTTCAGACAAATTGCGCCCGGTTGAAACAGTAAAAATAGCGCTTCGACATGTAAGTCTCTTTGACTCTATTTCGAACCAAAAAGATTTTGACAAATGGATTACATCACGTTGCATCATGTCGCTTCCTTCACTTCAATAGCAATAAACTGTTACAAGACACAGAACGCAAAAACAGAAACATCACAGCTTACTCCACACAGGGGCGTAACGAGGTGGGAAAGGGGCCAAAATGCTCCGCGCGAGACGATACACTGCGGGGCGTCGAAAAGTCTCAACAATGTCGCAAGTGCTTTCTTCAATACAGTGCATTTACTCCCAAAAGACCTCAGGTTCGAACATGGGGGCGCCAAACTTGCTTCTTGCCCCGGGCGCCATCTAACCTACGTACGCCCCTGACTGCCCAGTGTCTATTGGAATTACCAAAGACTTGATAAACGGTGCTTGTGACTTGTATAGCCTCGTGCACGGCGTTAATGGGTGAGTGCAAGGAAGGGTACACGAAGGATGCTGCCATTGACTTCACGCCAATGCAGCGTTCCCTGGCGGAAGCAAGTGAAGATAAACGCTGCTAACCACTTGATCTAAAGCAGGGGTGGTCAACTTGTCTTTGATTAGGATCGACGAGAAAATTTCTTGCTAACTCGCCATCGACCAGTCGGTAATAAAGTCACAAGTACAAAATGGCAAATTTGAGCATTGCGCGTGCAAATACAGTGCACCATCGCCTTAGTAAGTGATGCACAGATAAAAAGCAAATTGTCTCTTGCCCCTAAATCACGATTGTCACGCAGTGATAGGAAAACATTGTACAAAACCTCGCGGCATCTGCCGTGCTAGCCTATGGTCAGTCACCACAAGAGACACCAAAGAATATACGTGACCAACCAATTGATGGAAAATTTAATGTACTTTCTGGAATATTGACATTGATTGAAAGTCTTATTTTTAGTTATCTTGTTAATTCAATGCAAACTCAGGCGCGATCAACCAGCTGATATACGGCGATCGACCGGTCGATCGCAATCGACTTGTTGGCCACCCCTGTTCTAAAGGATCAGCAAAAAGTGCAAATTCTGTCAAGTTAATTCAGCACTCAAAGGATTTAAACTGCATAAGCGTAATTAACTCTATAGCCAGGAGGTGGACAATTAATGCGGATTGCAGCCCTCCCTGATAAATGCAAGGCAAATGATGCCACAGATTTCGACCTAAACTTGTATTCAATCAGCAACTTGAAAACACAAGCCGTTCTAACTGCTTCCGATACATGTCGAACTTAACTTTTCATAGAATTTCAAAAACAATGTTCACAGTTTACCAGCTATACTACATATTCGATGGTAGTTTCAACAGACGTGATGATTCTGGTGATTTTTTGCCTTCGGCACAAACCCAAATTGGCTACGATAGGTATGGCGTTAAATCCGCCGGCATCATTTCGCCGATGTTGGTTAAAATGAACAAATCAAAGTGTGTTTCGCTATTTTGATCATATCTTTTTCAAAAATGTAAAGATATGATATCTTACACTGATTTTTGTGACATACTAATAATGCTTTAATTAGTACTTTGACCATCTTGGCTACCGTAAGGTCAGATGTAGTTACCAAGGCAGGTCTACAAAAATACAGCCCTTTGTTGATTCACACTAGCCTGCAACCTTAATTGTACTGAATGAGATTTGGTGTTCAATGATAGAGTGCATAGATTATACCGTGAAGCTTCTGCTGAATATCAAATCTGCCCGTCTTACCTTGGGAGAGAAGACAAAGAAAAAGGAGAGGTCAATTAGCACCGCCTTTGTTTCTTGAATGGGCAAGTAAAGCAGAAATAGACTGTGTAATGTACTTGTAGTTAATTGATGTAGAACTATGTGGACGGCTCGTGGGTTGAAAAGTTTTGTTTCTGTGAAAGTCCACACAATTGACAAAACGTCCACAGAAATAGGTTCGTTCGTTAAAATAGGTTGGTTGGTTTCATTAGGGTCCAGCTAAAATACAGCTCTTGACGAAATATTTTGGGTATGAACAAAACTTAACAACCACACGCAGGTTACCGTGAGTTGGTACAGCTTTAGCACAGCTTCTCATACCTCACTACTGCAAGCTTTCAACTTTTAAGCTAATCGAGTAATTTCACTAAAAATTTGATTTGCCGTGAAGCGTTTATTAGTGTGAGTATCAACACGATTGACAGCCGCTTTTCTTCTCCCCTGGAGTAAGGCAAAATGTCCTGTCGTACAAAGTGGTATAGTCGAGCGTATCCAGAATGACCGAGCAATTCGCGCAATTTGTGGAGAGGCATACAGGGTGCACGGGCACACGAACGAAACAGAGCATCAGGTGCAACCAAGGGCGTACGCAACGGGGGGGTTGGGGTTAAACCCCCCCTTGAGCTTGATATTTTGTAAAATCTTTATCACCTGCGCAAAGGAAATTGAATGATTTCGCACAGTTTTTGCTTGTTATTTTGTTGTCTTAATGCAAATACCACATAATAACTTTGCATGCAAATTTCAAGGAACATTGTAAATGGGCGAAAAAGTAATAATTACGTTTTGGTGAGAATCAGGGTTATCACCTGCGTCCAGAAACGATCTCACCACTTTTTGCAGACGTTTCGTTCACTACGCACGTTCAAGATTTTGTTCCACGATAGTTCACTTTTTCCGAAATAATTGTCTTTATTTTGTCTGTTATGGCTGATCAGCGCAAGCGCTGACCGTATTTGCTACAGTGCATTACCAAATTCTGTAGCATGATAG
>JGI24159J19872_10007243_pt1 | contig 14536 bp, 9 predicted proteins | sample Ectturendosymbi4_FD_19872 | JGI IMG/M metagenome (IMG submission 19872) | reverse complement strand
TTTTTTAAGGTGTTTTAGGGACCCGATTCGGGTCCCTAGAATTGAAAATCGGGTCCCTAGAATCAGCGAAAATTATCATCGGGTCCCTAAAATCAGAGAAAATTAGGTCCCTAGAATCAGCGAGCTCGGGTCCCTACATGTCCATACCGGGTACCTAACATTTTCCTTAAAAAAACTGGAAGTGTCCCAAACGCCGACCGTCTAATGAGCATAAGGTCGGGCGGTTGTAAATCATAAAACCATAAACTGATTGCTCATTGCATGTAGGCTTACTGAAGTCAAATTTGCTTGAGTGATAAGTGAAAACCTTGACGCAACTGACACGAAAACGAGAAGTGAAAACTAAACTAGAACGAAAGCAGTTCCCAAACAATAATCCTAGACTCATGCGGGAAACCCTGACATAAACAATTCTTGTCGGAAGTGGAAACAGAAAGCACAAAGTATGTCTTTAAGCACGCCTCTTGTCAAAGTTTTATTGGTGTAAACTGAGACTTTTAAATCTTTGTGTTACTCTTTAGGCGACAGTTTTCTTTTTCTATGCATGAAAATACGGAGTTGTTCACATAGGTTGTTTGCTATATGGCTACCTGTAGTTAATATGCTTTGCTGTCAGCAAAGTAGGTGAGAAAAAGTTAGTTTTGTGTGCTTACCTAGATAACTTCTAAAAATTCTGGTGCAGGGATGCTTTCCTTCTGGTCATTGTATAATTTGCAGGTATGGTTTTATAAACGGTTCATGAATTTACACTCTAAAGGGAAGACACTCATTAGAGTTATTGCTGCAGTGTGATGTAAAACAAGAAAAATGCAGGAAAAGCAATCTAATTTCAACCCAGCTATTTTGCACAAGAGTATTCTGCATTGGATGAAAATTTGTGGTTCATAAGTTTACGTGCTATTACATTTTGTGCATTTTACGTCACAGCGTGCTTCAGAGAACTATGTGATCAAAATTCTTTGAAAACGGTTTCTTTTATCAATATCATATAAAACGAAAAAAGCATAAAATGGACATGATGTGCTCACATGAAACATGCGCTGATGATCTGACGGGTGCGAAAATGATACTGGCATCACCACAACAAAGGTCAGAATTGAAAATGCCTTGCACATTGCAAAACGCAGACTTCTGACCTCCAATTTTTTCCCCAACCATCAAACATCCGGGTAATATCACTGATTAAAGACCCATGCTAGCGGCGGAAGAAATGAAAAGGACGGTGAATAAATTAAATTGTAACGTGCATGAAGTATTTTTAATAACAATTTCGTTAAGCTTTTAAGTAAAATTGTTCCATTCGTTTTTCGTATTTATGAATTTTTTGCATATATTTTATCGTGTCACTCCTGTTCAAAGCAGTGGTAGCTTTATCTGTTTCTCTGGTGTGTGGACGGAAACGACTCGATGCGGCGAGTAATGGCAAAAAATTAACCCCTTGGTGGAACCCAACAGATTAAAAAATGTTATTCATGCAAAGAAACAGCAATTAAAAGCTCTCGATTTTCTCTAGGCTTTCAAGGAATTATCCGACTGGGCTCTACTTTCATCTTTTCGCGATGATTCAAACTTGCACATATCTGCATTCAAGTAAAGAAAGTAGCGGAGAAGTCATGGCTTCAGAACAAAGCCTACAATTCTTTGCATTTACGGTAAGCTGAGGCATGAAAGTAAGCAGCCCTCCCAGTGAAAAAAACTAAAATGCAATTTTGGGTTAAATTTGTGAACATAAGTTTTCGATTTCTGGAAACCGAGCAATGTGTTCTAAAAAATAATCTGGCATCATAGCAGAAAAAATCGCACAATGCTACATACATCAAAGACCAAAAAATGGTGCTTTACCATTAGGACAACCTTGTCAGATGAAAGGAGATTTTCAAAGATGTTTTATAACCAGGCACCATCACAACGCCGGATACACACGAGGTACATTTAGAGAGGAAAATACTATAATGGTAGCAGGAGTCCTCCAATCTGTCAAAACACTGAATGCTGCAAAAGGTGTAGGCTACGATGAAATGCAACTTGAAATGCTCGAAGCCTTGAACCAAGGAGTTCTTTCGCTGACTCTTGTGTGTCAAGTGATCTATACGCGCACCCACATAACTAGGGTGATCACCCCATGCCAAACTAGGGTGATCATCCCCATGGGCCTACAAAATAAGGGAGACAGGAGTGAAGGCACTAACTACCGGGAGATAACCCACAGAATTCACAAATCTTTTCACGAGGAATCATATCTTATGCTTTTCTGAAGTCGACAAAACATGTCTAGACGCTTTTGAAATACTCTCAACAGAAATCCCAAGATTTCTGGAAAATTTTCTGGAGATTGTTAAGTTCGTGTGTATTACTACGGTGAGATGAAACCGCACTAAACATCATCTAGTTTTGGTTCATAAATTTCGCGCAGTGGTGTTGGAGGTGGGGATGCAGGAGGTGCAAGCGCAAGCCCAAACTTTTGATATGTCAAAAATCCAAGCAAAATCCTCGAAAATCCGGGCAAAAATGGTGCCCAACGTTGTTTGATAACAAAAAATGGCACCCCACGTTTGCAAAAAAACACATGAAGACTTTTCTGTTAGACGGTTGAAACCTTTCGTGCACTTGAATGAAAACGAGTTTTTAACCATTGCTTTGTCTTTGCTTTTGCACTATGTGTCACTTCTACGGATTTCCTGCACATCAAACGGCGCAACCCGCTGTTGACACGCGCAAGCAATTCATCATGCACTTTCACACATGATTCGTTTTAATCATTGCATGTTTAAAAAGGTAGGATAGTTCAAACGTGACAGTCGTCAGTTGATGCTCACATAACGAATTTACTACTGAAAAGTTGATCGAGCGTAGTTTCCAGTAGCCGATACCTGCCAGTAAGAAAAGGTGCAGCACTTTGCTGAAATGCTTGATACAGAAGAAGATTTTTTACAAAGAAAAAGATTACTGCAGAAAAAACTAATCCACAAACAATTACTTTATGTTTTTTGTCATGTTGAGGCAAACGGCAAGAAAAATGCTAAAATATAGCATTAACTACAGTTAATTTATCACGTTTTTTTCGACAGTGAATAGTTTTTATCAGAAAAGAAATCATCACATATTATATGGAGCAAAGTATGTAGTTCGAGCGAGAATAACTAAACCATCTCATCAGTTCGATTATTGCAATGACTTTAACAATAAGGCGAAAGTTACGTTTTCATGCATTGATTTTTGTGATAAAATTAAACGATACAATGTGATTGAAAATGCGCTGGCTTTCAAATTTATGAGCATATTGCTTCAAAAGTTTCCTTGTATTTTGAAAGACCAGGGCCAGTTGAATTTTATCAAAAGGTCGAGATATTCTTTTAGTAGAATTGCTTTTCCATGATTTCTTTTGTTTACTTAGAAAGTTAAGATTCTTCAGATAATGTTCATGCAGACTCTCCATTATGGTAGATTAAATTTTTTCTCAATAACAAGACACAGTGGCGTGCAGAGAGGGCGGTGCGAACGGTGGGACGGCCCCGGGCATCCAAGGCAAGGAGGTATCCAAAGAGTGAAATTACAAAAATTTAAATGCTGTAACAAGATGATTTTCCTTTTGTAAGGTTACTAGCACATGCTGCATGCATTTAGTTTTGTGTGTGCGGAATAGCATGCATGTTGTGTCAACAAACTTCGCCAAAACGTTGCTTTACAAACGTGAATATGACATCACGTCACAAGCAGAGTTTTTCCAGTAACAATGATCACCATATGCCACTGCTCAATACTAGAATTTGGTAAGGGGGCATCCAATCAAGCAGTCGCCCCGGGCATCGCCGTGCTTCTGCACGCCGCTGACAAGACGTCATCTATATCAATAAGAAACTGATATTTTCTTGCTCAAACAAAAGTTTCGTTTTGTCTGCAGTTTTTACCACATGCATATGTTACCATTCTAAGACATAAACCTTTGGAAATTCAAAGCTTTTCCTAATTCGTATGCAATTTCCTGGGAGAACTGATGAAAGGCAGTGACAAATAACATATTTTCAAATATCAATAATGCATATGCAGCTTTCTTTTTCGTCTGACAAGTCTCCAACTAAATATGTTTCGAAAATCAGAAATCAAATAATTTCACCAAATATTTCTGCTCCCCGAATCAGTTTGGTTCATGTAAAAACGAAGACAACTAACATTGCTTAAAACTTGTTCATTCAGACAGAGATGTATCAGCTAATTCAAAGCGTTGCCATTTCACCTGAAATTTTCATCACAGCAGCAACGATAAACACAATAGCAGCTTTCAGTTATTTTACAGCAAATGGATTGCAGAAGGAATAAAATAGAGGCAACTCAAAGAGATTTACCAATTTTTACCTATAGGCTATTTCTCATGACCTATGTCCTTACATTGGTTCTAGGATAATTGCAAACCGGACAACTGCCAATTAGGACAATTGCCAAACGAGTAACTGCCAACTAGACAACTCCGTAGAGGACAATTATCAACTGAAAAATTCTCAACGGGACAACTGCCAACTAGGACAGTTGCCAACCAGCACAACTGCCCACTGTAACAACTAACAAGAGGACAAATGCCCTTGACTTGCAAAAAAAGTCATACAATTTTTTCATAGAGCAATTACGATGGATTAAGCAAAACATACCGATTAACCTAAAATTTCTAGCGCATAAAACAATACGAAAATGCAGTAGTTTTTTAAAAACAGATCCACTGTTTGAATATACGCCTACCATTGTTAGCTCTGACTTCCAAGTCTTTATTTATTAAGCACTGCGGTGGTGGCCTCCAGAAGAGAGGCTGGTCAACAAGAGACTTTGGCCAACATCCTAATAAAGCATAAAATAAAGCAGTCCTGCAGCTTTAGCTTTGGCATATATACTAAAAGGAAGGCTGTACTGGCAAAAGAAACCATTTGCAACCATGCTTTACAGAGGACATTGTCCGGTTCACAGTTGTTCTTGTTGCCAATTTTCCTGATAACCTTCAAATCCAGTGCAAGTAATTTGTTTTTTTACTGGAATCCCACTACAATAAAGGAAGATGGAAAAGAAAATATGCTGTATACTGTTTCCAAAATGCATGTTTAACAATGTTTTTGTGATTCTCACATTTCCTTACAAACAAAACAGTACTTTTTCAAAAGCATTTGGCAGCCCAAAACATTTCGATAAACCTTGAACTTAAGAATTCAAAATTATTTAGGAGCTAGTTAGAGGCACTTAGTTGTGGCTAGGCAAGTCATCACTTTGTCCACCTTTATATAATACACTCTGGCGTCATCATATTTGCAAGTTTCGAATTTGCATGTTTTTGTTTCTGTTAAACACAGTTTTGTAAGGCTGATTGTTATTACGATATGAATAAAACCGAAGACGATAACCCTATATTCGTGCTATTTGCACTTCACACGTCCAGATGCAAGTGAACATGTTTAAGTTGAAATGAGATTCTAAATGAGATTTTATTCCTTTAACGCAACAGCATCAGCAGGGGTTTGAAATCATGAGTTTCTTGTCAACACTCTGTTGTGTTAATTGATACGCCTATTTGCTTCGTCAGACAAGACCTTTTGTATTTCTGTTGTGTGAGAAGGCGACTTTACTCTTGAAGAAAATCGATTCAACAGAAATTCTGAACACAATCATCGCTTCTTGAACTTGAATGTGACATGTCATAAAGTAAGTTAGACTGATAGTAAATATTGAGCCTTTGTTGTAAATAATTGCTTTTGCATTTATTTACTGGAGTACAAACTTTTGTTTCATATACAAACTTTTGTTTATATATACACACTTTTGTTTATATTTACCGGAGTATGTGCACCGTTGTTTCAAATATTAAGATTGTAAGCCAGAAAGCTGAAAAGCTATTTAATGCTAAAGCAAACAGAGTAGTTTTTGTGATTTCGTGGTTTTCTTTTACTTGAAAGTGAACAAGAGTGATTTTGCCCAAACTATATACATCACAATAACACAAATGTTGAGGACATTTTTATAAAATATAACAACTGAAATTCAACTGCGGTTACACTTTGGAACTGTCATTGCTATCGAGACCTTTCACAAATTTCTTCTCTGAACAACTTCCTTCAAAGTTCTTGTTACAAAATTGACAAATCCAATAGCAAAATGGCATTTATTATAATTGTGATCGTTTTTAATCCAAAATGAAAAACATTTAGTAGCTATCACAGTGGTGTAGCACTTGGGAGTGCAGGGGGTGGAAGCGCACATCCAAAAGGTTTGGTTTGTCGAAAATCCGGGAAAAATCCCGAAAAACTTGGCCAAAATTTCTGAAAATCTTGTCAAAATCCTCAAAAATCAAGGAAAACTCCCTAAATATCTAGGCAAAACCCCTGATGATCCAGGCAAAATGGGTGCAACGTTGGTTGACTTCAAAAAATGGGGCCCAACATTTGTAGAAAAATAAATGAAGACGATTTTTTTCGAAGTCACATCTTTGTGGGAGAAAATTTGTTGGCAAAAGTCGCACAACAACTTTTTGGGCAAGTTTGGGAAAGGCGGGCAAAAATCCTTCGCACCCCAAAACATTTCCTTGCTTCTGCACCTACGATTTATCATATTGTTGAATGTCATCTAACGGGAATATGAAAATGATAAAATTACAATTTCTCAAAAGATTTTGGCATGCTTTTCTGCCCAGTTCATATAAGTCATAGTTACAGAGCGTGTTCATGAACGCAGCAACAAGATATTTTGATGCTGAAAAGGGAAGAAGTGCTCTGAGCTCTTCCCGTTCGCACCCCAGACGCGTAGCAGCCACGAGGCTTCCGCGGTGGATACTGGTGGTGAAGACTGTCGTGAATTTTTCGAGCAGACCCCTCTGTCCAAAATCCGAGTCCGGTCCTCGGTCACGCCCGCGACGACCAATGGGCGAATGGTTAGGTTATTTTTGCGCATTTCATGGCAAGAGCTACACCGGTCGCGACAATTGCAGAGCAACCTTTTCGGTATAAGGGGGTACCACCGGAAAGCGTTGCTGCGAGCACTTTGTACTGTATAGGAGAGGTCTTGCATTGAGTCTACTGCAAGCGCAGTCATGTGGCAATCACTACACTTGAAAAGAAGAGGCCATGTGTTGCACTACCACTTTTTTCTCTGGGAGAAGGTGGACGATGATTTTATCCGTTTTTCCCTGGGTCACTCGCTGATTTGTGAATAGTTTCAACTGACCTGTTCTGTTTAGTGCTGGGCGTTCTTGTTCAAATGGATGCAAAACTGTGGGCTGATTACGAGTGGCGTAAGTGACGGGGGGCGAGCCGCCCCCCTGGCAAGCTAAATGTAAAAACTGGGGCCCTTGAGTTGACGTTTTGATATTTAGTATTCTTTAGGTTGTTGCTTTTTTGCGTTTTGCGGAGTGTTTTCATCTTCTTTAGATAGTATTATAGGCATCCACAGCATCCAGATTCACTGTTATTTCTTAACTATTTTTTGAATGTTGGCTAGCGGACCCCCTAAGGTGGCCAGTGGGATCCTTTCAGCTAAGCTTTGCCCCATGGCTTAAACCTCTAGTTACACCTCTGATGAGTACCATTTGGTGGTCTGCAATGTATGACATGAAAAACCAAGCAGGCCTACACCAGTTGTTTCCAACCCGAGGCCCGTCGAAGGTTTTGTTCGGCCCATTTTAGGTTTTCGCTGCAGTACAAATAGCGTACAACTTGTACTTATTTTGAAAATCTTTAAAGTGACATTTTTGATTAATATGGTCCTCAAGCTCAATTTATCACGTCTGTACTGCGTGCTGGGCGATTTCAATAAGACCACTCACACCATGACGCAAAAATGTTTGCTATAATTTTCTGATTTCTACCTTTGTTCCATTAGCACTAAGCTCGCCTATGAAATCACACTTACGGAGTGGTTAAAGGTGCCAAACAGTCGTTACCATTGCAGTTAGGATTAGAACGCTTTCGGTGCATTACTTGAAACAAGTCATTCAACCTGCAGCCCTCATGAAATATATTATTCAATGTGCGGCCCTGGTAAAGATAGTGACATAATTTTTGGCACAGTAGGCAATTACGGTTGGATATAGCTGCCCCACACAAACGTGCAGGAGGGGGTCCCACCGATTAAGGAGGGAGGCCCTGCCGGACAAAGATGTAAGAAAGACCTTTGAAGGCAATGCATCGCCCTTGTTCACAGAGATGCCGGAATTTACAGCAGACGCAGAATTGGAGTGGCAGCTGTTAGAAACAGCTGTAGCTTCATCTGCTGCTCGGGTATGTAGACATAAACGACTGGATGTGGCGAATAAAAGCAAAAACGTGCCCCGTCGTGGAACCACGAGGTGAAAGATGTTATTCAAGCAAAGAAAGTAGCTTACAACAAATGGATTGAGGACAAAGCCGACTCTTGTTTGCATTCCCGGTACGCTGAGGCGAGAAAGCCAGCAACCCTCGCAGAGGAAAAGTATAAATTGGACTCCAGTTATTGGCAAGCGAGCAAAGTGTTCTGGAAAATCGTGCAGCGCGTCCCCGGCAAAAGATCTCGTTCTGATAGACCCAATAAAGACCAAAACGGTGATTTACCCAGCAGTGAGGAGGACGTCCTTGGCAAACAGAGGGAACATTTCAAAAATCGTTTAAACCTAGTCACTATCACACCATAACACACACAGGTGGCACCTTTGGTGCTAGGAAAATACCCTCACTGCAGCCGAAGTTTTTCCCCCTTCTCAAAACACTGAAGGCGAGTAAGGATATCAGGAAAGCAGCCACCGAGACAACTCCCACCAGGACAACTCCCGCCTAGGACATTCCCCATCCAGGACAAACATCACCCGGACAAAGGCCGCCTAGGACAAATCCCGCCACCAAGGAGAACTGCCACCCGGACAATTGTTCCTTTAGACATTCGATTCACGAAATCATTAGTTGTGTTATGGTGTTTATACAGAAAATACTACCGAAGAAAAGCAAATAGCAGCAAATTTTACGGAAAGATGTTTACTTCAGAAATTGATGTATAAGATTAAAATTGAAATTTCGCTAAGTGCAATATTTTGTTGAATTTACGATAATGCCTCCGTTCACAGTAAATATTACAGCTATCGTTTTTCATTTAAAGTAGGTACGTTTGCTAATGCTTAGCATAGATAAATAGACTAATTTGCCGGTACTGAATTAATTGCGTTAGATGTACTTTCTGAAACAGCCAAAACGCCGGGGCATCGAAAAAACACAGAGGTTGTTCAGTCAGGTACCCCACGCAGGGCTATAGATTATGTTCACAAAGCGTACGTTTATACATTGTTTGAAACATTTTCAAAACAAACGTTGTGGGAGCTTCGTGAAATTGTAAAGAAAATAATACGAAATAAATGCATTGTCAAAAAAACATTCTTTTCAAAAAATGTTATTCGAGAATCTCGTGCCATTGAATATGCTCTTACGAATCCAGCCAAGATCGGTCACTTTTAACAATATGGCCAGAGTTTTAACAAAAACCATCTGGCAACCCTAGTGATCATTCCCATATATGAGAAAGGAAACATGAGAGACTGCATTAACCACCGTTGCATCTCTTTTCTTAGCCTCCTTACAAACTTATGTGTTGAGCCTTGCAGAAAGATGACGTAAAATAATGGAACCAAAGTTTGATGATATCTAGTGCGGTTATCGTTACGGCCGCAGCACTACTGACCAAACTTAAACTCTCCAGCAATTTTTCGAGAAATCTTGGAAGTATGCCAAGACTTACAGGCCTACGCATGTTTTGTCGAGTTCAAGAAAGCACACAAGAGGGTACATCGTGAAAAGCGTCCAGGGGTGTTGCGTTACTACGGTATTGACGGCTGCCACTTCTCCGAATATAGAGGACCCAACTACGTTGGTTCAGCCGTGTGGCCAGAATGTCCCAGAAAAGTTTGGCGCCGCAAGTCCTACACCCACTAGGAAGTCGTCCAGAGGTCGTACAAGGATCAGGTGACGTGATTATATATATATCCGACCTTGCTTGGTCCCATCCTGGTATGCAGTGGCGTACGCAGAAAGTTTTCATGGAGGGCTTTCATTCAGTGGCGTGTTGTGGGCATTTGTATTTGGTGTGCACTGTTTGTGACGTCACAATTTGACGTCACGTCATAGTCATGTTTCCAAACCAACGTTTTGGCGAAGTTTGTTGACGCAGTATGCATACTGTTTTACACGCACTCCCTTTACTTCATGTGTCATTGCACTGAAAATAAATATCAGCGCTCCAAGTTGGGATATCGGAGGAAAATAAACCCAACGCTACGACACAGCAGTTCATAACTGCAAAAATATCGGGGTGCACGTTAAAGCAGGGGGAGTAAACGCACTCACCACTGCGTCAGAGCAATTTACAACTGCAAAAATGAGGCTGCGCTAATGCCCTGTTGAATACGAGCAGTCGAGCATAGAAAGCTTGCTGCTGGACTGGCTGGCGCACACCCCGGGGACAAATGAAATTTTGGACTTGGGAAATTTCTGACTTCACGCCATGTGCGCATGCAAAGAGCAATATTCTACATATCAAATACGCTGAGAAAACTGATGATTAGGGCTTATTTTAGGTATGTGTGCTGGGCTAGGGTTAAGGTATGTGTGCTGGGTTAGGGTTAGAAAAATAAATATAATTGAGGTTTAACACAGTCCAATATTTTTCATTGGTCATACTTATTCCCGTACTGTAGCTTGTTGTGGGTTTCTGACATCTAACCGAAAAGTTTTAATTTACGCAACACACATCAAAAAAGTATTCGTCAAACTTTATTCCTTCAGTCTGAGAAGAAAAGTAACTGACAAACAATAAGGTCAGAAATTTCGCAGAGGCCAGAAATTTCGCTTGACACCGGTTTGCAATATCGAATCTTGCTACACTAATCAAGAATTGAGAATGCGCATAAAGTACGCAAGAAACCTTACAATTTTTTGTTATGTGTAGAAGTCCAGCAAATTTTAGTTTTCTTTTTCGCTGCTGGGACGTTATCAAATGGATGCTTCTATTTTAAAAACTGCTGTTTTTGAGCTCGTGTAACAGATCTATCATGCTACAGAAATTGGTAACGTAACCAAGGCGGTCAACGCTTGTGCTGATCAGCCTCAACAGACAAAATAAGACAATTGTTTCGGATAAAGTGAACGATCGCGGAACACAATCTTAAACATGCGTAGTGGATGGAGGGTTTGCAAAAAATGGCGAGATGCTTTTTGGACGCAGTCCATAACCAAGATCCCACCAAAACCTAATTATTGCTTTTTGGCCCATTTACAATATTTCTTGACCGTGTTGTTTGCATTAAGTCGACAGATTAACAGGCAAAAAGTATGCGTAAACAATCAATCTCTTTTGCGCAGGTAATGAAAATTTTGTAAAATGTTAAGCTCATGGGGGTTTAACCCAAAGTCCCACCCCTTTGCGCACCCCCTTGCTGGTATGGAACCAGCAGAACTATCTGAAATTCCGGAAAACCATGATGTTTTTCAGTCCTACTGGAGCTGCTGTCCCCGCGACCCTCTCCAGAGAAAAAGCTGGTATGACATTCAATGAGTGATGCTGAAAAGAGATTTGTTTCGTAAGTGTTTTCAAACACTAAAAAAGATATTCCCAAACTCCAATAAATTCTTTCACAGCTTCAGGCTTGAGTAATTAACCTAAACAAAACGACATAAAAACAGGTCCATGCTAATTACAACAATTCTTGCTCTGCGACAAAGTGCTATTGAGATTATACTGTTACAAAAATTATTGAACAGATTCCAGTTTGCATGTTCAAGATTTGGATCGGGAGTAGATATTAAAATTTATGGGCCCTACACAAACTCTTAGAAAGAAGACCTTATGTATTGCACAAATTATACAGAAAAGTAATTGGCTGAGAGCAAGTTAAATTCTTTATTTTGTCGGGGAATATGCTTCTGCGTTTTAAGTCGATTATTCATTGTAAGTTGCTTGAAGACATTTGATTTATATCTGTTCTTTGTCTACACATTAAAGTTGTTCAGGAGCCCGCTTTGGCACATTGCATACAGTGTTGACCATACTTTGGAAAACATATGACTTGATTCAGGGCTAATTTAAATGTAACTCCAGAGTGGTTGATAAGTTTTTCAACAAAAGAATGTAAAACCTAAGTGCAAAGCGAAACTCTCAAAGGGGAGACGTCATCCCTGAACGCCCCGTTCGCTTCCTCTGATATCTTCCCCTGCTTTGCATCTGCTTCTACGCAATAAAAGTAGATTTACCGAAAACCTAACATCTCTCGACAATCTACCCCTTCCTAAAATTTGTTTTGGTAGCAGACAATGGCAGCAGCCTGAAAATTGCTTCTTACGCAATTGCGATGTACGCTCAAACATGAATTTTATGCCATTCGCAATTTACAAACGTATTTTGCAAATATATTTGCTAAAACAAAATCTAGAGTAAGCGTCTCTTTCACTTTTTTAAGCTTGATGAAACTGTTCATGTTTTGAAGATCATCTCGTTGGTCCAAGATGGATGAAAACATTTCTTCTCCACTCAATTCGACAGAACATGGCCAATCGAGTTCAAATATCATTTGGACGTTAAGCTTACCCTTTGACTTGTTTTTAATTGCAACGACTCTGTGGATGACATTAACATTTATGGTTTTTGGCGAGAGCTACTTGCGGAGGAAGAAAGAAGAAAAAAAGGAATACTCACCTGGAAAAGTACTGATTTTTTCCATGATTTCCCCCCCGTTCGCACTGATTCGCCTGATGGTAACGTTTAGTCTGTTTTTTATTGGTCATAAAGATACGCCTCAGAACAGATTTCTTTGTGAAATTGTGATTGATGTATCGATCGCTTCCTACATGTTCAGCCTGATTCCGTTTTATCTGTTCCTGTGGTTTCGTCAACGAGTCCTTTATTCTCAACCGTTTATAAGAAATTTGTACACCCGTTGGATAAAATGCCTATCCAGCGCAATCATCATCTGCCTCATCTTTGGTGGTATTGGGTCTGTTATTCTATATCTCCTGCCTGAAACATACGCTGGTTCGCCTAAAGGCTGCGTGAATGTCAGCAACATGAGATACAATACTCCGGACTACATGGCTACCGCTTTACGTGTCATCGGCCAGGCAATTCTTTTGCTGTTGTTTCTTTACCCTCTTTTGGTGCATAGAAAATTTCAAACGTCCGTGTTTCGCGGATCGAAACGAAAGACCACACCCGGTGGGGATAATGTTCCCGAAGATCCACTGTTACGCACCATGTTGAGATCGCTTTGCTGCACTCTTGCTAGTGTGCTGGTTGATCTAGCAGCCACAATTAGCGTGTCTGTATTGCCTAAAAATGTGCCACGTGTTTTAACCAACTTAATTTATGATATCAGTTTGGTTTTAAACGTTATTTTCATAGCTCTTTGTTTCGAAGGACACAAAGCAATATTTTCCGCTCTATGTCAAGTGAGAAAATGTCCAAATGTAACCACATGTGCAGAAGTCCATGCAAGTCACAGCCTTATATCAAACAAAAAAGTAATAAATGCTTGATGTGTGACGCTTTGTGAGAGGCTCCGATACTTGAAGCTGGAAAGTCTGTAATGTGGAACACATATTGACTGAAAGACTTTCACATTCAACTGCTTTTGAATGGTTACTGTCAGCATGTGAGCAGAAACTGTTCAGGAGATATCTGAGGCTTCACACCATATTCAGTGTTTTTCCTAATAAACAAAATCTACCAGTAAAACGAAACCTGACTGCTAATAGGTATTTACACCCTTGTGCAAATTAATGAAACGACGATTTTTCAATAGAAAATCCTATTCCCTGAACTAGCAGGCCATTATCAAGTACAGGGTGACACAAAAAAACAGTCATCACCTAAACTTGAATAACTTTTGAAAGCATCAATCAATTCTTTTCATTTTTCAGATTTACCAAGTAGAATTAATGTTCTAAGAGTCTACCAAATTTTGTCCTTCGAGATGCCATGGACTACTGAGCAAAAGATATTTATAATTGAGGCATATTTTCGACAGAAGTCTATCCACGCAGCTCAATTGCAATTCAAAGAACCGTTCGGATGTCGGGAATTTCCTTTCTACTCAATGATCTACAGATGGGTCAATAAGTTCAGAACACATGGGACTGTGCATAACCTCAATCGTAAATACACTAACAGACAGTCCCACTCTGGACGACCGAAATCATCAAGGACACCACACAACGTTGCTGCTGTCTGAGACTCTGTTGTCCACAGCCCAAGTAAGTCTGTGCGTCGGCGAAGTCAGGAGCTTGAAATCAACCGGGAGTCNGTGCAGAGAATTTTGATCGCAGNTCTCCACATGTATCCTTACAGGATACAGATTAAACAAAAGCTTACACCTGACGACATGAGNAAGCGANTGATCATGTGNCAGTGGTTTTGCGACAANATTGACGCTGTGCCAGACTTTCTTGACAATGTCTGGTTTTAGGACGAGGCACATTTTCTGTTGTCAGGTCACATGAACTCTAAGAACAACATCTTCTGGGGTAGCACACCCCCTGAGCACTGTCTGCAAAGGCCATTA
>JGI24159J19872_10007242_pt1 | contig 14540 bp, 21 predicted proteins | sample Ectturendosymbi4_FD_19872 | JGI IMG/M metagenome (IMG submission 19872) | reverse complement strand
TGTGTGCAAGCAGTGCATACAGCACACTGTGTGTTCTCACTGCACTGTGTACAGGCACTCTCTGTGTCGAAGTAGTGGATGCAGTACACTGTGTGTATGCACTACACTGTGCACAAGCACTGCACTGTGTGCATGCATTCAGCGGTGTGCAGGCAGTGCAAGCAGTGCATGCAGTGCACTGTGTGCATGCAAGGTGTACAGGAAGTGCAGAACGGTCATGTAGTGTACTGTGTACCGGCAGTGCACTGTGTGCAAGCAGGGCAGGCAGTGCACTGTTTGCAGGCACTGCACTGTGTGCGAGCATTGCACTGTCTGCAGGCAGTACCCTTTGTGCATGCAGTGCACTGTGTACAGGCATTGCATTGTGTGTGCATGCAGTTCACTGTGTGCAGGCAGTGCACTGTACGCAAGCAGTGTATGCAGCACACTGTGTGTGTGCACTGCACTGTACCGTGCATAGGCAGTGCAGTGTGTGCATGCAGTGCACTGCGTACAGCAGGTGCAGTGTGCACACGCAGTGCACAGCGCATGCGCAGTGCTTTGTTCGCATGAACTGGATAGTGCGCCGGCAGTGCACTGTGAACAAGCAGTGCAAGCAGTGCGCTGTGTGTTATCACTGCACTGTGTCCAGGCACTCACTGTGTGCATGCGTAGCACTGTGTGCAGGTAGCGCACTGTGTGCATGCAGTGCATGCTGTGCATCGTGTGCATGCCGTGCACTGTGTACAGGCAGTGCAGTGTTGGCATGCAGTGCACTGTTTACAGGCAGTGCAGTGTGCGCATGCAGTGCACTGTGTACAGGCAGTGCACTGTTTGCAAGCAGTGCAGGCAGTTCACTGTGTGTAGGCAGTGCANNATGTGCAAGCACTGCATGCAGTGCACAGTGTACAGGCACTACACTGTGTGCAGGCAGTGCACTGAGTACAAGCAGTGCAGTGTGTGCATGCAGTGCACTGTGTACAGGGAGTGAACTGTTTACTTGCACTACACTGTGTACAGACAGTGCACTGTGTGCAAGCAGTGCTTGCAGTGCGTATGCGCTGCACTGTGTACAGGCACTCACTGTGTGCATGCATATCTCTGTGTGCACTGTGTGCAAACAGTGCTCTGTGAACAGTCTCGGCACTGTGTGGAAGCAGTGCATGCAGTGTACTGTGTGCATGCAGTGCACTGTGTGCAGACAGTGCTCTGTGAGCAACCACGGATGTCACTGCACTGTGTGCATGCATTGCACTGTGTACAGCCAGTGCACTGTGTGCATGCAGTGCATTCAGTCCATTATATGAAAGCAGAGCACTTTTCACAGGAAATGCACTGTGTGCAGGAAGAGCATGCAGTGCTCTGTGTGCATCCAGTGCATTGTGTGCAGGCAGTGCTCTGTGTGCAAGAAGTTCGGGCAGAGAAGTGTGTGCATGGGGTGCACTGTTCAAAGGCAGTGCACTGTATGCAAGCAGTGCATGCAGTACACTGTGTGTGTGCACTGCACGGTGTACAAGGACTAAACTGTGTGCATGCGTTCCGCTGTGTGTAGGCAGTGCACTATGTGCAAGCAGTGCACTCTGACCATGGAATGCAGTGTGCACAGGCTCTGCACTTTGTGCATGCAGTGCAGGCAGTGCACTGTATGCATGAAGTGACCTATGCACATGCAATGCACTGTGTGCAGGAAGTGCATGCAGTGCGCGGAGTGCATGCAGTGCACGGTGTTCAGACAGAGCTCTGTGTGCAAGAAGTTCATACAGAGCACTTTGCGCATGCAGTGCACTGTTTAAAGACAACGCACTGTGTGCAAGCAGTGCATTCAGCACACTGTGTCTTTGCACGGCTCAGTGTGCAGGCAATGCACAGTATGCAAGCATTCCACTGTCCTCAGGCTGTGCTCTGTGTACAGGCCGTGCTGTGTGTGCATGTAGTACACTGTGCACAGGCAGTGCACTGTGTTGAAGCAGTGCAATGTGTGCTCTGTGCATGCAGTGCCCTGCATACAGGCAGTGCACAGGTAGTACAGTGTGTGCAAGAAATGCAGGCAGTTCACTGCATGCATGCAGCGCACTGTGCACGGGCAGTGCACTGTGTGCAAGCAGTGCATGCAATACAGTGTGTCTATGCCATGCACTGTGTATAAGAACTGCACTGTGTGCATGCGTTCAGCTGTGTGCAAGCAGTGCACTGTGTGCAAGCAGTGCATGCAGTGCGCTCTCAGCATGTTATGCAGTGTGTACAGACACTGCACTGTGTGCATGCAGTGCACAGTGTACAAGCAGTGCAGTGTGCGCATGAAGTGCACTGTGTACAGTCAGTGCACAGTTTGGATGCACTGCACTGTGTACAGGCAGTGCACTGTGTGCATGCAGTGCATGCACTGCACTGTGTGTATGCACTGCACTGTGTACAGCAATCATTGTGTGCATGCTTTGCACTGTGTAAATGCAGTGCACTATGTACAGGCAGTGGATTGTGTGCAAGCAGTGCATATAGCACACTGTGTGTTCTCACTGCACTGCGTACGGGCACTCTCTGTGTGGAAGCAGCGAATGCAGTACACTGTGTGTATGCACTGCACTGGGTACAAGCACTGCACTGTGTGCATGCATTCAGCTGTGTGCAGGCAGTGGAAGCAGTACATGCAGTGCACTGTGTGCATGCACGGTGTACAGGAAGTGAAGTACGTGTATGCAGTGCTCTGTGTACAGGCAGTGAACTGTCTGCAGGCAGTGCACTGTGTGCAGGCAGTGCACTGTGTACCGGCTTTGCAGTGTGTGTGCATGCAGTTCACAGTGTGCAGGAAGTGCACTGTGCGCAAGTCAAGCACGCAGAGCACAGTGTCTATGCAGTACATGGTGTACAGGCATTGCACTGTGTGCATACATTCCGTTGTGTGCAAGCAGTTCATGCAGTGCACTCTGTGCATGCAGTACACTGTGTACAGACACAGCACTGTGTGCATGCAGTGCACTGTCTACAGGCAGTGAACTGTTCGCTTGCACTGCACTGTGTGCAGGCAGTGCACTGTGTGCAAGAAGTGCTTCCAGTGCATTGGGTGTATGCACTGCATCGTTTACAGACAGTCACTGTATGCATGCAAGGCACTGTGTCCACTGTGTGAAGCAGTGCACTGTGTGGAAGCAGTGTATGCCGTGTACAGTGTGCAGGCAGTGCATTGTGTGCAGGCAGTGCACTGTGAGCAAGCAGTGCAAGCACTGCACTGTGTGCATGCAGTGCACTGTGTACAGCCAGTGCACTGTGTGCATGCAGTGTATTCAGTGCACTTCGTGCAAGCAGTGCAATGTGCACAGGAAGTGCACTGTGTGCAGGAATTGCATGCAGTGCACTGTGTGCATCCAGTGCACTGTTTAAAGGCAGTGCACGGTGTGCAAGCAGTGCATCCAGTACAGCGTGTGTATGCACTGCACTGTGTCATGGCACTTCACTGTGTGCATGCATTCCAGTGTGTGCACGCAGTGCACTGTGTACAGGCAGTGCAGTGTGTGTATGCAGTGCGCTTTGTTTAGGCAGTGCACTGCGTGCAACCCAAGCATGCAGTGCACTGTGTGCATGCAGTGCACTGTGTACCGGCAGTGCACTGTGTGCGAGCAGTACAGGCAGTGCATTGTGTGTATGCGCTGCACTGTGTACAGGCACTCACTGTGTGCATGCACTGCACTGTGTGCAAGCAATGCACGGTGAACAGACAGTGCATTGTGTGCAAGCAGTGTATTCAGAACACTGTGTGCACGCAAAGCACTGTGAACAAGGACTGCACTGTGTGCATGCATTGGACTGTGTGCAGGCAGTGCCCTGTGCGCAGGCAGCGAATGCACTGCACTGTGTGCAGGCAGTGCACTGTGCGCAGGCACAAGCACTGTGGGGATGCATCGCATTGTGTGCAGGCAGTGCAATGTTTACAGACAGTGCATTATGTGCATGCAGGGCACTGTGTGCACTCAGTACACTAAGTGCAAGCAGTGCAGGCAGTGCTCTGTTTGCAGGCACGGCACAGTGTGGATGCATTGCACTGTGTGCAGTCTGTGCACTGTGGGTAGGCAGTGCAGTGCGTGCATGCAGTGCACTGTGCACTGTGCACGCAGTGCACAAGCAGTGCAGTGTGCGCATGAAGTGCACTGTGTACAGTCAGCGCACAGTTTGCATGCACTGCACTGTGTACAGGCAGTGCACTGTGTGCATGCAGTGCATGCACTGCACTGCGTGTATGCACTGCACTGTGTACAGCACTCACTGTGTGCATGAATTGCACTGTGGGCAGGCAGTGCACTGTTTATAGGCAGTGCATTGTGTGCAAGCAGTGGTTACAGCACACTGTGTGCATTCAATGCTCTGTGTACACGCACTCTCTGTGTGGAAGCAGTGGATGCAGAACACTGTGAGTATGCTCTGCACTGTGTACAAGCACTGCACTGTGTGCATGCATTCAGCTGTGTGCAGGCAGCGCAAGGACTGCATGCAGTGCACTGGGTGTGTGCAGGGTGTACAGGAAATGCAGTACGTTCATGCAGCGCGCTGTGTTCTGGCAGTGCACTGTGTGCAAGCAGGGCACGCAGTGCACTGTTTGCACGTACTGCACTGTGGGCGAGCATTGCACTGTCTGCAGGCAGTGCACTGTGCACAGGCTTTGAAGTGTGTGTGCATGCAGTTCACTGTGTACAGGCAGTGCACTGAGCGCAAGCAGTGCACTGTGTCTACGCACTGCAATGTGTACAGGCATTGCACCATGTGCATACATTCCGCAGTGTGCAGGCAGTGCACTGTGTGCAAGTAGTGCATGCAGTGCACTCTGTGCATGCAGTACACTGTGTACAGGCACAGCACTGTGTGCATGCATAGCACTGTGTGCAGTGTGTGCAAGCATTGCATGCAGTGCACTGTGTGCATGCAGTGCACCGAGTATAGGCAGTGCAGCGTGTGCATCCAGTGCACTGTGTACAGGCAGTGCAGTGTGCGCATGCAGTGCACTGCGCACAGCCAGTGCAGTGTGCACATGCAGTGCACAGTGCATGTGCAGTGCTTTGTTCGCATGAACTGGATGGTACGCCGGCAGTGCACTGTGAGCAAGCAGTGCTGGCAGTGCACTGTGTGTATTCACTGCACTGTGTCCAGGCACTCACTGAGTGCATGCATAGCACTGTGTGAAGACAGCGCACTGTTTGCTTGCAGTGCATGCTGTGCTTCTTGTGCATGCTGTGCACTATGTGCAGGCAGTGCAGTGTGCGCATGCAGTGCACTGTGTACAGGCAGTGCACTGTATGGATACAGTGCAAGCAGTTCACTGTGTGTAGGCAATGCAGTATGTGCAAGCACTGCATGCAGTGCACTGTGTGCATGCAGTGCACTGTGTACAGGCTGTGCAGTGTGTGTGCATGCAATTCACTGTGTACAGGCAGTGCACTGTGCGCAAGCAGTGCACGCAGTGCACTGTGTCTATTCACTGCAATGTGTACAGGCATTGCACTGTGTGCATACATTCCGCTGTGTGCAGGCACTGCACTGTGTGCAAGCAGTGAATGCAGTGCACTCTGTGCATGTAGTACACCGTGTACAGGCACAGCACTGTGTGCAAGCAGTGCACTGAGTACAAGCAGTGCAGTTTGTGCAAGCAGTGCACTGTNTACAGGCAGTGAACTGTTTGCTTGCACTGCACAGTGTACAGGCAGTGCACTGTGTGCAAGCAGTGCTTGCAGTGCATTGTGTGTAGGCGCTGCACTGTGTGCAGGCACTCATTGTGTGCATGCATAGCACTGTGTGCACCGTGCGCAAGCAGTGCACTGTGCACAGTGCACAGGCAGTGCACTGTGAGCGTTCAGTGCAGTCACTGCACTGTGTGTATGCAGTGCACTGTGTACAGCCAGTGCACTGTGTGCAAGCAGTGCATGCAGTGCACTATGTTCAAGCAGTGCTCTGTGCACAGCAAGTGCACTGTGTGCAGGAAGTGCATGCAGCGCACTGTGTGCATCCAGTGCACTGTGTGCAGGCAGTGCTCTGTGCGCAAGAAGTTCAGGCAGAGCAATGTGTGCATGCAATGCACTGTTTGAAGGCAGTGCACTGTGTGCAAGCAGTGCATGCAGTACACTGTGTGTTCGCACTCCATTGTGTGCAGGCAATGCACAGTGTGCCAGCAGGGCATGCAGTGCCGCGTGTATATGCACTGGACTGTGTCCTGGCATTTCACTGTGTGCATGCATTCTACTGTGTGCAGGCAGTGCACTGTGTACAGGCAGTGCAGTGTGTGCACTGCGCTTTGTATTGGCAGTGCACTGTGTGCAAACAAGGCATGCAGTGCACTGTGTGCATGCAGTGCATTGTGTACAGGTAGTGCACTATGTGGGAGCAGTGCATGGAATGCAGAGTGTCTATGCACTGCACTGTGTAGAAGCACTGCACTGTGTGGATGCGTTTAGCTGGGTGCAGGCAGTGCTATGTGTACAGGCAGTGCAAGCAGTGCATGCAGTGAATGCAGTGCACTGTGTGCATGCAGGGTGTACAGGAAGTGCAGCACGTGAATGCAGTGCACTGTGCACAGGCAGTGCATTGTGTGCAAGCAGTGCATACAGCACACTGTGTGCATTCACTGCTCTGTGTACAGGCACTCTCTGTGTTGAAGCAGTGGATGCAGGGCACTGTGTGTATGCACTGCACTGTGTACAAGCACTGCACGGTGTGCATGCATTCAGCTGTGTGCAGGCAGCGCAAGCAGTGCATGCAGTGCACTGTGTGCATGCAGGGTGTACAGGAAGTGCAGCACGTGCATGCAGTGCACTGTGTGCAAGCAGGGCAGGAACTGCACTGTCTTCAGGCACTGCACTGTGTGCAACCAGTTCATGCAGAGCACTCTGTGCATGCAATGCTCTGTGTACAGACACAGCACTGTGTGCGTGCAGTGCACTGTGCACAGGCAGTGAACTGTTTCCTTGCACTGCACGGTGTACGGGCAGTGCACTGTGTGCAATTAGTGCTTGCAGTGCACTGGGTGTATGCACTGCACTTTGTACAGGCACTCACTGTGTGTACGCAGTGCATTCAGTGCACTATGTGCAAGCAGTGCACTGTGCACAGGATGTGCACTGTGTGCAGGAAGTGCACGCAGTGCACTGTGTGCATCCTGTGCACTGTGTGCAGGCAGTGCTTTGTGCGCAAGAAGTTCAGGCAGAGCTCTGTGTGCATGCAGTCCACTGTTTAAAAGCAGTGCACTGTGTGCAATCAGTGCATGCAGTACACTGTGTCTTTGCACGGCTCAGTGTGCAGGCAATGCACAGTGTGCAAGCATTCCACTGTCCGCAGGCAGTGCACTGTGTGCAGGCAGTGCTGTGTGTGCATGTAGTGCACTGTGCACAGGCAGTGCACTATGGTGAAGCAGTGCAATGTGTGCTGTGTGCATGCAGTGCCTTGTGCACAGACAGTGCACTGTGAAAACAGCGCACGCAGTGCACTGTTTGCAAGCAGTGCTCTCTGTATAGGCAGCACAGTGTATGGAAGAAGTGAATGCAGTGCACTGTGTGCGTGCTGTGCACTGTGTGCAGGCGGTGAACTGTGTGCAAGAAGTGCAGGCAGTGCACTGGGTGCATGCAGTGCACTGTGTGCAGGCTGTGCACTGTGTGCAAGCAGTGCATGGAATACAGTGTGTCTATGTACTGCACTGTGTACAAGCACTGCACTGTGTGTATGCGTTTAGCTGGGTGCAGGCAGTGCTATGTGTGCAGGCAGTGCAAGCAGTGCATGCAGTGCACTGTGTGCATGCAGGGTGTACAGGAAGTGCAGCACGTGCATGCAGTGCACTGTGTACCGTCAGTGCACTGTGTGCAAGCAGGGCTGGCAGTGCACTGTGTTCAGGCACTGCACTGTGTGCAACCAGTTCATGCAGAGCACTATGTGCATGCAATGCACTGTGTACAGACACAGCACTGTGTGCATGCAGTGCACTGTGTACAGGCAGTGAACTGTTTCCTTGCTCTGTACGGTGTACGGGCAGTGCACTGTGTGGAATAAGTGCTTGCAGTGCACTGGGTGTATGCACTGCACTGTGTACAAGCACTGCACTGTGTGTATGCGTTTAGCTGGGTGCAGGCAGTGCTATGTCTGCAGGCAGTGCCAGCAGTGCATGCAGTGCACTGTGTGCATGCAGGGTGTACAGGAAGTGCAGCAAGTGCATGCAGTGCACTGTGTACCGTCAGTGCACTGTGTGCAAGCAGGGCATGCAGTGCACTGTCTTCAGGCACTGCACTGTGTGCAACCAGTTCATGCAGAGCACTCTGTGCATGCAATGCTCTGTGTACAGACACAGCACTGTGTGCATGCAGTGCACTGTGTGCAGGCAGTGAACTGTTTCCTTGCACTGCACGGTGTACGGGCAGTGCACTGTTTGCAATAAGTGCTTGCAGTGCACTGGGTGTATGCACTGCACTGTGTACAGGCACTCACTGTGTGCACGCAGTGCACTCAGTGCAATATGTGCAAGCAGTGCACTGTGCACTGGAAGTGCACTGTGTGCAGGAAGTGGATGCAGTGCACTGTGTGCATCCTGAGCACTGTGTGCAGGCAGTGCTCCGCGCGCAAGAAGTTCAGGCAGAGCACTGTGTGCATGCAGTGCACTGTTCAAAAGCAGTGCACTGTGTGCAAGCAGTCGATCCAGTACCCTGTGTGTATGCACTGCACTGTGTACAAGCACTGCACTGTGTGCATGCGTTCAGCTGTGTGCAGGCAGGGCACTGTGGGCATGGATTGCAGAGTGTACAGACACTACACTGTGTGCATGCAGTGCACTGTGTACAAGCAGTGCAGTGTGCGCATGAAGTGCACTGTGTGCAGTCAGTTCCCAGTTTGCATGCATTGCACTGTGTACAGGCAGTGCACTGTGTGCATGCACTGCACTGTGTGTATGCACTGCACTGTGTGCAGCACTCACTGTATGCATGCATTGCACTGTGTGCATGCAGTGCACTGTGTACAGGCAGTGCATTGTGTGCAAGCAGTGCATACAGCACACTGTGTGCATTCACTGCTCTGTGTACAGGCACTCTCTGTGTGGAAGCATTGGATGCAGTAAATTGTGTGTATGCACTGCACTGTGTACAAGCACTGCACTGTGTGCATGCATTCAGCTGTGTGCAGGCAGCGCAAGCAGTGCATGCAGTGCACTGTGTGTATGCATGGTGTACAGAAAGTGCAGTACGTGCATGCAGTGCAATGGGTAACGGCAGTGCGCTGTGTGCAAGAAGGGTGGGCAGTGCACTGTTTGCAGGCACTGCACTGTGTGCAACCATTTCATGCAGTGCACTCTGTGGATGCAATACACTGTGTACAGACACAGCACTGTGCGCATGCAGTGCACTGAGTACAGGCAGTGAACGGTTTGCCTGCACTGCACGGTGTACGGGCAGTGCACTGTGTGCAAGTAGCACTTGCAGTGCTTTGTGTGTATGCACTGCACTGTGTACGGGCACACACTGTGTGCGTGCATAGCACTGTGGGCACTGCGTGCAGTTAGTGCATGCAGTGCACTGTGTGCATGCAGTGCACTGTGTACAGGCTGTGCAGTGTGTGCATGCAGTGCACTGTGTACAGGCAGTGAACTGTTTACAAGCACTGCACAGTGTTCAGGGAGTGCACTGTGCGCAAGTGCATGTAATGCACTATGTGCATCCTGTGCACTGTGTCCAGGCAGTGCTCTCTGCGCAAGAAGTTCAAGCAGAGTACTGTGTGCATGCAGTGCACTGTTTAAATGAAGTGCACTGTGTGCAAGCAGTGCTTGCAATACACTGTGTCTTTGCACGGCTCAGTGTGCAGGCGATGCACAGTGTGCAAGCATTCCACTGTTCGCAGGCAGTGCACTGTGTACAGGCAGTGCTGTCTGTGCATGTAGTGCACTGTGTACAGGCAGTGCTGTCTGTGCATGTAGTGCACTGTGCACAGGCAGTGCACTATGTTGAAGCAGTGCAATGTGTGCTGTGTGCATGCAGTGCCTTGTGTACAGGCAGTGCACTGTGAAAACAGCGCACGCAGTGAACTGTTTGCAAGGAGTGCTCTCTGTATAGGCAGTACAATGTATGCAAGAAGTGAATGCAGTGCACTGTGTGCGTGCTGTGCACTGTGTGCAGGCGGTGCACTGTGAGCAAGAAGTGCAGGCAGTGCACTGCGTGCATGCAGTGCACTGTGTACAGGCAGTGCACGGGGTGCAAGCAATGCATGGAATACAGTGTGTCTATGCACTGCACTGTGTACAAGCACTGCACTGTGTGTATGCGTTTAGCTGGGTGCAGGCAGTGCTCTGTGTGCAAGCAGTGCATGCAGTGCACTGTGTACAGGGAGTGCACTGTGTGCAAGCAGTGGATGCAGTACAATGTGTGAATGCACTGCACTGTGTACAAGCACTGCACTGTGTGCATGCGTTCAGCTGTGTGAAGGCAGGGCACTGTGTGCAAGCAGTGCATTCAGTGCACTCTGAGCATGAATTGCAGAGTGTACAGACACTGCACTGTGTCCATGCAGTGGACAGTGTACAAGCAGTGCAGTGTGCGCATGAAGTGCTCTGTGTACGGTCAGTTACCAGTTTGCATGCATTGCACTGTGTACAGGCTGTGCACTGTGTGCATGCACTGCACTGTGTGTATGCACTGCACTGTGTACAACACTCACTGTGTGCATGCATTGCACTGTGTGCATGCAGTGCACTGTGTACAGGCAGTGCATTGTGTGCAAGCAGTGCATTTAGCAAACTATGTGTATTCACTGCACTGTGTACAGGCACTCTCTGTGTGGAAGCAGTGAATGCAGTACACTGTGTGTATGCACTGCCATGTATACAAGCACTGCACTGTGTGCATGCATTCAGCTGTGTGCAGGCAGTGCAAGCAGTGCATGCAGTGCACTGTGTGCATGCAGGGTGAACAGGAAGTGCAGTACATGCATGCAGTGCACTGTGTACCGGCAGTGCACTGTTTGCAGGTATTGCACTGTGTGCGAGCTTTGCACTGTCTGCAGGCAGTGCACTTTGTGCTTGCAGTGCACTGTGTAGAGACTTTGCAGTGTGTGTGCATGCAGTTCACTGTGTGCAGGCAGTGCACTGTGCGCAAGCCGTGCACGCAGTGCGCGCAGTACTTTGTGTCTATGCACTGCATTGTGTGCAGGCATTGTACAGTGTGCTTACATTCCGTTATGTGCAAACAGTGCACTGTGTGCAACCAGTTGAAGCAGTGCACTCTGTGCATGCAGCACACTGTGTACAGTCAAAGCAATGTGTGCATGCAGTGCACGGGGTACGGGCAGTGCACTGTGTGCTTGCAGTGCATTCTGTGTATGCACTGCACTGTGCACAGGCACTCACTGTGTGCGTGCATAGCACTGTGTGCACTGTGTGCAAGCAGTGCATGCAGTGCATGCAGTGCATGCAGTGCATGCAGTGCATGCAGTGCACTGTGTGCCTGCAGTGCACTCTGTACAGGCAGTGCAGAGTGTTCATCCAGTGCACTGTGTACAGGCAGTGCACTGCGCACATGCAGTGCTATGTATGCAAGAACTACATGCAGTGCACTGTGTGCATGCAGTGCACGCACTGCACTGTGTGTATGCACTGAACTGTGTACAGCACTCACTGTGTGCATGCATTGCACTGTCTACAAGCAGTGCATTGTGTGCAAGCAGTGCATGCAGCACAGTGTGTGCATTCACTACACTGTGTACAGGCACTCTCTGTGTGGAAACAGTTGATGCAGTACACTGTGTGTATGCACTGCACTGTGTACGTGTACAAGCACTGCACTCTGTGCATGCACTCTCCTGTGTGCAGGCAGTGGAAGCAGTGCATGCAGTGCACTGTGTGCACGCAGGGTGAACAGGCAGTGCGTTACGTGCATGCAGTGCACTGTGTTCAGGCAGTGCGCTGTGCGCTAGCAGGGCAGTCAGTGCACTGTTTTCAGGCACTGCACTGTGTGCGAGCATTGCGCTGTCTGCAGGCAGAGCACTGTGTGAGCGCAGTGCACTGTGAACAGGCAATGCAGTGTGTGTGCATGCAGTTCACTGTGTACAGGCAGTGCACTGTGCGCAAGCAGTGCATGCAGTGCATTCTGTGCATGCAGTGCACTGTGCAAAGGCAGCGAACAGTTTGCTTGCACTGCACGGTGCAAAGGCAGTGCACCGTGTGCAAGCAGTGCATGCAGTTCATTGTGTATATGCACTGCACTGTGTACAGGCACACACTGTGCACGTGCATAGCACTGTGTGCACTGTGTGCAAGCAGTGCATGCAGTGCACTGTGTGCATGCAGTGCACTGTGTACAGTCAGTGCAGCGTGTGAATCCAGTGCACTGTTTGCAGGCAGTGGAGTGTACAGGCTTTGCAGTTTGTGCATGCAGTGCATGCAATGCACTGTGGGCATGCAGTGCACTGTGCACAGGTTGTGCAGTGTGTCTGCTTGCAGTTCACTGTGTACAGGCAGTGCACTGTGCGCATGCCGTGCACTTTGTCTAGGCAGTGCAGTGTGTGCAAGCACTGCATGCGGTGCGCTGTGTGCATGCACTGCACTGTGTACAGGCAGTGAACTGTTTACTTGCACTGCACAGTGTACAGGCAGTTCGCTGTGTGCAAGCCGTGCTTGCAGTGCATTGTGTGTATGCACTGCACTGCGTACAGGCACTCACTGTGTGAATGCATAGCACTGTGCACAGGCAGTGCACTGTGTGGAAGCAGTGCATGCAGTGTACTGTGTGCATGCAGTGAACTGTGTGCAGGCAGTGCACTGTGAGCAAGCAATGAGAGCACTGCACTGTTTGCATGCTCTGCAGTGTGTACAGCCAGTGCACTGTGTGCATGCAGTGCACTGTGTGCAGGAAGTGCATGCACTGCACTGTATGCATCCCGTGCACTGTGTGCAGGCTGTGCACTGTGTGCAGGCAGTGCACTGTGTGCAGGAAGTGCATGCACTGCACTGTATGCATCCCGTGCACTGTGTGCAGGCAGTGCTCTGGATGCAAGAAGTTCAGGAAGAGCACTGTGTGCATGCAGTGCACTGTTTAAAGGCAGTGCACTGTGTGCAAGCAGCGCATGCAGTACACTGTGTGTTTGCACTGTATAGTATGCAGGCAATGCACTGTGTGCAAGCAGTGCATGCAGTACAGCGTGTGTATGCACAGCACTGTTTGCTGGCACTTCACTGTTTCCATGCATTCACTGTGTGCAGGCAGTGCACTGTGTACAGTCAGTGCAGTGTGTATATACAGTGTGCTTTGTATAGACAGTGCACTGTGTGTAAACAAGGCTTGCAGTCTACTGTGTGCATGCAGTGCACTGTGTACAGGCAGAGCACTGTGTGCGAGCAGTGCTGGCAGTGCACTGTGTGTATCCGCTGCACTGTGTACAGGCACTCACTGTGTGCATGCATTGCACTGTGTGCATGCAGTGGACGGTGTACAGGCAATGCATTGTGTGCAAGCATTCCATTCAGTACACTGTGCCTTCACGGGCACTGTGTGCAGGCACTCACTGTGTTCAAGCGGTGCATGCAGTACACAGTGTGCATGGAAAGCACTGTGAACAGCGACTGCATTTTGTGCATGCATTGCACTGTGTGCTGGCAGTGCGCTGTGTGTAGGCAGTGCATGCAGTGCGCTGTGTGCAGGCACTTCACTGTGTGCAGGCATTGCTCTGCGTACAAGCAATGCAGTGTGCGCAAGCAGGGCAGACAGTGCACTTTTTGAAGACCCTGCACTGTGTTCAGGCACGGCACTGTGCACAGGCACTGCACTGTGTGGATGCATTGCACTGTGTTCAGGCAGTGCACTGTGTTCAAGCAGTGCATGCGGTGCACCGTTTGCATGCAGTGGAATGTGCACAGAGTGCAGTGTGTGCATGCTGTGCACTGTGTGCATGCAGTACACTGTGTGCAAGCAGGGCAGGCATTTCACTGTTTGCAGGCACTGCACTGTGTACATGCACTGCACTGTGTGCAGACAGTGCACTGAGTGTAGGCAGTGCCGTGCGTGCATGCAGTGCACTGTGCCCAGTAAGTGCACTGTGTGGAAGCAGTGCATGCAGTGTACTGTGTGCATGCAGTGCACTGTGTGGAGGCAGTGCACTGTGAGAAAGCAGTGCAGGCACTGCACTTTGTGCATGCAGTGCACTGTGTCCTGCTAGTGCACTGTGTGCATGCAGTGAAGGCAGTGCACTGTATGCATGAAGTGACCTGTGAACAGGCAGTGCACTGTGTGCAATCAGTGCATTCAGTGCACTATGTGCAGGCAGTGCATTGTGCACAGGTAGTGCGCTGTGTGCATGAAATGCATGCAGTGCACTGTGTGCATGCTGTGCGCTGTGTGCAGGCAGAGCGCTGTGCGCAAGAAGTTCGTACAGAGCACTTTGTGCATGCAGTGCACTGTTTAATGGTAGTGCACTGTGTGCAAGAAGTGCACTGTGTACAAGCAGTGCATGCAGTGCACTGTGTCTTTGCACGGCACTGTGTGCAGGCAATGCACAGTGTGCAAGCATTCCACTGTCCGCAGGCAGTGCACTGTGTACAGGCAGTGCAGTGTGTGCATGTA